>JGI11641J44799_10000428_pt1 | contig 12664 bp, 8 predicted proteins | sample WetSurSiteA1Bulk_FD_44799 | JGI IMG/M metagenome (IMG submission 44799) | reverse complement strand
CGGACAGCTCTTCCGTATCGATGAGGATGCCTGGAAAATACTGACTCACTATCTCGATCATGTGGCCACCAGGTTCCGCAAGGAGCAGGGAGGCGATGAGACGCTGGCTGATATTGAATCGCGAATAGCCGAAATCTTTGGCGGTGGCAAGGAGCCTCCCTCCCTTGTCTCAAAGGAAATGGTAACCGATATGATCAACATCATGGGTGCGCCAGAGGACTATTACGATGATAACAGTGTAAATCATGACAGCACAGCTTACACCATCCGCAAATCGATGTACGATCCCAACAGCCTCTCTGCACGTACGGGCAAGGCTCTGGCAGACTTTTTCAGGGGACTGGGGAAGGTACTTTCGGCAATACTCAGGGTGTTTGCAATAATCTTCGGTGTAATTTTTACCATTTTTGGCTTTGTTCTCCTCTTCGCATTTGCCATAATACTTTTCTTCCATGATGCGCCGTTCCTCACATCAGCGATCGAACCGGAAATGTCAAATGTGCACACGCTGCTTTCCATAGTATTGAGCAGCAATATGGTATGGCCTGTAATAATTCTGACCGCCATCGTTATCCTCGTACCCCTTGCGGCACTTACATACCTGGGTATTAAAATGATTTTCAACATCAGACAAAGATCCAGGGTCTTGACAATAGTGACTACCGTCATATGGTTCGCCGCCTTATGCTGCCTTGGCGTACTTCTCAGCCTGAAGCTGGCCGTCTATTCGAACAGCGAGCGTATTGAAAAGAAGATAAGCCTCGAAAATCCACCGCGGACACTCTGTATCGCCCCGCTGAAAAAGATCTCGGACATCAGTTATGATGAATCAGCTTCAGTCGATCACTTTACATTCTACCGCAATTCGTCAGACGGCCAGCTCCATGCCACCGCAGACCTGAACATCTACGGAAGCGACACGACATCAGGATGGATTTCCGTTGAGAAGCGGGCGAGCAGTAACTCAAATGACGAAGCCTGGGCAAACGCCCGTGCTGTTGATTATAACTGGAAACTTTCCGGTGATACGCTTTATCTGGATGAGTTTTTCTCTCTGCCTGCAGGCCGGAATTGGAATGGTTCTTTCGTGGATATAGACGTCAGCCTGCCGGAAGGTACCAAAGTAAAATTTGCTCCCAGAGCCTCCTCGCCACAATGGCATTTTCATATTCACAACATTGGCGGGACAGGTGACTTCTGTATAAAAGACGGTGTGTTGATCGAAGAATCAGAATAAAGAAGGGCAATATTTCTGCGCCCACGGATTTTTGCTCATTCCTTTCCGCCACGGTCATGCCGTGGCGGAATCTTTTTTGCACCGTCAGCCTGATTCTTTATCTTTAAGGTCGAAACACTGTTATAAATGGAACTGGGCGTTCTCAAAGATATTGTCATAATATTTGCCCTTTCGACCGTCGTAAATTTCATCTTTACACGGATAAAGGTCCCAGCCATTATAGGGTATCTTGTTACAGGAGTTATTGCCGGACCCCATCTTCTCGGGCTGATCAGCTCTCCCGGCAATGTCAGGGTGATGGCTGAGATAGGCGTGATACTTCTCATGTTTACCATAGGCCTTGAATTCTCGCTGAATCACCTGCTTAAGATACGCCGCACTGTACTTTTCGGGGGATTCCTGCAGCTCATCCTGACGGCGGGAGTAACAATGCTGCTCGCTCGCGCATACAGCATGGAGTGGAAGGCTGCCCTGTTCGTGGGATTTCTCACTGCCCTCAGCAGTACAGCGGTTGTGCTGAAGCTTCTACAGGAACGATCGGAACTGACCTCATATTACGGCAGAACGATTGTCGGTATATTGATTTTCCAGGATATTATCCTCGTGCCTCTTTTGCTGTTTACCCCGATGCTCGGAGGCAACTCGGTCAATATCGGAAATGACCTTCTGATGCTTCTACTGAAGACACTCGGCATCATAGTTTTCATTTATGTTGGTAATCGCTGGCTTATGCCCAGGCTGCTTCATGCCATCGCTTTAACACGCAGCCAGGAGCTCTTCCTCATGAGTATACTGTTAATATGCCTTGCCGTGGCTTTGCTCACCCAGGAACTGGGCATGTCAGTCGCCTTCGGAGCTTTTCTCGCCGGGCTGATGATCTCTGACTCGGAATACAGCCAAAGTGCATTCGGTAACCTGATGCCATTTAAGGCTGTTTTCACCAGTTTCTTCTTTGTCTCGATAGGGATGCTTCTCGATGTGGATTTCGTGGTCAGCCATCCGTGGCTGGTGATAACAACCGTGCTGCTTGTAATTCTTTTGAAGACAATAGTTGCCGGATTTACGGCATTTGTGCTTGGTCACACATTTTTCGGTACAGTTGTGGTCGGACTCTCACTTGCACAGGTTGGCGAATTTTCATTCATCCTAGCAGGAGTGGGACTGACTTACGAGATAATAACTCCTTATCACTTTCAGCTTTTCCTTACCGTAGCCATAACATCAATGGCTCTTTCTCCTTTACTTATTCAGATCTCCAGACCCCTCGCCAATCTGATACTCAAATTGCCTCTGCCCCAGTATCTTGTTGAAGGACTCTTCCCAGTCAAACAGGTAGAGATGCCTGAAATGAAAAATCATGTTGTTGTGATAGGTAAAGATTCAAGGGCTATCAATCTTACCGCCATGATCAAAACAATGGAGTTGCCCTTCACCTCAGTGATCTTCGACCCAGAGCTGGCCCGCCGGCAGATTGAAAATGGGAATCTTGCCGTTTTTGGTGACGCTGTCGATGAGCCTGTTCTGCGCAAAGCATATGCCCATACTTCGGAGATGATCATTATTTCTGTGGGCGACCCTATCATAGCGATGGCAATAATTGAAAGAGTGAGGTCAATGAACAAGCATGCATTCATTATTGCCCGCACCAAGCATGTCACTGATATTGAAGACCTGTACCGTATCGGGGCCAGCCAGGTGATACCGGAAGAATTTGAGACGGCAATTGATTTCTTTGAGAGGATACTTGGGAAATATCTCATTCCGAGAATGGAAATTGAGCGCGCCCTCGCACGTATAAGAGAGGATAACTATGGCATTTTCAGGGAGGAACAAAAAGTCGAAGGTTACTCCCTCCTGAAAGATATACCGGATATCGAAATTGCAGCAGTAAAAGTGTCTGAAGATTCTGTTTTTGCAGGTAAAAAAATATCCGAAACCGCCATGAGAAAAACTTACGGCGTGACTCTTGTGGCCCTGAAGCATGATGAAATGATAATCCCCAATCCTGAACCGGCCATGCTGATATCCGCCGGTGATATTGCATACCTTCTCGGCAAACCCGAGATGATAGCCATGGCAGTTGATGTACTTTCAGGCCGGCACGACATCTGATCAATCCTTATCAAATTTAAACATTGCCAGAAACAATAAGCCTTTCTTATTGTTGTACATATGTGTTTTGAAAAATAAATAATTACTAAGTATTTATCTGAGGATGATTAGGGAATTAAATTATGAATAATGCGATTTTTTCTGTTCAACGGCCTCACAATGAGCCTGTTTTAGGCTATGCGCCAGGCTCACCAGAACGTGCCGGGCTTATTAATGAACTCGAAAGGATATCATCTGAAACTGCCGAGATACCGGTAATTGTCAACGGGAAGAAGATACTGACGGGCAACACGGGGAAAGTAGTCATGCCCCATGACCACAGACATGTTCTTGCCACTTATCACATGGCCGGAGAAAAGGAGGCGGCAGAAGCGATTGAAGCCGCCATGCAGGCCAAGGAGATGTGGATGACAATGTCATGGGTGGAGAGAGCATCCATAATGATGAAGGCAGCTGAGCTTCTCTCAAAGAAATACCGTTACACTATCGTGGCGGCCACCATGCTCGGACAGAGCAAGAGCGTTCACCAGGCCGAGGTGGAGGCAGCCTGCGAAACGATAGACTTCCTGAGATATAATGCATATTTTGCCGGTCAGATATATCAGGAACAGCCAAGGTCAGGATGGGACCAGCTTAACAGGGTCGAATACAGGCCTCTTGAGGGGTTTGTTTATACAATCTCCCCGTTCAACTTCACAGCCATAGCATCGAACCTGAATATGTCAGTGGCCCTCATGGGTAATACCACATTGTGGAAGCCCGCAACTGCCTCGCTCCTTTCGAGTTGGGTACTCATGCAGGTCTTCATGGAAGCTGGCATTCCTGCCGGTGTCATCAATTTCCTTCCCGGCCAGGGTTCAGTTATCAGCAACATGGTACTTAACCATCGTGACCTCGGTGGTATTCATTTCACCGGATCGAACAACACCTTCAATTCCCTTTGGAAGACAGTATCGGGCAACCTTGAAAAATACAGGTCGTATCCCCGCATTGTAGGTGAGACCGGCGGAAAAGATTTTATCATGATACACAGTTCAGCCAATCCCCTTGAAGCCGCTACTGCCATCATAAGAGGTTCTTTCGAATACCAGGGACAGAAATGTTCGGCATCGTCGAGGGTTTATATCCCGCGGTCGCTGTGGCCAAGTATCTCGGAACATGTCAGGAGGCAGGCATCTGAGATAAAAATGGGTGATCCGGCCGACTTCAGCAATTTCATGAGTGCTGTCATTGACGAACGTTCTTTTGACAACATAATGAAATACATCAACCTGGCCAGGGATTCGGCGGAATGCGAAATCATACACGGGGGCAAGGGAGACAAGAGCAAGGGATACTTCATTGAGCCCACTATAATCCTCACCACCAATCCTGATTTCATAACAATGCGTGAAGAGATCTTCGGGCCGGTGGTGACACTGTACATTTATGATGATGAAAAATACGAGGAGACGCTTCATCTCTGCAACGAGACGTCACCTTACGGTCTCACCGGTTCAATCTTTTCGAACGACAGGCCGGCGATGGTCAGGGCCTGCCAGGTCCTGCGCTTCGCTGCCGGCAATTTCTACATCAATGACAAGCCGACAGGAGCTATGGTCGGGCTGCAGCCCTTCGGCGGTGCGAGGGCTTCCGGCACCAATGACAAGGCGGGCGGCAGGCTTAACCTGGTACGGTGGACCTCGCCGCGAACCATCAAGGAAACCTTCCTGCCGGCAACCGATTTCAGGTATCCGTATATGGATTGAACATGTTCAGGGTTCAGGGTCAGATCTTCAGACATCGGACCTTCAGACCCCATTCTCTCTGCAATAATCCTGCCGCAGGTCGTCAATGCTGATAAGCTGCGCGTTGCGCTTAACGAACCAGAAATCCCATCCGTTTCGTTTTTCGGTTCCTGAAGCAGTTGCACCGATCAGGTGAATTGAACCTGCTTTACCATTATACAGCAATGATGCATCTGCCTGCACCTCTGCCATATGCTTCCAGTCCTTTGACCAGAGGTACTCACCGGGTTTGATGTAGCCCTTTTCCACGAGGCTGCCGAAGGCCACCCTTGCTTTGCGCCGCTCGGTCCTGTATTCGAGGAGCGGAGAACTTATCTGTTCTGTTTTTTTGACACGCTCTCTTGCAAGTCTAACATAATTTTTTTCACGTTCAAAACCTATAAAGTTTCTACCCAGCCTCTTCGCCACCGCCGCTGCCGTGCCGGTGCCTGTAAACGGGTCAAGTACCAGGTCGCCAGGATTGGATGATGCCAATATGAGCCTGTACAGCAGTTCCTCGGGTTTTTGTGTCGAATGAGCCCTCTGCCCGTTCTCTTTTACCCTCTCCGCACCGCTGCATATCGGGATCAGCCAGTCGCTTCTCATCTGCAGGTCGTCATTGAAGCCCTTCATCGTACGGTAATGAAAAGTGTATTTCGAGGTCTTCGATTTCGTCGCCCAGATAAGGGTTTCATGGGCATTGTTAAACCTGGTGCCCCTGAAGTTGGGCATGGGATTGGTTTTTATCCAGATAATGTCGTTGAGGATCCAGAATCCAAGGTTCTGCAGGATGGTGCCGACCCTAAAAATATTGTGATATGTGCCAATGACCCAGATGCTGCCGGTGTTCTTCAAAACACGGTGGCACTCCTGAAGCCAGGCTTCGGTAAATTCGTCGTATGACCTGAAAGAGCCGAACTTGTCCCAGTGATCATTCACCGCACTCACCTTCGACTGATCAGGCCTGAAGAGATCGCCTTTAAGCTGAAGGTTATAGGGAGGATCAGCAAAGATCAGGTCTGCCGAATTTTCGGGTAACTGCTTCAGCAGCTCAACAGAGTCGCCGTGATGAATTTCGTTAATTTTTATTGTGGCTGACATTCGCCTTGCCGCATTTTTCTCAAATTTACCTTAATAAATCTTAAAAGGTGAAAATTTAGTAACTTGGTAGTGTAAACTCAGGAATTTACTCAGTTTTTAACCCTGTTCCCCCGGAAAACTCCATAAAACTCAGATTACTTTATGAAAGAAAATGGCGGCAGTGCAATATACCATCTGAAAGGCGCCCTTCTGATCATTGTCGGGATATTTTCCGCAAGTTTTGGACTGAAAGGCTTTTTATTGCCCAATCATTTTATCGACGGTGGGGTCACGGGTATATCACTGCTGGTCAAGTATACCACCGGCTTTCCGCTCCCGGTACTTATATTCGCCATTAACGTGCCGTTCATTATTCTCGCATTTACGCAAATATCGCGGATTTTTGCCCTGAAGACCCTGCTTGCAATCGGCGGTCTTTCAGTTGTGCTGGCATTTGTCGAATTTCCAATAATAACTGACGACAAGCTGCTTACGGCTGTCTTCGGGGGGTTGTTCCTCGGCGCAGGTGTGGGGTTGTCCGTCAGGGGAGGGAGCGTCCTTGACGGAACGGAGATACTTGCACTCTGGATGACCAGCAAGGTGGAGGCATCGATAGGAGACATGGTGCTCGCCTTTAATGTTTTGATATTTGTCGCTGCTGCCTTCTTCCTCGGCATTGAACCCGCCCTTTACTCAATACTTACCTACCTTGCGGCCTCCAAAACAATAGATTACCTTGTTGAAGGGATTGAAGAGTACACCGGCGTCTCGATCATCTCGGAAAAGAGCAACAAGGTCAAGCTTGCACTGATGACAAGGCTTGGGCGGGGAATAACTATTTACAAGGGCAAACGCAGCATGATAGGTAAAAAAGCAGATATCGACGGCGTGGCAGACCTCGAGATCATCTTTACCATTGTGACTAAACTTGAGATAAGCAGGGTCAAGAAAATCGTCAACGATGTTGACGAGAATGCGTTTATCTATTGCTTCCCCATCAGTCAGGCCAAGGGCGGCGTGCTGAAAAAAAGACCTTTACATCATTAAGAGGCTCAGGCTTTCTTACTGCTGAAAAGCAACCGGTAAAGGATCAGAATGATGATTGATCCGCCGGTGGCGATAAGAACGCTTTTCAGATTGAATGCATCTACCGTTCCGACCCCCAGTTTGGATCCGATCCATCCGCCCAGGAATCCGCCAGCCACCCCCAGCAGGATAGTAATAATAAGTCCTCCCGGGTCTTTTCCCGGCATGATGAGCTTGGCAACTGCCCCGACTATCAGTCCCATTGCAATCCATGACAAAATTCCCATCGTGATATTTTTAATTATTATTAGATGAATTCAAAATTACTGAAAAATGTCATGAAGACCATCAGACCTTTTACAATTGTTATTCCTTAACGGGATGAGGAAAATTTGACGAATTTGACCATCCTGCCGTCATCAGTGACTATCATGTACAGACCCGGAGGATAATTGCTGACATCGATATAAGTTACATCCTTGCCTCTGAATATCATCATGCCTGAATAATTATATATCCTGCAGTCTATGCTTTGATTGAATTTGATGACCGGGCCGCTGACCGGGTTGGGATAAACAATAAGTTTGCTTTGATCATCTAATTCCCCAACGGAGCTGGTGTTGTTGGATTTACCAGGTGTGGGGACACTGAAGAATACTATCTCTGCCGCTCCGTCAGTCTTCCTGCCTCTGCTTACATCTTTCGTCTGCAACCCAAAGGAAAGATTGTCGATTAAAAGCAGATCTTGATTGTACAGTCCTATCTCTTCACCTTCCTTCGACAGCTTAAACGAGGTATGGTAGTCTCCGTACGCTGTGTTTCCGTCAGCCCAGAAAAGGACAAATCCTCCGGGAGCCAGATTTATCGCCGGCAATTGCCATTTGTCAGGAATAGCATAGTTGTCTGTCAGATAAATATCTCCAAGATAGATATCCCTGTTATCGCCGTTATAAATTTCTATCCAGTCACTGTAGAATCCATGATCGTCGGCAATAGTTTCTTCATTGTCAGCCATGAATTCATTGATGAAAAGCAGCGGTGTCTCTCCTGAAACGGGTTTTATCACAGCATGTTCGCATGGTTTGATATTCATCCGCCCTTCTGCATCAGTTGCCACGACCTGGTAGCTTACCGCTGTTTCACCACTAATTCCTTCAAGCGTTACCGAGTACATTCCTGTGCCTTCATAATTCATGTTTGCCAGCTGAACAGAGTTGTTGTCAGTCGTATAATGCAATACCACGCTCAATGGCAACGCTTCCGCTTCGGCGTACGCCCTTACAGTGACCGCCTGCTGAGAATCCCTGCGATGCCTGATGTACTTTATCACCGGAGCCATTGTGCCTGGCTCAAGCTGTGCGTTCAATGACAGGCTTCTTGCATTCAGATAGGGATACAGTCCGTATTTGACATGAGCGCCCGTTGCACCGGTATATGAATAAAGAAAGTCGTTGTAGTCATATCCGTAATCAAGCGGATAATATGGGTCAGTGGCAACATAGGGAGCGATCATGGTCTTTCGTGCCTCCAGGCTCTGTACCAGGGAATCCACGTCAATAGTACTTGCCAGGAGTTGCCTGGCATAGAATGTGAATTGCCTGCGCAGCTCCGGATTTTTGATCAGGCGGTTGTAGAGCGGCCTCTTTTCTGATCCGCCCGGTTGCCACTCGTAAATATTCCTCTGCGCCCAGTCGATATTAAACCAGTCTATCCCGAAGGTGTTATCGACATCGTAAGGTATATATTCAAATTTGCCTGTCGTTGTATTGTGATAGAGATAAAAATTATTCTTGTTATAAATGTACCCGTCCCAGTCACCGCAGAAGATGCTGGCGGCCATTATTTTTAGGTAGTCATAGAAGTTGAAGATAGTATCCAGATCGCAGACGAGCCTGTCATCCGGGGAATTTTCCAGTACAGCTATGAACGCTGCCAGGTCTGAGTAGTCGTCCTCCTCTTCATTGGTAGTGAGGTCATATACCTGCCTGCTGCCCGAATAGAGCTTGTAGCTGTCAGGATCAGATCCAAGCCATGACAGGTCTGCGGGATAGAGGCATTTGAACATGTTCCCGTCATTGTTGCCGAAACGCGAGCGGGCGAATTCTTCATCTATATGTTCCACATTTATGTACAGGCCATAATAATTACCGTTGATATACACCTGAACATGATTGGCCCTGGGGGCAGGTATCTTCCACTTTCTGAGGATATCCCACATGAGTTTGGACCTTATTACGGAAGGATCATTGTGCTCCCCGTTCAGGTTCAGCTTTTCGACCCCGTAATATTTTGCACCGGAGGTGAAGGTATTGAAAGAAACAGTAAATGATTTCTTCTTCGAATAGCGCGAGGTGTTTCCACGCAGCCGAAAGCCTACAGGATTTATAGTATCATGGACCGTACCGTTGTCAAACACAAATACAGCATGGAACTCGGTGTCCGATTCCGGGTTATTATATATCCAGTTGAGCGTGTCGGGATTTATTCTGATATCTATCCGCGGCACCGTCGTATCGATAAACAGCTCCCCGTTTTCAGGAATAACCGGCTGGGCCGAAAGGCACCGGGTAAACAGAACACCGATTACTATGCAGGAGAAGATCCTTTTCATCCTGCAATTATACACAATTTAATACCTTTATGTCTTGAGATTTGACTAATGAACAGACAATGAAGAGCAACGCTATCCGGCTGACAGACGGAACCGTGACAATAAGAAATTTAAGGCGCAGCGACAAATACCGCATGGCGGAACTGGCAGATAACGAAAAGATAAGTGTTAACCTGAGAGACGCATTTCCTAATCCATATACACTTGCTGATGCCGAAGAATTCATTAACTCGTGCATCGGGCAAAAACCGGTGCAGGTATTTGCCATAGAATATAACGGACAGTACGTGGGAAACATAGGGCTGCATAAACAGAGCGACGTTTACAGCAAATCAGCCGAGCTCGGATATTTCATCGGCGAGCCCTACTGGAACAAAGGGATAACGACACGGGCAGTAAACCTGATATGTGAATACGGTTTCAGGGAGCTGGATATAATAAGGATCTTCTCCGGCATATTTGAATATAACCTGGCATCGCAGCGGGTGCTTGAAAAATGCGGATTTGAAAAGGAAGCCGTATGTAAAAGCGCCGTGTGCAAGAAAGGGAAAATCTTTAATGAGATCCGGTATGCCAGGGTTCTTAGACCGCCGGCTGAAGCCGGTGGTAACTCACAGACTGTTTCAGGGAAGAAAAAGCAATGGTACGAGACCCTGTTTGAAAACTATGGGAACAAGTACGATGCCGAATACTTCACGCAGGGTACTGACGGAGAATGCGACTTTATAGAAAAAGAGCTGGCATATAATAAATCGCTGAAAATCCTCGATGTCGGATGCGGCACGGGACGGCATTCAATTGAACTCACTAAAAGAGGCTACAACGTTACCGGCATTGATCTCTCCGAATCACAGCTTCAGCGTGCAAGAGAAAAGGCTGAGGCTGAAAAATTGAAAATCGATTTCCGTAAGCATGACGCGAGGAACCTGCCTTTCAAAAGTGAATTCGATGCCGTGATAATGCTGTGCGAGGGCAGCTTTCCGCTTATGGAAACCGATGAGATGAATTTCCAGATACTTGAGAGCGTGACAAAATCACTGAAGAAAAACGGGAAATTCATTTTTACCACCCTCAACGGACTCTTTCCTTTGTACCACTCTGTCGAGCAATTCTGCGATTCAACGAAAAAAGACGGAACTGCAACTTACCGGAGCAACACATTTAACCTTATGACCTTCAGGGACCATAACATCACTGAGTTTGAAGACGACATGGGAAATAAAAAAACCCTTGATTGCAACGAAAGATACTATGTCCCGAGCGAGATCACCTGGCTGTTAAAATCGCTGGGATTTACCACAGTTGANATCTTTGGTGCAAAGCTGGGGGCATTTTCGAGATCAGATTCCCTTACCCCCGAAGACTTTGAAATGCTTGTGATCGCTGATTTATAAAAATCAATGAGATGAAGGGGCAGATAAAATACTATCTGTGCTGCATCCTGTTAGTGTCAGCCCTCGGCTCACCAGGCGTTCATGCTCAGATACTTTATGACAGCACGGCAGTAGGAATGATACGGCTTACTGTCAGTCACATATACAATATGGAACCCGAAAAAGCCCGGGAAGAATTTTCGTTGATTGAACAATCGTACCCTGGACATCCGGTGATTTACCTGTTAAAGGGATTCATGACCTACTGGGAAAATTACCCTCTTCTCCCCGGTTCCCGCGAATGCGATGTCTTTGAAGAAAACCTGCACTCATGCATCGACCTGAGCATCAGGAAACCCTATTCGGATAATTTTGAGGCGGAGAGTGTACTGGCAAATATATGTGCAAGAGCAATGCTGCTGATGTTCTATGCAGATAATGATCTTACTTTTAACGTTATCCCCCTTGCTACAGGATCGTATAAGTATCTGAAGAAAACATTTGACTTCACTTCAGTTTTTGCCGATTTTTATTTTTTCACCGGTTTGTACAACTATTACCGCGAGGCATACCCCCAAAATCATCCTGTCTATAGGGCGGTTGCATCTGTTTTTCCGCGTGGCGATGTAAAAAAGGGCCTGGAGGAACTGGAAAAATCAGCCAGGCTGTCAGTATTTCTGAAGGCAGAATCTTACGGGATGCTTACATGGATCTATGCCGGATATGAAAATAATTTCCCCAAGGCACTTTCCTACAGCAGTGCCCTGAACACTCTTTATCCCAGAAACCCGATGTATAAAGCATATAATATCAAAAATCTCCTCCTTCTGAGAGAATATGACCAGGCTGAGACAATGATTGAAGATTACCGGAAAGATAAGCCCAATTCCTTCCTTGATGCCCAGGTTATGATATTCAATGGCATCATTCAGGAGAAAAAATACAGGAACTATCCTTTGGCAAGGCAATTCTACGAAGAAGGAATGAGTGCTCTTTCGATGTTTGGCGATTACGGAAACGATTATATCGGTTATGCTTACATGGGCCTCAGTCGTATAAGCGGATATTCGGGCGATAAAGCCAGTGAAAAAGCTTTCCGGAAAAAAGGCCAGGATCTCAATGCGTTCAGGCAGCTCGATTTCGATTGATTAATCCAGCTCTTGTGTCTCCCGGGATTGTTTCCTGCTTTCTTGTTTTGATACAAAAAACCGAGGGAATCACAGAATGTTATAATTAACTAAATCTGTGCCCGAGCTCCCGAACCTGAAAAGAAAGTGTCGGATAAGTAAAGTGAGCAAAGAAAATCAAGACTTAAGACAATTTCCAGGCTCGTTTTTTCCGCTAATAATCTTAGACCACCCATTTTGAGACCGGGTCATCAAATATCAATAACCCCGGGATTCAACCCGGGGAGGTGGCGCGACAGCGCCATAAACCGGTACAATCATGCAGATCAGAG
>JGI11641J44799_10000427_pt1 | contig 12692 bp, 8 predicted proteins | sample WetSurSiteA1Bulk_FD_44799 | JGI IMG/M metagenome (IMG submission 44799) | reverse complement strand
ATTTCATTTATATCTCCGGCGTTGTCAAATCTGCCTGCATTTTTGCCCATCAGAAGGTCCTTTAGCTGTGTAGTAACGCTTTCCGCTGTAAGACCATATATGGAAGCCATATAGCGGTCGATGATCACGTCTATTTCAGGCGCACCTTTTTCAATGCTGGTTTTCAGGTTGTAAACCGATGGGATTTCGCTGATCTGTTGTTTGATCTCCATGGTCAGGGTATCGAGCATTGCTATGTTCTTTCCTTTTACTTCCACTACCAAAGGTGATTCATCGGTGCCGAGGGTTGATTGCAGTGATGTTTCATTTCTCACAATAGTAACTTCTGCGTCGGGCAACGCTTTGGTCAATTCACCGATTTCGGTAATGATGGTTTCAGACTCTGCAAGTGCAGTTGATCTCAGCTTAATCTTCACAACAGCGGTGTTTTCATTCTGGAAAACGGATTTCTCAGAATTTGTAGTTTCTGCAGGGCCGACCTGACAATAAATAATCTCTGCCCGGTTGTCCAGAACTTCGTTGAGCATGCTTTCGAAGTTTCTGACAAGGCCTTCCGTGCGTTCCAACGGTGTACCCTCAGGCAGCTTAATATCGAGACTGAATTCATTGGTTCCGCTTTGCGGTATGTATTCGCTTCCCACATAGGGCAGAATAAAGATTGTCACAACAAGAAAGGCCAGTGCAATTCCGATAACCTTGATCCTGTTATCAAGCACACGTGCAAGGAAACCTGCATACCAGTTAAAACGGAGCGCACTGGTAGCCGTTACCGTTTCCCGCTTTGCATACATGATATGAAACAACATGGGAATGATAAGAATGGCAATGATGAGTGAAGCGACCTGTGAAAAAGCGACAGTCCATGCCTGGTCCTTAAACAGGGCGCCTGATGCACCATGGAGATATACAATAGGCAGGAACACAACAATGGTAGTCAGCGTTGATGAAATGATGGCACCACCTACTTCCGACGTTCCGGTTACACAAGCTTCCTTCAGCTTCTTTCCTGATTCAAGATTACGGAAAATATTTTCCACAATCACAATTGCATTGTCAACCAGCATGCCTGCACCCAGCGCCAAACCTCCCAGCGTCATAATATTGAGGGTAAGACCGTTAAAGTACATCAGGCAAAATGTTGCAATGATGGAAACGGGCAGTACCACGGTTACAATAAGGGTAAGTCCAGCCCGGCGAAGAAACAGGAAGAGGACAATGATGGAAAACAGAGCGCCTATCAGGGCGGTATCTCTTAATTCACCAATTGCATTTTGGATAAAGGAAGCCTGGTTCTGTATTACAACGAACTGATAGCCCGGTAATGCCTTTTTTATCGATTCGAATGATTTGTTGAGCTCTGCCACAGCTTTAACCGTATTGTAACTGGTCTCCTTATAAATGGAAAGGCCAATGCACCTTTTCCCGTTTACCCGTACAATGTTATCCGGTTTTTTGTTTGCAAAACTTACCCGGGCTACGTCGCTGAGAAACACAGGAACACGGGAATTAACGGAAGCAGCAGCGACAGCAGCAGTGCCAGAATTGGTCACACCGGTTGCCGGAGTGTTACTGGCTATCTGTTTGTATGTTACCACAATATTATTCAAATCATTTTCGGTGGTCAGCAATGAAGTACCCTTGATGATATACCGCTTGCCCATTTCGACAATACTACCGCCCGACACATTACGGTTCATGCTCATGATCTGCTGAACAAGATTGTCGGTCGTCAGTCCGAAGGCCCCAAGCCGGTAAGGATCAGTTTCCACGACTATTTCTTTTTCCTCGGTACCTGTCAGTACAACATCGGCAACTCCTTCAAGACGTATCAGCTCGTTGCGGATATAATTTTCCCCGGTCCTTCTGAGCTCGTTCATATCAGTGATCTCCGGATGGTACATGGCAATAAGCATTACCGGGGCAGCATTCGGATCATGCTGTGTAATGACAAACTCTTCAATATCTGAATTCTGGCTGTAAGTGGTAAGTCCTTTTTGCAGGTCCAGGAAAGCCTCATCCATATCTGTTCCCCAGGTATACTCCACTTTAATCCTTGCTGCACCAACCATACAGGAAGAGGACACCTGCGAAACTCCTTTGAGACGTATCACCTGTGATTCGATGCCTTCTACAAACTGCTTTTCAATTTCTTCGGGAGGACGCTCCCCGGCTTTTATCTCAATGAAGATCCGGGGGGCATTGATTTCCGGAAAAAGGTCGATGCTGAGTTTTCCCAGGGATATGTATCCCAGAAGCAGTATTCCCAGGATTATCATAAAAATGGTCACCGGGAAGTCGACCGCAAATTGTACTATTTTTTTCATGCAGAATGGATACTATTTCATTTCCTTCACTTTTGACCGGTCACGAAGGGTTTCAAATCCCTTCACCACTATCTGCTCATTCATCTTTAACCCGGAAAGTATCTGAACCTCTTTCGGATTTTCCAATCCGAATTCAACAATCCGTTCGTAGGCGATTCCCTTTTCCACCACAAAAATACTGTTGCCCCGCTGCTTGGAGATAATGATATCCCGGGGCACAACAATGGTATTATTGGCTGATGCCACAATGATCTCACCCTTGACATACATCCCCGGACGAAGCTGCAATTTTGGATTATTCACCAGAATAAGTCCTTTGTAAGAACGGGTATCGGCATCAATAGCAGGGGACAGCTGTGTTACTGTACCCCACAGGGTATCATTCGGCAGGGTATAGTTTGTAATCCTGACCGACTGACCTGCTTTTGTCTCCGCCATGGTTTTTTCAGGAAGGTTGACTTCCATTAGTAACCTACTGTAATCCATTATCTTCACAAGCAGCGCATTGGCATCAACTCTCACCCCGGGCGTAAAATAAGGCAGATCGATGATAACGCCGCCAAAGGGGGCGGTAACGCGCATTTTCTGTAAGTTAATCAATGCATCATCATAGCTGTAGTTGGCGTTTATGTAATTGATCTCCGCATTCTTCAGTTCGCTGAGTGTAACACCACCCTTATCATACAATGACTGTTGCTTATCATAAACCTGTTTGGTTATTTCGAGGTTTAATTTCAGGGAATTCAGCTTGATATTATTTTCAAATTCCCGGTCTTCCAGTGCGATAATTTCTGTTCCTTCACCTACCCTGTCACCCAGCGCAAAGGATCTACCGGTCGCAGGATTGGTCTTCAGCACGTAATTGCCTGAAACCTGGGCCCTCAACTGAACTTCCTTAACCGGTTGAACCTCTCCTGTAATATCCAGGAATTTTTCAATGGTACCCGGTTTGATCTGCCTGGTAGTGACCGGAATGGTAATGTCTTTGCTGAGATCCTCAGACTGGCGGTTGCAGGAGGCAAAGGTCAGGGTGATAAACAGGAAAACAACGGTTTTTTTCATGGTGTATGTATTCAGATTTTTTTATTTACTCTTCATTCAGATTATCCTGCAGGTCCATCGGGACAAAGCTTGTATTATTCTCAAAATCCCAAAGTGACTGTATCTTTAAATTCAGCAGTTCCAACTTATAACTGATCAGACTATTGGCCAGGTCCATCTTCTTTCCTGAAAGCTGGTTCTGGTAACGTCCAAGATCCATGCTTGTCAGGTCACCGTTTCTGTATCGCTCCAGGTTGATTTCATAGGTGAGCTGAGCATTTTTCTCACTCTGCCGTGCTATTTCAATCTGCATGCTCAGGTTTTGGAGGCTTCGGAAGGTCTGTCGAATATCGAGTTCCACCGTGGTCTTTTCTGCCTCGAGGTTGATTTCCTCAATCCGGATTGCCGCTTCGGCTGCCTTGATTCTTGATTTCCTTTCTCCCCAATCCCAGATGGGAATACTGAACTGAATCCCTACCTGGGGAGAACGGGTGGGTTTGTCATAAAGATTGGCCAGGTCAGGATCTTCACCTTTGATGCCAATCTGAAGGTCAATATTCCCGGCAAATTCATTCGTGGTTTTGGCCACCGTAAGCTGATCCTGGCTGTTTTTGATATCAATCTCGCGCTGTCTCAATTCCATGCGGGTATCCAGTCCGTTTTGAATAGCCTTGTCAAGATCAACAGGTACTTCTGCAAATTCAACATTGGACTCTATCTCGAATTCTTCACTTAAAGACATCCCTATATATTGCCTGAAATCATCCTTGGCGTTGTCGAGGTTTACCTGGGCATTCTGCAAATTCGATTTGCTGGTGGAAAGATTAAGCTCGGCCTGCAACAATTCTTCCCTGGCTGATAAACCACCTTCAACCTTGCTTTTGATTATATCATAGCCTGTTTCCTGGTTTTTTAGCTCATCCTGTGCTACAGCTAAAGCCATCTTACGCTGGTATACCGTGTAAAAATACTGATTTACCGCTCTTTCCAGATAGAGACGTTGCAAGGCATAACTCAATGTGGCATTCTCAAGCGCTAACCTCAGCTGATTCAGTTCCATCTTTAGTTTGTTGTAAGTAAAAATTGGCTGAGAATAGCTTAGGAATGTAAAATTACTAAAGCCCTTCGATTCATTTGTAATACCGGAATACTCACTGGAGTTGTCATGGTAATTAAAGGTGTTCCTCAGGGTTATCCGGCCGTCACTGAACTTAATCGGCTGAGAAACAATAAAATCCCCGGAAGAGCTGATCTCTTCACCGGTAATCCAGTTTGAATAGTTACTGTCAAAGGACCTGCTATGAGAATAGAAGAAAGGATTTATCTGAAATTCAAAACGTGATTTGGTTGTCGCTTCCCTTGCATTCAGGTTTTCCTTGCTGATAGTCATGTTAAGCTCCGACTTAAGGATCTCGGGACTGTTCTTTATGGCAATATCCATTGCCTCTTCGAGGGTCATAATTTTTTGAGCGTGTGCAAAACCTGTGGTCAATGATAACAGCATAATAATTTGCAGCACGCTGATTGATCGATTAATTCCGGTATTCATGCTATCCATATAATTTATGATAATTGTTGACAAATGTCACTCATTCAGCACCCATTTCATGGCGTCGGCAAACACCATATCCCCGATGGTTTTATTGGATAAATCCACTCTGGCTGTATCGGACGAGAAAGAGAATGTACCCAGATAGTTCCATCCGTTCTCGGCTTCTTCGCTGCTCCGGTTTATTTTTTCCACACCGTTGTCATGGTAAATGAGAAAATTGTAATCGGGCGATTTATTGGTACGACGCCAGCCGACATTTACCTTATCCATATAGAAGTATACATCATACATGGCTTTTTCCGGCAGAACTGCCTTCCAGCTTGCTGTTCGTTCCCCGGTACCCCCTCTGGTATAGTGGGCTGAGTGAATAAAGTTGCCGTAGAATTCTGCACGCAGAACTTCTCTCCATTCCCTGGGCGGATTCCATGCCCAGATCTCCGAGTATTTATAACGGTCGGTCTTATTCTTTTTTACCAGCGATTTCAAATAGGCTTGGTTTACAGCCTGCTGATAGGTAAATCCTTTGTCTTCATTGTCCACAACAGTCTCGTTCTTCCCGGCTTCCTGGTCGAAAAAGGGAATTTCAATGACATCATCCAGCAGGGGTACATTACGTGTTTCAGTGAATCCGGAAAAGCTGTAGATAAGATTTCCGGGAAGGTTTCTGGAGATATGGGTCATCAGTGACATACGTGCAGGTTCGGTATTAAAAACGAAGCCTACATCCCTGGATGAATGTGCAGGAAGAAAAATCTTTCTGGAAAAATCCACATTGAGGTTATCCTGGAAGAAATTATTATTGGTATTCCGGTTAGGATCATTCAATTCCACATTAAGTGTTACGATACCATCTGTGCTTTCCGGATTGGAGAGGCCAAACCGAATCTGGTACCGGGTAACCTCACCATCAACCACCTTGTAGGAATTGATGTTCCGGATAAGGTATCCCGGCAGGCTGTTTTGTACATACCAATTATGAATCTCCTGTCTCAGATCAGTATTTAAATGATCCCTGAACCTGCCATTAAATTCATCAAAAGGTATACGGGTATGAGGATAATCTGCAATCAATCTGCTGACCAGTGAATCGACCTCCTGTTCGCCAAGCCTTGCCCTAAGCACATTGAACAACTGAAGTCCTTTGGACTGAGCAACATCCCTGATGGTTACCGGACGGTCTTCATTTCTGTCAGATTCAATGCCTTTCCGTAACAGTTCTTCCAGTGAAACCTTGCTCAGTTCCAGGTTTATTTTTTCGTTGATGCTGAGACCTTCATACCAATTCACCGAAATGGCATGCTCGTTCCTTTCACCCATGTAAACCTCAAAGGCCATTTCCAGAACAGGCCATTGATCCGATTGGAGCTGTGTACTAAATCCGAGGTACTCAGGAAAAACAGAAAAGGTTTCCCAGTTAATGACATCGCCATAGTCAAAGCCCTGCCCCCGTTGTGACAAAAAGTTAGTCTGCAGGAACTGCTTGAACATCCTGGATTGGATTTCTTCCGGTAGCGCTTCCTCGTTGTTGTTTTTCATTTCTCTTTCAATGCGGTAATTGCGGTTCCTGAAATCAGCATTATCAAGCAAAACACCTTTTTCAGGGCACAGAATCATTTCGGGCTGCACGGCATCACTTGTATAGGAATACAAATGCTTGTCAAGTGCAAAATGAACCGGCACCTCCGCCAGCATAAACCGTTTAAACGGGTATTTCAAACCTGTTTTTACCTCGTACTCTTTCTTCAGGTCACGGATCAATACCGGAACGGTATCCGTTGCCTGATCAAAGAAGGGCTTGAAGTACTCATGTCCGTGAATTGCAAAAATGCTGTACTCCACTGAGTCAACCTGAACCTTGTACTGGTTGTATTGTCCAATGAGCAGGCTGATCCTGGGTAAGGCATATTCAGGATGAAAGTCAAATATCCCCGGTCCTTTTGAGGTACTGCTTCCCTGTGAAATTGCGGTAAGTTCGGGACTTGTGGTTACAGAAAGGGTAAACCTGACGAAATCAGGTTCATTCAACAAAGGGGCATCTGTCGCGTAAGTTGTACCGGCAACCGGATACCAGATGGTTTCTCCGGTCAGGCAGACAAAATCCTTTTGCAGGAAAGCAAAGCGTTTCCGCAGGGTGAATACTTCGAAATTGACAATTTCTGTGTAATCATCGGGAGGGGTATCGAGGAAGCAAATATTCTCATCAACTTTCCCGGAATATTTTAGGGTGATTTCGCAACTGTCACCGGGTTTAAAAGGTTCATCAGGGAAGATAGAAAGCAGATGCAGTTGTCGTTCAAACCGCAAAGGTAAATGGTTTTTTGAAACCGAGTGAACGATAAGCCCGGGATTCAGGCTGAAAATAAGTGTATCTATAGCCAGGTCATTCCGGTTATGAAGCGTCAGCAAAGATACTACTTCAATTTTGTCACGATTATGAACAAGTTCCAGGGTGCAGGAACTGACAGTCGGCTTTGCGTGCCTGTAATATCGGTTGTTCAATGCAACGGCATGCTTTCTGAATTCTTTGGCTGCATGTTTCGTGTCGAGATACCGGTAAACCAGCCCTCCACCTGCAAATAAGAAAACAAGACCCAGGTATAGCGGCAGTGTTGAAAAACGTTGAGTTTGCGGAAGTCTATGTAACTTATAAACGGTAAGCAGGATAAAACCTATGCCCCAGAGCAGGTAGATCATCCTGTGCAACAAAATTTCATCAAGCCTGGCAAATCCGCTGATTGACGAGTACATCATGGGAACCTGGTACGCTATGTAGTCAAAAATGTGAAATGCCTTTTTGTTGAGGTAAAAGATGGTAAGCGCAATATAACCTGTCAGGATAATGAAAGTGATCGCCTGATTTTTGGTAAGCGTCATAACAAAGAAGGACAAACCCAGGATATAGACAAGCGTGGGCAGGCTAATCAGCAACGGGTAAGCTAAGTATGCAAAAATCCGTTGTGAGCCCGTATTGCTGATAAATGAAAAACCAATGCCCAGTAAAAGAATGATCACATTCAGGACAAGGAATACACCCAGAATCCCCAGCGCTTTACCCAGGATATATATTCCGTTCGACATTGACCGGGCATAAATGACTTCCACCGTATCGTTTTTCCTGTCCTGTTTCAGAAACTCAGACGCGAGAAAAACAGCTACAATAGCTTGTCCCAGATTCAGGATAATCAGATTGGCATAAGGAATGGAAGCAGCAATGGCCTTGTACATCCATGGGGCACCGCTTGCCTCTACATTCAAGGCAATATTAAATATGCCCAGTCCCAGTATTGCACCGCCGGCAAAGATCCGGAAGAACCAGCTTCGCAGCAAAGTTCGCATTTCATATGCAGCAATGATGCGAATAAGGTGTAACGACATAAAATAGAATTTATGATATTCCGGTCAATGATTCCATAAAATAAACGTAGGCATGTTCCAGGTTAGGCTCAATCTCAGTCGCTGAATTAAGGTCAAGCTTTTCGCCGACCAGTTGTATTTCCCAGCCATCCTCGGATGGGATTGTTGAAGTTACGGCAAAATTCTCCTTCAGCATATCATATTCGACTCCTGCAGTCTGAACCTGCCATACATGTCCCCTGGCCTTTTCAACAAGTGTTTCGGGTGGCCCATTGAACTGTACCTTGCCTTCGTTTAACAGGGCAAGCTCACGACATACGCTTGAAATATCCCCCACGATGTGGGTCGACAGCAGGATTATAATATCCTGCTGACTTAGTTCAGAAAGGATATTCCTGAACCTGATCCTTTCTTCAGGATCAAGTCCCGTTGTAGGTTCATCGACTATGATGATATTTGGACTGCCTATCAATGCCTGGGCAATGCCAAGCCTACGTTTCATGCCGCCCGAGAGATTGTTTGCCTGACGATCACGTGCATCAAAAAGTCCAACCTTCTCTAACCATTCATCAATCTTCTTATGGCGGACTGCCTTTGACTTAATGCCTGCAAGACCGGCAGCATAGTCCAGGAATTCCCAGGTTTTCAGCTTGCTGAAGAAACGAAAATCCTGTGGCAGATATCCCAGCATTTTGCGGATCTCACCCCTGTCCTTCATCAGGTCAAAGCCATTTACTGATACCTGTCCGGTTGTCGGAGGAATAAGTGTTACCAGTATTCTTATCAGGCTGGACTTTCCGGCACCATTCGGCCCAAGCAATCCAAACATGCCATTTTCTATATCCAGATTTATATCAGATAAGGCATGTTTACCGTTTGGATAGATTTTACTTAAACCCCGGATCTCAATTTTCACACCATGAATCTCTTTGTATGATTAAGACGCATGAAGGTATGAAAAAATTACAATCAGAACATTCCGCTGTTTCAATTGTTAAATAATTTGTTAAACAATTTGTTTTAATACCAGACAATTACATTTTGAGATATTTTTGACCTTTTAACATTAATTCAATAAATTATGAAATTTACCAAAGTACCCCTAATTATTTTTTCTGTTGTTCTGACGGGAATCGTAATTCTTTCCTGTAAACCAAAACAGGCTGAGACAAAAAGTCTGGCACGTGTTGAATATTACCGTAATCTTTTGTTCAGCGAAACCAGTTATGATGTGGAAAGAGGATCGCATCCGCTTACTGCAGAGGAAGCCAAGAACATCAACAGTTATAAGCTAACATATGACAGCATTGGCCGGCTTGTTTCTGTTGAATTTGTAAGGAATGATGTGCTTTTAGATTATTCGTCCATGCGTGAGGCAGCAAAAATAGCCTATGAATACACAGAAGGTAAACAGATAAAGCGCTTCTTTAACAAGGATAATAAGCAAATTAAAGTGGATGGTGGTGTATACACTTATGAATATACACTGGATACAGCCGGACAACGTGCAGGCCTGAAATTCTATGATTCTCTTGGAACGCCGGTGGAGAACAGGAACAAGATCCATTCCTATGTATGGGCCAAGCTTGCTGACGGGATGATTAAGGAAAACCGGTACAATCTCGCCAATGAGGAGACCATCATGAGTGAGTTCTGTCCTTTCTACGAATTGCGTTTTACATACAATGACCAGGGTTATGTTACCAGAATGGCCAATTACCAGGGTGACAGCTTATACAATTGTACCGCTGAGAATTGCGGTGATATCGGAGTATCCTACTTTGCCTTCGAAACCACTCCACAGGGTGATGTCACCAGTTTTACAGTGAAAAACACTGCAGGGCATCTTTCAAACCTTTACTGGGGATGGGCAAAACGATTGAACAAGCTGGATGAGAACGGCTATGTCCTTGAATCCGAAGTATATGATCAGGATGATGAACTGGTGGGGGGCAAAATGATTCCCATTACCCAGAATGTTTATGATGAACATGGAGCACTGGTGAAAAGCGTTAATCTTGACAAGAACAGGATTGTGACCAACAATCCCGGCGATGGCGTTGCTGTTACCGAGTATAAATACGATGATCAGGGTCACCGGGTTGAAACCCTTTATTTCGACAAGGACAACGTGGCTGTAACGCCCAAGGGCTTCTCCATGTAATAGGTCCTGTATGAAAAAAGTACTGGTAATTCCTGCAGCAGCAATTTTTATTTTAGCTTTCTTATTGCCGGCATGTTCCGGGAAAAAAACTGAAAAGGCCGAAGTTGCTGATACCTCTGCCGTTGTGGCTCCCGTATCTATCGATAAGGAAACGCAACTGCTCCTCAAGGACCTGGTTGAAAATGGCGATTATGTGAACAGCAGGGAGTTTCCCTCGCTTATTAAGGCATCCGTGGTTTATGAAAGCCTCGGCAGCAATATACTTGTCATTGATATGAGGAGTAAGCAACTTTATGCACAGGGTCATATAAAAGGAGCTGTAAATAAACGTTTTGAAGATCTTCCGGATTATTTCGAGCAAGGGATTAAACCTTTTGAACTGGACAAGATCATCCTGGTTTGTGAAGACGGCCAGGTTTCAAGTTATGCCACCTCTCTCCTCAGACTCATGGGTTACGGGAATGTCTATGCCATGCGTTGGGGAATGAGTTCCTGGAACCGGCAGTATGCCGGTGAAGGCTGGTTAAAGGGTGTTTCCGGAAAATATGAACAAAACCTGGAGCGAACCGCTCATGAAAAGGCAGTCCCGACAGGGATGCCTTTGCTGAAGACGGGCCTATCAGACGGGGCTGAGATATCAGCAGCACGATTCAGCAGCCTGTTTGCCGAAGGTACAGGAAATATTCTTGTAGATGCAGATGAAGTATTTGCCAATCCCCGGCAGTATTATGTGATCAATTACGAAAGGAAGGACAAATATGACGACGGTCATATCCCCGGCGCAATAAGGTATAAACCCAATGCAACACTGGGAATTACAGCGGAGATGGCTACAATCCCGACAGATAGGACAGTGGTTATCTATTGTGGCACCGGACATAATTCGGGTTTTGTCACAGCCTACCTGCGTCTTTTCGGTTATGATGCCAGGACATTAAAGTACGGTAACAACGGATTCATGTACAACTGGATGAAGAAAGATGCTGCCGGACTATCCTGGCTGCCTTTCTCAGATGCGGATATTCATGATTTTCCAGTGGTAAAATAGTTGAGCCATTTGCTCCGATTACAGCCCGAGGATTGCCATACATTATGTGTTCATTGCGCGGAGTCGAAGTGATTCTCAACAACATTTACAATTCCGGCCTGGTTGCTGAATCGGGCTGGAATTTATATTTTAATACTTCATTATCAACACTGTCCGATAGTATATAAAGCTTCTTATAACCCATCTGGCTGAGCAGCATCCACATTCTGGCGGATAATGCCGGATCATCTGAAACCAGGATTATATTCCCCTTATGGGAGTGGAGTATTGTCTGAATATCCTTATCTAAAATTGATTGCGCAGTGGTATTGATCCTTTCCGTTACACCTTCAGGGATATTCGTATCACTACCCAAATTCACCATCAAAGTCTTTCCTGGCAGTGAATTCAACTGTTCTGATGATAGCAGGTTGGATTGATCCACGGAAGGGGCAGCCCATTTTTCAGCATCGTTTTTGAAATGTCCGGGTGTAAATGATTTCAGAAACACCAGGACCAACAATGGAGCTACAAGGATTAAAACAGTACTGTATTTTTTCATTTCATCAATAGTTTTCATTCACAGCCACCATCCAGTTTCTTTCTTTCAATCTCTTTAGATTCCCTGTATCTGGCTTTGAGGCTATCGGGCATGCTGTTCAGCTCAGTAAACATCTTTCTCGCCCTTATCCTGGTTTCAAACAGGGCATTTTCCCTGGCGGTGATCTTCTCACCAGTGAAGCTGCTGTTCATTACCAGTCTGTACCATTCATTAAGTCCGCCTTTCATTACATAGGTATTATCAAATCCCAAACCTTTTGCAATCATCAGGGCGTAGTTGGCCTGTCGGTCCCCGTTAGCGTAAAAAATTGTCCGGACATCCCTGCCAAGGTAACTTTCCATGTCCTTTTGCAGCATATTTTTGTAAGGAACATTTACAGCGCCCGGAATTGAAAAACGGTTAAACTCTTGCTGTGGCCTGAGATCGATCAATTGAACCGTACTGTCTTCCGTGATTACAAATCTGGCGACCTGGTCGGCCGTGAAAAAGCTGCTTTCATCCAGGGCTCGTAAAAGAAGCTGATCAGGTTTTCCATGGAAAGAGTACTTGCCTGACAGGGGTAAAAACGCCAGTACCAGGCCAAGCAGCACCAATATTACGGATAATTTTTGCCGGGGATTCATATTCATTTTGTTGGGATATTCTTGTTTTCTTCAATGGTCAGATAT
>JGI11641J44799_10000423_pt1 | contig 12741 bp, 8 predicted proteins | sample WetSurSiteA1Bulk_FD_44799 | JGI IMG/M metagenome (IMG submission 44799) | reverse complement strand
AGGATCAATCATAGGTGTAGGTGCAACAAAAAGAGCTTCAGCCGTAAAGTGGGGGGTGACCACAAAAATATTCTGGGCCTGGATACTTACTATTCCAATATCAGCTCTCATCGGAGCAGCAATATATTATCTTTTATCAGCAATCCTCTGAGTTCAACAGTTTAAAAGATAACCTATTAGAGGTTTTGAACCGGCAATCTGAGTTCCCTAAAACCTGAACTGCACCCTAAGAGTGTAAGTGTCATCGGGGAGGTCCTTTGTATAACCCTTTATCCCTGACTCTTCATTTACCGGATGATCATAATACAGAACAAATTTCAGATTGTCGTTCATATAAAAAATATATCCCGCACCAAATGTATCATAGCGCACATCAGCTGCACCGAAATTCTTCGATTCGGTTATCTCATGTCCTTTAACATTTTTATTAGGATCATACCAGTCGAATTTCACAAAGAACTGATGTTTTTTAAGGAAGGTTTGAAGCAAATAAAAATAGGCTCCATTAAAATTCCTTATAAATATTGAGTCAGCAGTTAGAGATTTATTCACTGGTGGGATACCCGGAGTAACAGAAGTAGAGTAGGTAGCTGATTGCGTCCCTGTAATATATTCTCCTCTCAATTCCGATTTTCCAAGGGAATTCTCCCAAATTAACTGAAGATCTGCACCATAATATATCCTGGGAGATTTTTTTCCAATATTATTTGCAGATGAATCAGCAATAAAAACATATTCACCGTCAGGGTTCTCGGAGGTTCTGTAAAATGTGGGTGATCCGTTCCTGAAACCTCCATTCAGGTATGATATCCCGCCTGACAGATACAGATCTTTTGCGATCCCTGTTCTTCTCATTGAAACACGTGTGATAAAATCCTTAAAGGAATCAAATTCCCCGAGACCTGATAACCCCTGCCCATTAAATAAACCTGCATCAATTTTAAGAGGGTATATTTTCCCCCGGTTGTCCTGCGGTTCAAAAGAGAGCATGGCACCGATATCTCGTTCGGTCTTCATCAGTATCTGTGACATCCGGCCCCGCTCAGGGCTTTCCCGCAGAGAGGAGGAATAGTTCAGTTCATAACCAAATGGTCTGTTAAAAACACCCGCTGTTGCCACAAAATAATGCCATTTATTTTCATAGATACGTCCGAACATGTCACGTATATTTACTCCTTTTTCTGTACCATCAAACTGCAGTGCAAAGTAATATTTATAAAAACCCTGATCTGTCTTGTTCTCATAATCAAGCCGAAAGCGACCTCGTCGTATCATATATCGTTTGTCTGAAGCCTGGGCAAAATCTCCACCGTTATAGCTGCTAATACCTGCTGAACCGGCACGTTGATACTGTACTTGCAGGTATCCGGTGAAAGAAAGGCTTTGATATTTATTTCTCATAATATACAAATCCTTGACGAATGCCGAATCCTGTATCCAAAGTGGTTCAAGCTGTGCATAGACCTGAATAGAAAAAACTATCAGAATAAGAAACATAAAAAGTCTTTTCATAATCTGTTGTTTTATATTATTACATATAAGCAAGATAATTAATCAATCCCCAATAAAAGACTGTTTAACAGCAAAAACAAATAAAGATTTTAGCTTTTATGTTAGATACTTTACAGTTCATACGGATCACTTCAACAGGATGCAGAGCACAAACATCTAGTTTTTGAAGTAGAATGAAGATCTGAGATCAGGACAAGATGTGTCTGGTAATAATGAAGTAACAATTTCGTAATTTTTTCTTAATGGTATATTGTTAATTTTTTAACATTTCTGTGATATCATGCCATTACCTTCACGCCAAAATTTGTTTAGTGCATCGCATTATAATTTTAGCTTTTATCCTAATTAATATTATGGATTCAGGATTTTCTGCAGTCATCAAGGGCAGAGTAATTGATTCCAATACAGGGGAAGTAATGGTTGGTACAACAATATTCATTAAGGAGTTAAAAGCTGGAATTACTACAGGATTAAACGGGTCGTATATTCTTAAAAATATCCCCGGAGGCAGCTATACAATCTCTTGCAGTTTTATTGGCTATGAGACCATTGAAAAGAAAATAACAATAAAAGAGAATGATAATCAGACCATTGATTTTATGCTCCAGGAGAAAACTAAGGAATTAACTGCAATAACAATAACAGCTCAACTTGATAAAAACAGTGACGCCAGTGCGCGTTATTCAGAAAGAATGGCTAATCAGGTAGTTAATGTCGTGAGTGCAAGGACGATTGAGATATCGCCCGATTTGAATGTTGCAAATGTAGTACAGCGGGTTTCAGGAGTTACTATTGAACGGAATGCCACAGGCGACGGACAATATGCTATTTTGCGCGGTATGGACAAACGTTTTAATTACACTTTGGTGAATGGTGTAAAGATTCCAAGTCCGGACAATAAGAACCGGTTTGTTCCACTAGATATTTTCCCCTCAGAACTGCTTGATCGTCTTGAAGTTACTAAGTCACTCACCGCCAATATGGAAGGCGATGGAATTGGTGGAGCAATAAATATGGTTATGAAAGATGCACCACAGAATTTGCAACTGACAGCCAATATTGCAACTGGTTACAACACCCTTTTCTTTAATAACCTATATCAATATTTTGATGTTTCATCAATATACTACAAATCACCAAATGAAAAATATGGTCTCGCCTATCCGGTTCAAATGAAAGATTTTACTGTGAAAAATCTTCATCTCAATTCCGGGAAAGCCACTCCAAATATATCAGGCGGATTTTCATTTGGCGACCGTTTTTTGAAAGAGAGAATGGGTGTTATCCTTGCCGGAAGTTATCAAAATTATTTCAGAGGAAACTCAAGTGATATATACAGTACATCAACAGATCCCGATCAGCAACAGAATATCACTCACCGTTTTTTCTCAAATCAGCAAACGCGCATGGGTCTTCACACAAAATTCGACGTTAAATTGTCAGCAAACAACAAACTGATGTGGTATAATGCTTATATGGATCTACGCAATGACCAGGTCAGAGATGCAATTTCCTTCAGCTCTCAAACCACGCGTCTGAGGTATAACCGTCAGACAATTATGAATTCTACGCTAAAAGGATTGCACAGCTCCAGAAATTCCAAATTGAATCTCGATTGGGCAATATCATACGGTAACGCATTAAATGAAACCCCGGATAACATACAGATTAATGCACTTATAATCAACAACATTACAAGTATCGATCAAAACGATGGAGCGTTCCGGCGCTGGGAACACAATTCAGACAGAGACCTGACGGGATATGCCAATTTTCAGTATGTTTTTAAATTAGGTAATGAAACAGATCTTGATCTTTTTACGGGAGGAATGTACAGAGACAAAGTCCGCGAAAGCTATTTTAATGAATACCATTTCAAGCCTTTTGATGAAACTAAACCAAATCCAAGAGAAATAATTAAAGGGGTAGATTATAATAATTTTGACGAGATTAAATTCTCAGTCAATAGTTATGGAAACTTAAGCGACCCGCTTAATTATGATGCCACGGAAAATATAGGAGCCGTATATCTGATGGAGAGATTATCGATGGCAAAGCTTCAGTTTATTGCCGGAGTGAGAGTCGAGTACACAAACCAGGGATATAACTTAAAATTTACTACTGAAGGAGCTCGGAATGAAGGTAATCAGGAATATGTTGATATTCTTCCGAGTTTTAATTTCAAATATTCTATTCACAAAGATGCCAATCTGCGTTTTTCGTACTCAAAGGCGATAAACCGTCCCAGTTTTTTCGAGATTGTTCCTTACAGCATGATTTATGAGGAATACAAGGAACGGGGTAATCCTGATCTGAAGCACACCAAAGCCGATAATCTAGATCTTCGTTATGAGTTCTTCCCCCATCCTTTGGAACAATTTATGGTATGCTTATTTTATAAAAAAATAAAAAATCCCATCGAATTTGGTATGATAAACGGTTATGGACAGGATGTGTTCTATATGCCTACCAACTTCGGAAATGCAACTAATTACGGTGTTGAGGTTGACTTTATTAAATACTTCAGCTGGCTTGGGATAAAAGCGAATTACACTTTTACAAGCTCTGATATTACCACAACCAAAATGAAGGTGATTGAAAATCCTGATCCAAATGCAGAAACAAATATAATTACCGAATATGTCAATCAAACCCGGCCTCTTTTCGGACAGGCAGCACATGTGGTTAATTTTTCCCTGCTTTTTAAAGATAATGATTATGGCTGGGATGGTCAGTTGGCATTTGCATATACCAGCGACAGGCTTTGTATTGTTTCCCGCTATTTGGACGAAGACAGCTGGCAGGCAGGTTATACTTCGATGGATGCTTCAATCGAAAAGAGATTTAAGACAGGTTTGGCCCTGTTTGCCAAAGCATCAAATCTGCTCAATTCCCCGATGATTCAATACGTAAAACGAAACGAAAGGAATGCTCTGTTTAACGATTATAAAAGATATCACGAAGGAATTGTGGAACGAGAAGAATTATACGGACTAAATATTTTAATAGGAATCAAATTCAAATTTCAATAAACCTTTAAACACACAAAAAAGTTATGAAACGCAGATTAATCTTCTATTCTCTATTGCTTTTAGGAACAACTGTTTTTAATGGTTGTAATAAAGACACATCAATCGAACTGGCTGGAATCACACTGTCAAAGACTTCAACAACTCTGAAACCTGAAGCTTCAGAAACATTGGTGGTTACATTCTTCCCTGATGATGCCACAAACAAGGAAGTGACCTGGTCTTCTTCAAATTCATCTGTTGCTACAGTTGATGATTCCGGGAAAATTATTGCTGTAAGTGTTGGTAACGCAACAATCAGTGTTACTTCTGTGCAGAATAATACGTTAAAGGCAACCTGTGATGTAACTGTGTCCTGGGCTACTCTTAATAACATTTCCGGAAATGTTTCCGGGGTGTGGGAGAAAAACTCAACAATAAATGTGTCAGGACATATCACCGTACCTGCCGGTCAAACGTTAACAGTGGAGGAAGGTGTTCAGGTTGTGTTTGATGATAATGGTGTTGGTGCAAGCCATACAAGAATTGAATTTATGGTTGCCGGAAAACTGTATTGCAAGGGGACAAAAACCAATCCGATTCTGTTTTCTGTTGCAGCAAGCAAGCGTATTGCAGCAAATACGTTCGGTGGCCTGTGGGGTGGCATTGTTGGAACCAAAGATTGTCCTGAAATGTTGTTCGATAATGTCATAATGGAATTTACAGGGGGCGATGTTGTTGCAGATTCCCCCTCAGCTTTAGCCGGCATCTACACTGCTGGTGGCGATATCACTCCTCATATCACAACTAATAATCCGCAGGGAAAATATGTGGTTACGAACTGCATTTTTCGCAATGGTCGGTCAGACGCCCTCTATTTTATGGGTGGCCAGGCAATTATTGCCAACAATGTTTTCATAGCCATTGGACAAACAGGTGGTGAGGCCATTAATATGAAGGCTGGTTGTAAAGTGGATGCTGCTTTCAACCTGATCTTCTCACCGAATACAAACGGTTTAAAACTTTCCTCATCAGGACAGGATGATGCGGCAGGCCGGACACAGGCTCTTATCAGAGCTTTTAATAACACAATTATCAACTCAGGTTGGAGACGGAATGGTGTTAAGGGCGGTTCTATTTATGTTGAAAAGGGAGCTTTGGTAAGTGTATTCAATAATCTTTTAGTAAACTGTAAATTCATGGCAATGACACCAAAATTTGATCAGCCAAACCCATCAAATGGTGCCGACAATAGCTCGATTATTAATTATAACTTTTACGCATCAGGATCACAGCAAAGTACTCTTGCGCAGGATAATCCAAATACTCTTACTTCCTATTTGGGTTACGTATCAAATCAATCGAGCTACTATCATGATGGCCGCAATAGCACTCCTGTTGTTGATTTAAACAGTCTTGTCAGTGCCTCAGCGGGCGACCCTGCCAAAGACCCAAAATTTGTTAACTATGGATTTAATACTATTGATTTGATCAGTTACACATATGATAATAACTGGAATTTCCACGTTCAGGCAGGTTCTCCTGTATTGACTGGGGCTTACACAAGTTTCACAGATGCTTACGCTCCTTATTGGGGAAATACAGGTATAACAGTTAATGGTACTGAATACAAAACCCCTGCTCCTGTTGCACGTTTCGGTGCATTTGGGACAAATTAATCTCCTTTTGGGATGAGGTTGTATCAAAAGTGTTATTTTGGATACTTTTCCCTTTGTGTAACTTTGTGTTGCACTTCGTGATCCTTTGTGTTTCAATGACTTAATTTTAACCACTAAGGGACACAAAGGTTATTACTAAGGTTCACTAAGGACTTTTGATACAGCCTCGTCTTTCTTAATTTTTTCCACCATTATTCACTCTCCGCATTGAATATTATTAACCATAAAAGCAAGCGGTCTATTATTTGTAAAAAATTGAATATTCGTTAATATAATTTTGCATTCTTCAGTTGTCCGTGTAAACAATTTTCGATAAAGAGAGATTTCATCATAAAGAGGTAAATAGTTATTTGCCTGAAAAATCAGAATCAGGCTTTATAAAGAAATAATTTGATATTAGTTGATTTAATCTGGATAAAAATGAAAGTACTAAAATTCATTGTTGCAACCTTTATTTTAATCATAATCATTGTTTCATGCAAAAACAAAAAGATTTCAACAGAATCGCAGGAAAAAATCACCACAGATTCCATCGGTGTAATTACAACTAAAACATTCGGAAAAGCTTTCAATTTCATTATCATTGGTGACTGGGGAAGAAACGGGATTGCTGTCCAGCAGGAAGTTGCTGATCAGATGGCCAGAACAGCCGATAGCATTGATGCAAGATTCATCGCTACCTGTGGGGATAATTTTCAGTTCAATGGAGTTGCCTCACCGCAGGATCCTTTGTGGATGGCAAACTTTGAAAATGTTTATAAGGGAAACTCGCTTCAGGTCGACTGGTACCCTGTTTTTGGTAATCACGATTATAAGGGAAATACCCAGGCAGAGATAGATTATTCAAAAATCAGCCGCAGGTGGAGTATGAAAGACCGTTACTATACAGTTACAAAAAAAATTAATGATTCAATTTCGGCCCGGTTTATTTTTATTGATACTCCTCCTCTTGTCAATGAATATCGGAATAATCCTGACGAATATCCTGATGCAGTTAAACAGAATGCCTACCAGGAAATTAAATGGTTGAAAGATGTACTTGCTGTTTCAAAGGAACAATGGATACTGGTCTTTGGACATCATCCTGTATATTCAGCCAGCAAGAAACATGGCAACACTCCGGAGATGATTGACAGGGTGAAACCATTGCTGGAACAATATCATGTACAATTTTACTTCTGCGGGCATGATCATGATATGCAGCATCTGCGTGAAAAAGGAGGCAAAATCGATTATGTCGTTTCGGGTACAGGAAGTGAAACCCGACCGAGCAGCACTAACGAATTGTCCTTATTCAGCAAATCAGAACCTGGGTTTTCAGTTGTTTCTATGAGGTCAGACAGCCTCAGAATGTGCTTTGTAGATACTAAAGGTAATATTATTTACAGCTTTGGCAGAAGTATGAGATAGGATCTCGTGAGACTTTTAATAATTGGAGTTCAAGCTCCCGGGGTGAATTTCATGAAAAAAGGACTTTTTTTTCGGGAATCGATCCTTTGAAATCATAACTACCTAATAATTAACATATTCTTAATGCTATTGTAACATCACTATAACATAGCAACGTTACTTTTGATCAGCCAAATGATTAAAGAAGTAATATTTTGGGAAAGTACATCTTCTTTTATCTGAAAACCGGAGGTGGACACCTTGCACCGGCAAAAGCTGTGGCAGAAAAGATAAAGGCCAAACGTAACAGGAGTCTCGAAATTCTTTTAGTGGATAGTTTATCAGAAGCAAATTCTGTTGTAAGGAAGATTATCGAAGATGGATATAAAAAGGCTGTCAATCAGGCAATATGGACATTTGAATTTCTTTATGCGTTGCACAAGATAAAAGTCATCTCACAATTTACTGCTTCCCTGGTTTCATATTTCATAAAACCCGGAGTTGAAAAACGAATACTCGAAAACAAGCCGGAGAAAATAGTAGTTTTCCACTGCTTTATTATTAAACCTGTTTATGAAATTATCAGGAAACATAATCTTTTAATACCTGTTATTACAGTTGTAACAGACCCGTTCACAGCTCACCCTATATGGTTCCTGCAAAAAGGACAAAACTATATTGTTTTCAGCGATCTTCTGAGGGAAAAATGCATAAAACAGGGTATAAGCATTAATAATATACAGGTATTCCCTTTTGTTCTGGATCAAAAATTCTCCCGAAAATTAAGTGATTCCAGGACATTGATAATCCGCAGAGATCTGGGATTTAAACCCTTTTCCAGAATCATACTCATAATGGGTGGAGGAGATGGGATGCCACGCGGAAAAAGAATACTGGAAAATATCGTCGCAAAAAATATGGATGCAGAGATTGCCATTGTTTGTGGAAAGAACAGGAAACTCTATGATAACGTGATGATACTTAAAAATAAATTCCAACTCAATAACCTTAAAGTTTATGGATTCATTGACTTTATCCACTCTCTTTTAAATATATCTGATGTGGTTATCACCAAATGTGGTGCTTCCACCTCAATGGAAATACTCTTAATGGGGAAGGTGCCTGTTATAAATAATTACATCTGGGAACAGGAAAAAGGGAATATGGAATTTGTCTGTAAAGGGAAGATGGGTATCCTGGAAAAAAACACCAAACGGATTCCTGATATTCTTTTCAGACTTTTTACGGATAATGAGTTTTATAATTCTCTGCAGAATAATATTAAGAATGCTTCAATTACCAATGGAGTTGGCCAGGTATCAGATTATATATTAAACTTTCAATAATGAAAATTACTTATTATGAACATCCTTGTATTATCTGATCTGCATATAGACACTTGTGACAATTTTGGCATTTTTCAGTGGGAAGAGAATGATTTTATTATGCAGTTAGAACTTATAAGAGACCTCTATTCAATAGATAAGATAATTTTCAATGGTGATACATTTGAGTTACTTAAATATACCTTTGAAAACATCAGAAAAGCTAATCCAAAACTTATTAAATACTTAAGGAACAAGGATTTTGTTTTTATTAAGGGGAATCATGACATAGTAAACAGTTTTGGAGTTGAGTATTATCAAATAATCAATTCTTCGGGCCAGACAATCCATGTCGAACATGGCCATAATGCAGATTGGTTTAACGGAACAAGAATCGGGCGGGCAATTGGCAAGTTTGGTTTATTGGTTTTAAAAAATATGTCGCATTCTAAATCCTTAATGGATGTTTATTTCAAAATAGTTGCTTTCAAGGATCAGGTAAATCATATACCTAAGAGTTACAATACCATAAAGTATCTTACCTATGCGCTTAAACTCCTGAAAGAACATGATGTGGTTATATTGGCGCATACTCATAAGCTCGAGTCGCACCACACTTATTATCTGAATAAGAAGAAGCGTTATCTGAACAGCGGTTCATGCTCCTTGGGTCGCTTTCAGGGAATAATAATGAACACCGACACTCTGAAATATGAATTAGTAAAAGAAACAAAAGACTCAATAAAGAAGGCATACCAGCTGCGCTATGCGATTTAAGAATGTCTCATCAGGATTTTTTATTGATTACCATTTATCCCGTAACCAAAATGTAACAAAATCTTTACAGCAAAAGGATAAAATTATCCCTAAAAGTATCTTAACTTTCTGACTTATAGGATTTTTAAGATTAGTTTATATTCCAGTTAACAGACTCAGGTAATTTTGAAAAGATCATATTAAATGGATAGGAATAATTTGTTGAATGTTTTTGCACCAAAGTATTATTCATTGTTTCCTTATTTTGATAATAGTGCCGGAAATCTTATTATAGCCGCTGAACAATTGAAGTTATTGATGCAAACCGATGATTCTGTAGAGCAGATTGGTATTATTAAAAGAATAAATGAACTTGAAAAGATCGGGGATAATGTAATGTATGATATTTATTCCCTTCTAAACAGATTGTTTATTATACCATTTGACAGGGAGGACATTAATAAACTTGTTAATAAAGTTGATAATGTTTTGGATTCAATAAATGAGATTACAAGGATGATGCATTTCTATAAACTTCAGGAATTATTTCCGGTTTACAGCGAATTAGCAGAGATTATCTGTCTGGCCTCACATGAAATCGGTATTTGTTTTAATCATCTCAGAGATGTCAGCGGCAGTAAGAGACAGATTATGAAGGCATGTGAAAATCTGAATCAACTTGAAAAGAAAGCAGATGAGATTTTTTATTGCGGAGTTCTCAGTCTTTTCACTCCAAACGAAAATATAAGCCACCTTATGAAAAAGAAGGAGATCCTTGAAACACTTAAGAGATGTGTTGGTGAGACTAATTCAGTAGCAGAATCGATCAGAGCGATTTTAATAAAGGCATCATAACAGGCGGATTTTTTTTCTAAATATTGAAGCTGTCTATTTTGGAAGTGAAAAAAGAAATTCAGTTCCTCCTCCGGTCCGGTTCCGTACCAGTATCTCCCCTTTATGCAATAAGACAGCATTTTTAACAATTGAGAGACCCAGGCCGGTTCCCCCACTTTTTCTTGATCGGCCAGAGTCAATACGGTAAAAACGTTCAAATATTCGGTTAATATGTTCCTTAGGTATTCCTACTCCATCATCGGAAAATGAAAAATGATAGAATTTTTTATCCTCATTATAAACCAGAACTCTAATTGTAGTCTTTTCTCCGGCATAGTTAATAGCATTCTCAATGAGGTTTTGAAATATAGAGAGAATGAGTGATTTATTACCTTTAACTAACACATCAGAATCAATATTAATTTCAACCTTCATATCTCTTGCCTCAATTGCCGACTTAAAATTGTTACGTACTTCCCTTATCACTCTTTTTATATTGACCTTTTCAGGCTGAAATGATGATCCGGCCTCTTCTATTTTAGTCAGCATTGAAATATCATTGATGAGTCCGGTCAGCCTGTCAGTCTGGGCAGATGCTTTCTCAAGAAAATACTTCTGTTTTTTTGGTTCAATTTCGTTATCATTCAGCAGAGTTTCAATATAACCTTTTATCGAGGCCACCGGCGTTTTAAGCTCATGAGCAATATTTGAGGTAATTTGTTGCTTCATGAGTTTGTTTTTGCCAATTTTGGTAATATCATTAAGAATTACCTCAAAGCTTCTGTCGTTAAATATTACACACTGTACCCTGAAGAACCTGCCGTCTTTTGTGATCTGATATTCCAGTTTTGGCAGGTCGGATGTATTGATTTCGGCATCTAAGTTTTTACTGATAAATTCATTAACAGCTGAAAACTCAGGTATTTCAAAAAAATTAGATGAAAATATTTTAAGATCTCCCGATATCATGTTTACCTGCTGAATAAAATGATCATTGCTGAAAATTATTTCCCTTTCATGCGAAAAAAAGCCAATTCCTTCATTAAGGGCATTCAGGTGATTAAATAGTTTCTCCTTCTCATTGGCAAGATCATTCTTCGCAGATAAAAGGTTATTATAAATTTCGAGTATCTCTGTACCGATAACGCCAAGTTCATTTTTTGGGAAATCTGAAATAAATGGTTTGTCATTCCTGAGGCTTAGAGCGAAATCTTTCAATCGCGTTACAGATTCGCCGAACTTATTGGTAACAACGAGCAGGACGAAACCAATAACTATAAAACAGAAAAGTATGATAAAAAGAAAATTAAGATTTGCCTTCAGAAAATTGACAATATTGACATCATAGATCAAAGCTGCCCTTATAAAGTAATCTTTATAGAATTTTGAATAATAATAGTATTCCTGGCCTGTGGTACCGGACTGCCTTATAGCCGTACCGAATTCTGAGTTTGACGATTCAACTATTTCGGGCCGTGTCTTATGATTTTCCATACTTTCATAATCACGGACAAAACTGTCATAAAGAACCTTTCCGGAAGTATCGATTATCGAAATACGAAGGTTAGGGTGAGGCAGGAGAAGATTAAGGGAATCTATATTATGGTACTGACCGGATTTATATATCGAGTTTTTATTAATATAATTATCAACTATCCGGGTAATATTGTATAATTCATCGTTGAGTGTTGATATTCTGTATTGTTTTTCCCTGTTATATAGATATGTGATTATAAGCAGTGCAACTATTGAAAAAATTGCGGAATAGAAGAAGAGCAGATTGTTCCTGAATTTATTTTTTGAACGGAACATAATAATTATTCTGGTCAGAATTCAAAAAAGTAACCATACCCCGTCTTGTTCTTAAGATTTTTGCCATAAATCCCGAGCTTGGTCCTTAACCGCGTAATATTCACATCAACTGTTCTTTCGGTTACAATCACATCATGTCCCCAGACTGTTGTAAGGATTTCTTCCCGGGCATACACCTTTCCCTGGTTTTCGAGAAGAAGTTTCATAATTTCAAATTCTTTCTTGGTGAGTTCAACTTTTTCATCATTAAGTATAAGCCTTTTCCTGATGGTGTCCATTTCTATATCCCCATACCTGATAGTTACTGGTGCTTTAAGTTTGTCGGCCCGTGAACGTTTCAGAACTGCTTTTACACGAGCTGTTAATTCGTTAACAGAGAAAGGTTTAGGAATATAATCATCAGCGCCGAGACTGAATCCGGTCAGG
>JGI11641J44799_10000422_pt1 | contig 12741 bp, 11 predicted proteins | sample WetSurSiteA1Bulk_FD_44799 | JGI IMG/M metagenome (IMG submission 44799) | reverse complement strand
AAAGTGTTGATAACTTTCATGCGAATATAATAACGTTTTGTTAATAACCAATAGTATTCGCAAACTAAATTATTTATTATTAAAAAGTTCTGTTTTCCAAANTTTTCATGCAATTGTTAATAACATTCCATGCNTATAATTTATACGTCTGTGGCTTAAGAATGTTACTTNNTTATTCCTCCCGGAGCATTAAAAAAGCTTTTTATCATTATAAGCCCCTTGGAAATAAATATAAGGATGCTAACTTAGAAGTGTCAATTAGTTTAAAATAATAATTGAGTTATGTTTAAAAGTGATGTATATGCTAAAAGAAGAGCCAGGCTTCATCAGCTGATGAAATCAGGTCTGGCATTATTTATCGGGAATGTGGATGCCCCTATGAATTATCCTGCAAATGCTTACCATTTCAGGCAGGACAGTGATTTTCTTTATTTTTTCGGACTGGATTTCCAGGGGTTTACGGGCCTGATGGATTTTGATTCGGGTAAAGACTGGATCTTTGGGAATGATGTCGATATGGATGATATAATCTGGATGGGTCCTCAACCGACAGTCAGAGAAATTGCACTTAAATGCGGAATAACAAATACAGCTCCGATGTCAAAACTTGAAACAGTTATAAAAGAAGCTGTTTCGAAGAAACGTGCAATCCATTTCCTTCCTCCGTACCGTGCCGAGACAAAAATGACTCTTGGCTCCCTTCTNAAGGAGAATCCCTGCCAGATGAAAACTCTGTCGTCAGTTACTCTTATAAAGTCTGTAGTCTCNATGCGTTCAATTAAAGAACAGGCTGAAATTGATGAGATCGAAAAAGCTTTAGCGATTGCTTATGATATGCACACTACCGCAATGAAAATGTGCAAACCTGGCGTAAAAGAACAGGATATCTTTGGTGTTATCGAGGGTCTTGCACTTTCAAAAGGAGGCGGAACCTCTTTCCCGATTATTTTGAGTGTTGACGGACAGACACTTCATAATCATAACCATGGAAATATTCTGCAGAAAGGCCGTATGATGGTCACCGATGCAGGTGCAGAGACCAATCTTCACTATTCTTCGGATATTACCCGAACAACACCAGTCGGAGGTAAATTCAACCAGAAACAGAAAGATATTTATGAAGTTGTTTTGAAAGCAAATACCGAATCTATCAAATCTGCAAAACCGGGAATATCAAACCTCGACCTTCACCTTGATGCATGCAGGATCATCGCATCATCACTTATGGATCTTGGAGTGATGAAAGGTGATGTTAATGCAGCTGTGGCAGCTGGCGCACATGCTCTCTTTATGCCTCATGGTCTGGGTCATATGATGGGTCTGGATGTTCATGATATGGAAGCTCTTGGAGAAGATCACATCGGATATAACGACCAGGTAAAAAGAAGTGATCAATTCGGCCTTGCCTTCCTGAGGTTTGCTCTTCCCTATAAGGCGGGTCACGTCTTTACAGTGGAACCGGGATGCTATTTCATTCCCCAGCTGATCAATCAATGGAAATCCGAAGGAAAATTCAGCGAATTCATTAATTATAAAAAGGTTGATGCCTATTTAGGTTTGGGCGGAATCCGGATTGAAGATAATGTTCTTATCACCGAGAAGGGACATAANCTTCTTGGCAAGCCAATCCCTAAGACTGTCTCTGAAATAGAATCTATATGCTCTTAATCTTACTTCTGTAGAACTCTGTGTTTCTGTGTTTCTCTTTGTAAGTTTTACCACTCATCCCTCAGCTTTACTTCACTGAGACTATGCGAAAGCGAAGAAGTGGGGCTTTGTAGCGGATTCGTACTTAGTCCCCATTAGGGGATTGGGGGTAGTTAAGTTTTTCGAGGGTTTTCCAGCATTTGTATAGTCCACGAGGAACATGAAAGCAACCTTTCCATTTTCCACCCTTCAGAGGTAGGAGAACCTCTCCCTGCCGGTTCAGATAACCAAACCACTCAGGATACTCTTTATCTTTAAAGTGCTCCCATGTATAATCATGGATTGTTTCAAACCATTTCAGGCACTCTTTAGATCCTGTAAGCTGGTATCCTTTCAGCATAGTGATGAGAGTTTCAATATGCACCCACCAAAGTTTCTGATCCCACTCCAGCTGCTGGGTCGGATGGCCATTCCTGTCAAGGAAATAAAAGATCCCTCCGTACTTTTTATCCCATCCGTATTCTGCCATCTTAACTGCAATGGAAGCAGCTTTTCTGATTAGTTCAGGATTTTTCAGTCGTTCCCCAAGATCCATGATAAACCACATAGCCTCAATGGCGTGTCCGGGATTAAGGACACGACCTTCAAATGTGTCTGAAAGTTGGTTCTCAGTTGTCAGATTCTCTACAATAAGTCCAAGCTCAGGACGATAAAAAACATCCATTACCTCATAAATACACGTGTCGATTGTCCGATTAAGGAAATCTTCTTCCAGAAGATGCTCAATCTCCAGGGCCAGGTTGCAGAGTATCATTGGCAGGGCAAAGTTTTTAAGACTCCTGGTGCCAGGGTGTGATTTATCCCATTTACCCTTAGGATTATTAACCTTTGAAAGTACGATGTCGAAAGTGGTTCTTGCTATCTGAGCGTATTCCTGATTGCCGGAAGCTTTACTAAGTTGCCCAAATGCCATTGTGGCGAAAGTATATGAGAATATATTATAAGGTTCTATAATTGGTTTGCCCTCGCGGGTAAGGGAAAAATACCAGTTATAATTCCCGTCATGTCCGTACTTTTTCAGGAACTCACCACCCTGTATTGCACATTCCAGCCATTCAAGCCTCTTTTCAAGATTATTGCAGAGCATTGAGAAAAGCCAAACCTCACGGCCCTGCAGCCAGATAAACTTATCAGTGTCGAAGACATTTCCTGCCCTGTCGAGACAGGTAAAATATCCTCCGTATTGAGTGTCCTGGGATTTTGTAAGCCAGAATGGAACAACATTCTCCAGAAGTTCATCCCTGTAAAGATTAGTCAAATATTTAAGATCCATGATTATTTATTTCTTTTTAGGTTTTTCCCTTTCAAGATCCACATTTCTTCTATTTCTTCAAGCGATTTTCCAGTTGTNTCCGGCAANAGTTTCCATACTATCAGAATGTACGGAATGCACATAAGCGCAAAGAGCCAGAATGTACCTGCAGGGGAAAGCGTTGAGAGCATCCATGGTGTAAGCTGACCAATGAGGTATGTTCCGATCCAGAGCGAAAGTCCTGCTATCGACATAGCTGCACCTCTGACTTTTACAGGATACATTTCTGAGAGCAGTACAAAAATCACAGCACATATTGAAATTGCACAGAAGAAAATATACAGGAGGAAAAATATTAAAAGAAAGATATGCGGGAGATTCAGCGATTCACCGTAATTAAAATATATTCCAATGAGAATCAGGGTAATTATCATTCCCGATACTCCCCAGTAAACAAGCTGTTTCCTTCCGACTTTATCAATAATGATAAGAGCCAGGACGGTTGTAAGCATATTAACAAGGCCAACGAGTACCTGGTAAAATAAAGAATCACCACTTGACAATCCGCTCTCCATAAAGATAGTCGGTCCATAGTAAAGTACTGCGTTCACCCCCATGAATTGACCAAGCATTGCAAGCGCAACACCAATAAAAAGGGCAAGACGAAAGCCGGGTTGAAGCAGCATGCTCCAATCTGACTTTGTTTCCATCGCGATCAGGTTTTTAACATTTATAATCTGGTTTTCGGCTTCCTTTTCACCATAAATCCTCTTTAGTATATTTGAAGCTTTGGTTTCCAGCTTTTTAACAATGAGCCATCTGGGGCTTTCGGGGATAAGGAAGAGAGCAATAAAAAACAAAAGTGCCGGCAAGGTTTCCATGCCCAGCATTCCTCTCCATACTTCTTTGGCAAAAATTTTTCCACTCAAACCGGCTGTTATTCCCTGTTCAAGAAGTGTTTCTGAATGCTGAAGTAACCCGTAATTTGCAAGGTAGGCTCCGAGAAAGCCTACGGTGATAGCAAGCTGATATAATGATACAAGCCGTCCCCTGTAACTCGGGATCGAAACTTCAGCAATGTACAGAGGAGATACTACTGATGCTACTCCGATGCCAATACCACCGATTATCCTGGCAATTACCAGTTGCGTTATATCCCCCGAAATCATGCACCCTATACCTGAAAGTGAGAATAACACTGAGGAAAGCAGCATAACAATTTTACGTCCGAATTTGTCACTCATCGATCCGGCGAATAATACACCAGCAATCGATCCGACAAGAGCGCATCCAACATACCATCCTTTTGTAATATCATCAAGATTGAACTGAGTGGAAACCTGGTCCACCGTACCTGATATAACTGCAGTATCATAGCCAAAAAGAAATCCCCCAAGGGAAGCCACGACCGAAAGCCAGATTACATATCTCAACTGAGTCGACTGTCCGATCATATTGGTCCGGTACTTCATTCCATATTTATCAGTTATTTCTTTATTGACGTTAAATGCTAATAAGCTTTGTAATATTCCCTGTTCAGTCTTGCAATATTTGTGAGCTTGATTTGTTTCGGGCATTCTGCTTCACATGCTCCTGTATTTGAGCAATTCCCAAACCCAAGCTCATCCATTTTTTCAACCATTGCCCTCACTCTTTCTTTTGCTTCGATTCGTCCCTGAGGCAGAAGAGCAAACTGAGAGATTTTTGCCGACACAAACAACATTGCCGAAGCATTTTTGCAGGCAGCCACACATGCGCCGCAGCCAATGCATATAGCAGAATCAAAAGCATTGTCAGAATTCTTTTTCGGCACCAGGATTGAATTTGCTTCCGGAGCCGCTCCGGTATTTATTGAAATAAATCCTCCTGCTATCTGGATCTTGTCGAATGCGCTCCTGTCGACAATCAGGTCCCTGATAACGGGGAAAGGCTTGGCTCTCCAGGGTTCAATCCAGATTGTATCGCCGTCTTTAAAATATCTCATCGACAGGTGGCAAGTGGTAACTGCCGGAACAGGTCCATGAGGATGCCCGTTTATATACATCCCGCATGATCCGCAAATGCCTTCACGGCAATCATGATCAAAAGCAACCGGATCCTTATCTTCCTCAACAAGCTTTTTGTTAAGCGCATCGAGCATTTCAAGGAATGACATTTCGGGAGATACCTCTTCCATTTTATATGTAGCAAATGTTCCTTTTGCTTTTGCATCCTTCTGACGCCAGATCTTTAATATCAGATTCATTTCATCTTGGTTTTAATGCTGTTTATTTAATTTTGAAGTCTTACGGTCATAAAGTCTATAAAGCAAACCTGTGAACTATTTTTGACCGCTAGACTGCACGACATTAACATCGCCAATCGCCTATCGCCTGCAATACATAATACATTACTTATAACTCCTGACCTTCATCTCAACCTCTTCAAATTTCAACTCTTCCTTGTGAAGGATATGAGGCTTATTTTCTCCGCTGTATTCCCACGCGGCGACATAAGCATATTTTTCATCATTACGCTGTGCCTCACCATCAGGAGTCTGGTATTCTTCCCTGAAGTGAGCGCCGCATGATTCTTTCCTGTCAAGCGCATCATTGACAAGCAGTTCAGCGAGTTCAAAATAATCAGCCACCCTTCCTGCTTTTTCGAGTTCAGGATTGAGCTCATTTATGGCGCCTGTAACTTTCAGATTGCTCCAGAATTCTTTTTTAAGGTCTCTAATAAGTGTAAGGGCTTTTTTGAGCCCTTCCTCATTTCTTGTCATTCCACAATAATCCCACATTATCTTGCCGAGTCTTTTATGGAATGAAGAAGCTGTCTGTTTCCCTTTAACAGAGAGTAATTTATTAAGACGCTCAACAGCTGCCTTTTCTGCTTCTTCGAATTCAGGAGTATCAGTTTTTATCCTGGTGATCCGGATCTCATCAGCAAGGTAGTTGCTGATAGTATTTGGAAGAATAAAATAACCGTCTCCCGCTGCCTGCATAAGCGAGCTTGCTCCAAGACGGTTTGCACCGTGATCCGAAAAGTTCGATTCACCGATGGCATAAAGCCCCGGAATTGTTGTCATTAGTTCATAATCCACCCACAGGCCACCCATTGTATAATGGCCCGCAGGATAAATCCGCATAGGTTCCTCATATGGATCCATACCTGTTATTGTGCGGTACATTTCAAACAGATTTCCGTACTTGTTCTCAATTGACTTCCTGCCCTGCTTTTTGATTGAATCTCTGAAATCAAGGTTCACGGCAAGGCCTGTCTGACCTACGCCATATCCCGCATCACATCGTTCTTTTGCCGCCCTCGAGGCAACATCCCTGGGAACAAGGTTCCCAAATGCCGGATATCTTCGCTCGAGAAAATAATCCCTTTCTTCTTCGGGAATTGAATTGGCAGGCCTTTTATCCCCTTTTACCTTTGGAACCCAGATTCTTCCGTCGTTCCTGAGTGATTCCGACATAAGTGTCAGTTTTGACTGAAACTGGTTTAACTGGGGTATACAGGTAGGATGGATCTGGATAAAACTCGGATTTGCAAAAAAGGCTCCTTTCCTGTGAGCTTTCCAGGCGGCGGAAGCATTTGAATTTACAGCAAGTGTTGAGAGATAATAGACAGTACCATATCCTCCTGTTGCAAGAACTACTGCATGAGCTGAATGCCGTTCAATCTCTCCAGTAATAAGGTTGCGAGTTATGATGCCTCTTGCCTTTCCCTCGATAACGACCAGATCGAGCATTTCCCTCCTCGGGTACATTACTACGTTTCCTTTTTTGATCTGCCTGTTCAGCGAAGAATAACAACCAAGAAGGCACTGCTGACCGGTCTGTCCTTTTGCATAGAATGTTCTGGATACCTGTACTCCTCCGAAGGATCGTGTATCCAGTGTTCCTCCGTAATCACGTGCAAAAGGTACTCCAAGGGCAGTATAATGGTCAATAACCTGATTACTTACCTCTGCCGCCCTGTAAACATTGGCTTCACGTGCCCTATAATCTCCACCTTTGATCATATCATAAAAGAGACGATAAGTACTGTCTCCGTCATTCTGATAATTCTTTACAGCATTTATTCCGCCCTGGGCAGCGACTGAATGAGCCCGGCGGGGAGAATCCTGGTAGCAGAAGTTTTTAACACTGTAGCCAAGTTCACCAAGGGCTGAAGCAGCTCCGGCTCCAGATAATCCAGTTCCTACTACGATAATGTCAAGTTTCTTTTTATTGGCTGGATTTACTAGCTTGACAGAAGCTTTGTATTTGGTCCATTTTTGTGCAAGTGGACCATCGGGTATCTTTGAATCAAGTTTTCCCATATTGTTTGGTTTTTCCTACCTGAATTGCCAGATAGTTATTGAAATAAAAGCGAAACCTAAGGGTAATATTATTGCATATATCCATGCAAATACATTTACAACAGGAGTCCAGATTCTGTGATTGAGCCCTAGAGTCTGGAATGCGGAGGAGAAAGCGTGAAAAAGATGAAGTCCCAGCAATACAAAGCAAATAAGGTAGATATAATTGTAAGCAGGGATCTTAAAAAGCTGATGGGCAATCGAATAAAAGTCCTCGGGATTTCCCCGGACCAGGCCGAGCTTGATAAAATAAAAGTTAAAGAAATGAATAACCAGAAAGGTCAATACTGATGCACCGGTCCAGATCATAAACTTTGAAAAGAATGATATTTGTGATTTATTACCACTTACATATCCGATGGGACGTGCCAGCCAGTTCTGGATCTGTAAAAAAATGCCCCAGGAAATATGGATAAGAATTGCGGCTATCAGGAAAATTTCAACTATCTTGACTAGTGGAAAAGTTGCCATAAAATGAGCCGCTTTATTGAAAGGTTCCGGATCACTTTTTAGAAGCATTAAATTAATTATCAGATGGACAGGCAGAAATAACAGGAGAAATAGTCCTGCCAGNGCCATAACAAACTTTTTGGAAATAGAGGAAAAGATTACTTTGTCCATGGGAGATGAAATATTTAANAGGNCTTTTTCAGTTAGGAAGAAACGTTGCGATAAAAATATAATTATTTGGTCATATTAACAATCGTTATTATGAACTATATTTATTCCAAGGTTGTTTTCATGGCAGGGACTGTTTATGTTTCATCGTAATCAAAATATTTACGATAGTTATGAAATATTACATTCTTTACAACGGGGGTAAGATCTATTATTCTGATACAGGTGAAGGAGAACCGGTGATCCTTCTTCACGGGTACCTGGAGACATCGGAAATCTGGTCGGGATTCGGAAACAAGCTTGCCGAGAAATATCGTGTTATTTCCATCGATCTTCCGGGACATGGACTTTCTAAATTATACGATGAAAGCCATTCAATGGAGTTTATGGCTGGAGCTGTCAAAGGATTGCTTGATAACCTGAACATTAAGAAAGTTTTTCTTACAGGTCATTCCATGGGTGGATATGTCACTCTGGCTTTTCTGGAATTGTATCCTGAACTTCTTAAAGGTTACTGCCTTTTCCATTCTCATCCCTTTGCAGATTCACCAGAGGTGGTCCAGAAAAGAGAAAAGGATATAAAAATAGTCAGGTCAGGCAAGAAATACCTTATTTATCCGGTAAGTATTCCTACCATGTTCGCTGCCGAGAATCTTATTAAATTCCGTGAAGCAGTACAACGATCCAAAGATATTGCATCGACAATCCGGGATGAATGTATTATTGCAGTTCTGAACGGGCTTATATTGCGGCCTTCGAGACTGTCAGTTATGGAAGCTGGCAAAGTACCATGCTTATGGATTCTGGGGAAAAAGGATATTTATATTTCCTGCGAAACAATCCCCAAAAAGGTGAAACTCCCGGGAAACGCAAAGCTTCAATTACTGGAGAACTCCGGGCATATGGGATTTGTCGAGGAAGAATATCTTTCAGTAAAAATTATGGAAGATTTTATTAAGGGATTGAAATAAGAGCNTTACAGAATAACCAACCCTAAGCCACTCCCTGCAGGGGATTTTTTGGCATATGACCGCATTACCACAAAACTGCATTACTGCACTGCAAAAAACCATTATCAACTGTACCGGAACAGATCATTTATTAAGGTAGTCAATAGCATATTTGAGAGTGGTATCAAGCTCTTTCCATATCGGATAAAATCCCTTGTTGTCGAGAATATTACGGGCAATATATGCTTTTAACTGGATATTAATTACCGGGCCTGAGACCCTTATTCCTCCAGGATCCTTTTTCACGCCGTTCTTTGAAGCAAAATCTATAAANTGATCAAGAAGGACCTGTTTATTCAGGTACTTTTCCATTTCATTGGCCTCAGTGAACTTCTTGAGTACATCCCTGTTGTTTTCAGTATATTTCAGTGCAAACCTGTAAATAAGTGGTCTGACAGCAACGAAATATGGTGACCGGCCTGTAGTGTCAACCGGTACAAATCTATCTGGCATTATTCCACCACCTCCGTAGACTGTCTTCCCGGCAGGGGTGGTAAACTTAAGCGAGTCGGCAAAATGAATACTGTCAGAAACTTCAAACTCGCCATGCTCATACCTTGAGTTCAGATCGTCGAAATACTCATCGAATCCGTTATTATATGGTTTTTGGATTGATCTGCCGGTAGGGGTATAATAACGTGCAATTGTAAGTCTTAATCCTGAGCCGTCAGCAAAAGGAACTGGTTCCTGAACCAGCCCTTTCCCGAAAGAACGTCTGCCAATTATTGTTCCCCTGTCATTGTCCTGGATAGCTCCGGCAAGTATTTCGCTTGCTGAAGCACTCCATTCATCAATCAGCAGTACAAGATTTCCTGTCTCAAACTCCCCTTTCCCTGTTGCCCTTGCTTCATTTCTTGGCTGAGACCTTCCAAGGGTATACACTATCATCTGTCCCTCCTTGAGAAACTGATTGGCGATTTTTATTGCTGCTTCCATTACACCCCCTGAGTTCTCCCGCAGGTCAAGTATCAGATCTGTCATACCTTTAGCCTTAAGATCCTGCAGGCTTTTCATAAACTCATCGTACGTGGTTACTGCAAAATTATTGATCTTGATATACCCTGTGTTATTATCGATCATATAGCTTATATCGACACTGTAAATTGGGATCTTATCGCGAGTTATTTCAAAGGGGATCAGATCTTTGTAACCTTTCCTGAGTAATTTAATATTTACAACTGTTCCACGCGGACCTTTAAGCATTCCCATGACCTTTTCATCGCTCAGCTGTTTTCCAGCTACAAGGGAATCATTAACATAAATGATTTTATCCCCGGCCTGTAATCCGATCTTTTCAGAGGGACCTCCTGGAATAGTACTGATAACCAGAATGGTATCAGTCAACATGTTAAATGAGATTCCGATCCCGTCAAAATTCCCCTGTAAAGGTTCGTTTGCACGAACAAGATCTTTTGCAGGTATATACACAGAATGCGGATCAAGTTTTTTCAGAATTGCAGGTATCGCAGCTTCAATGAGTTCACTTCGGTTAACAGTATCAACGTAATCCGATTCTATAACATTCAGAATACTGTTAATTTTGTCATTTCTTATCCTGAAACCCGGCTGTGGAGAAGCCTGGTTTCTGCCCTGGAGATAAACACCTATCAGAATCCCGGCCACAAGTGAAACAGCCATTAACAATGGGAGGATTACGCTTCTGGTTGTATTATTGTATTTCATATATGTCGTTTACAGGATCAATATATACCAATTCAATTCCCGCTCGCTTCAGAAGATCAAGTCCATCGGTATTATGATAACGGTTGCAATAGACAACTCTTCTTATTCCGGATTGAATTATAAGTTTGGAGCATTCCATGCACGGTGATGTTGTCACATACAATGTTGAATCTTCGCTCGAATTATTTGATTTGGCAACTTTTGTTATAGCATTTGCTTCTGCATGAAGAACATAAGGTTTTGTAATATTGTTTTCATCTTCACAGACATTTTCAAATCCGGCCGGTGTTCCGTTATACCCGTCGGAAATTATCATTTTACCATTTACAATCAGAGCTCCGACCTGCCTTCGTATACAGTATGAATTCTGCGCCCAGATGAGAGCCATTTCGAGATACCTTTTATCGAAAGCTTTCTGCTTATCCCCGTATGGTTTTATGACATCTGCCACTTAATAACTGGATATTAACTTGTTACTGTTTTTTTGGCGCATAAAGTTAATTAAATTAATAATTTCTTACTAATTGGTCGTAAAAAGCAATTAAGTGAAGATAGAAAGATAATGATTTGAAGTTCTTAATACTTAGATTATCTCTCGGGTATAGTAAGCAATTAAAAAAAAAAGTATTTTTGTCAAACCTGACGAAGATTAAGAAAATTGTTCAANAACTATTTTAACAACCTTGATAATTAATAAATTATGTTTGGTACATCTGATTTTCATCCAATGATTGTGCATTTTCCTATTGCACTGATAATGGTTGGCTTTTTAGCTGATGTAGTTTTTCTTTTTTTCAGAAGCGAAAAGTGTCTTTCAAAAACCGGATTTTATTTGATGATACTTGGCGCTCTTGCTGCAATTGCAGCTTGGGCAACAGGCCAGCTTTTTACCAATAAACCTGGCCAGGGAGAAATTTTAAATGTATTTGAAAAACATGAAACCGGAGCTCTTATTACTATGATCTTAATNGTAATAGGAGTGGCATTAAGAATCTATCTTGTAATCAGAAAACAAGAAGATACCAACCTTAAATGGNTTGTTTTCATCCTATATCTTTTAGCCTTCTGTTCAGTATCATTTACTGGATTTATGGGAGGNACAATGGTCTATAAGTATATGATGCCTATCTAATTTTGTCACTTAAGTCAATTTATTGTAATTAAATATTTTAGTAATTAACCACAGAAATGATGATGAAAACGACGATTAAATTGATTTTAATTATGGTAGCCATGAGTTTGGCTTATGGTTGCACTCAGAAACCGGTCAAAACCATTGAAAACCTAAAGTATGCCTATAATGGCGAATCAACAGCCAGTGCAAAATATGCGGCATTTGCTGAAAAAGCAAAAGCAGAAGGATTCGACACTGTTGCTGTAATGTTCATGGCCACTTCAAAAGCTGAAGCAATTCATGCTGAAAACCACCTCAAGGTCCTTGTAAAGCTAGGAGAAAAAATTGACGGACCTCAAATAGGGAATTTTAAAGTTCTTTCTACTGCNGAGAATATTGCAGACGCAGGTCTTGGAGAATCNGGCGAAATTGATACAATGTATCCGGGTTTTATTACTGAAGCGGAAGCAGAAAAAAGCCCTGAAGCTGTAAAATCTTTCACCTGGGCTTTGGATACTGAGAAGAAACATAAAGCTTTTTATAAAACTGCGCTTGATGCATTAAATGCAGGAGGTGAAAAATCTCTCTCTGCTCAATGGTATGTTTGTCCTGTGTGCGGAAATACTTATGATTTTGCAACCATGGTAAGCGAATGTGACTTCTGTATGACTCCAAAAGAGAAATTTATTGTCTTCTGATTAAAGTTTAGCAACCCGGGAAAATAAAAACCCCGGGTTCTTTTCAATTACTCAATTTCAGTGGGTACATTTGCTGATAAAGTAATAGCTTTCTGTCAGGAGCTGGAGTTTTCGGGCAAGCTTCCTGCGGGAATCTCAACTATGAATCCTTTCAGAGAAAACAGCTATGTACTCCCTGTTATTTCGGAATTCTACAAAAAGTACTATTCTGATAACCTGTCAAGACGACTTATACTAGGAATCAATCCCGGAAGATTCGGAGCAGGGGTAACAGGCATCCCTTTTACTGATAGTTTGAGATTAAAAGAAAA
>JGI11641J44799_10000421_pt1 | contig 12742 bp, 8 predicted proteins | sample WetSurSiteA1Bulk_FD_44799 | JGI IMG/M metagenome (IMG submission 44799) | reverse complement strand
ATTGGCGAAGAAAATCAACAGTTACGTTCTAACGCAAGTGGTTTACTTACTATTCCTACTGCTGGTTCAATAATTGATTCAATTTTAGAGATTATCCCATTACAATTGCTTGCCTATCGCCTAAGTATATCCAGGGGTTTTGATCCAGATTACCCCCGAAATCTGAGTAAAACATTGACGGTTGATTAAATTTCTTTCGGGATACATATTTGTTTTAGAATTTATGTATAAAACTCTTTGATGTGGAGAATGTATAAAATGGATGAAAATATTCGCCAATTGTTGAAAATCGACTATTCCCGGCTTGATGCATTAAATGAAATCTTATTAAATCCCGATATGAAAGTTATCAACGATTTTCTTGAGGTCGTTGGAAAATATGGAACCCCGGAAGAAATTAATCTAAAATCAGAAAAAGCAGGACAGCTTGATTATTTATTAAAAAAAGTGGAAGCTTCGAAACCTGAGTATTTAAATGATCTTGAATGGCTAAAACAGCAGCGCGATAAACAATCCTTCATCAGTGTTACAGATTATCGTAAAAAAGTACTCGGCGAGAAATCTGAATCAATGGATTTTAAAGATGAATATGCAGTAACACTCGAAGTTAGTGCATGTCAATACTTTCCATGGGTTATCGAAGCGGCGAAAAAAGCTATAGAACAACAATGCTTGATGCCAGGAAGATTCATTAAAGTTCGAAAAATGAAAGAACAAGAAATGGATGGTGATTTACCAGCCATTGCAGCAGCAATGAATATTATCGGAGCATCCTATGTGGAAACTCTAGATACCAAGGGGACTGACGGGTCTAATATTCACCTTGGTGGACCTGAAACAATTACTGGATACTTTGGTGGGGTTGGGCAACCTAATTCTTATCCGCTTAAATGGTTGGATGAGTATTTATACTATTACACAAACTATGGTGTTCGCCAGGTATTGAACATCAATCCTGGAACTGTACTTCTAGGATACTTATTGCATCGAATTGGAGTTAATATTGAGTTTAAAATCTCAGTTTTCATGGGAAATGACAATCCNTACGCCGGATTATGGACGCTTCTTGGGGCGAAATTATTCTCACGTGAAGATGGATCATCACCATTGATTGGTTTCAATTGGAGCAATTCGGTTAATAACGAAACTCTTGAGATTACTGCACAATTCCGCAAAGATTTTGGATTCGAAGATGTTGTCAGGTTTGANCATCACATTACCGAGACATGGAAAAGNATCGTTCGCCAACCTTATAATCGTCGCGATGAATTGATCCAACTCGCAGACCATGTCGCCAACATATCTGCGAAACATGAAGGTGGAGATCCAGAAATTGATCAGACACGCCTTCACCCATCAGATATTCTTGATTATTTTAGGGATAAAAGTGAAGTAATTGAATCAGGTGATTGGCAGAATTTACAAAACAATTTCATCGATAAATTTGATGCAGCGAATAGCACTGCTTATGCACTTACTCTAAACGGATTATCATTTATTGCTGCACAGAATCTTCACAAATAGGTGAATTATGATCCCAAAACAAATGGACTCATTTTTAAAATCCCACATTCCTGATCAGACATGGAAAAATCGCCTCGTTTGTGATGAAGGCATGTGCTTTATGGATTTTGGTCCGCTAGATGTAGACCGTTTGGGAAGGCTTGGCATTGAAGTTGATAGNTTAGGGCCAAAATTATTATCCTGCATGTGGGTTGAAGAATCTCCACTGGAAGTGGGTGGATATCTGGTTGTNGATAACTTAGCGATGGGGCGTCCGTCGATGGGTGGGATTCGAATGTCTCCAGATCTCACTCCAAGCACGATTCACAATCTTGCTAGAGGAATGACTTTAAAGAACGCAGCTGCTAATTTGCCCTACGGAGGCGGAAAAGCCGGGATTATAGCGGATACAAACTGCGAACCTGATATCCATCAAGAACTAATTCGGCAGTTTGCGCGTCTGATATATCGATATAGGGATATCTACCTACCTGGACCCGACGTAGGAACAAATGATGCGGATATGAAAACAATTGCCGTTATGAACGGCTTAGATAACGCACTCTCGAAACCGGTTGATATGGGAGGCAATCGGATTGACCAACTTGGTGCCGCAGGTGGTGGCTTGGCGATAGCCCTTGATGCACTTATTGAAGAAATGCCACGCTTGAAGAGTGTGCCTCAATTTTCAAATTTCTCCATTTTGGATAGGAATGATATTACGATTGCTATCCAGGGTTTTGGTGCTGTTGGTGCGAATGCTGCTAAATTTATACAAAGTCGAATACCTGGCGCGCGAATTGTTGGTATTAGCGATGTTTCAGGATATCTTCACGATGTCGATGGTCTGCCTATTGATGAATTATTTTCTTATTGGTTGACGAGAGGTTCTGTTGCTAAGAACTACTACCAAGAAAAATTATTCACTCTTCCTTATGGGTTCTCGTCTACAAAATATTCAAGCTACCCTGAAGATCTTCTTCGAGAATCAGCCTTCTGTTTTATACCAGCTGCGCCAATCGCCAATTATCTGGACATTACCCCGATTTCAAAACCTTCCATGACCACGGATCATATGGGTGAATGGAAACTAATCATTGAAGGGGCAAATACGTATTCACCCGATCCAAATCGAAAATATGCTCGCTCGCGGATGGAAAGGGAAGTATATCGTCAAAGAGGGATTCTCATTGCCACTGATTACCTTGTGAATTCCGGGGGAGTGATTTTCGCTGCCCAGGAGCACTTGATTAAAACTCCTGATCGTTTACGAATACCAGATACTCTTTTAGGTAATACTAAAGAAGTTGATGATTGGCTTATCCAACATTCTAATGAATTTTATGAATTAGCACAAAAACGTCTTAAGGCAGCAGAAAAATCTCGTGATGAAGTGATCAAGAGAAATATGCGTGAGCTAGTAGACCGTTTACTTAGCGATCCAGATACTCTTCCTTGCGATGCAGCCGAAAGTATTAGCATCAGTAGAATAACTTCCCGTGAAAAAGATCGAAAAGCCTCAGATATTATGGAATCAATAATCACCTTACAAGCCTCAGATACCGTACAAGAGGCAGCAAAATTACTCGTAGAGACTGGTTGTCCGATCTTAGCAGTGATTAATCCTCATAATGATTTAGTGGGCGTGATATCCAATTGGGATATAACCAAAGCTGCTTCTCGAGGTCCCCTTGAAAAGGCAACCATAGATCAGGTAATGACCCGCTCAGTTATTTGGGCCAAACCTGATGATCCAATATTAGATTTGGTACGTAAGCTTGAGTATTATGAGATTTCTGCTATGCCTGTTATAGAAGGAAAAAAAGTAAAAGGAATGGTGAGTACAGATATTTTAGCCAGACGATCGCTCTACCGGCTTTTACAATCACAGGGGGAATAAAGATTTACAAATCCATTCGGTTCTCGCACAATTAATGGGCTAATTAAGATAAGTATGTAGATTAGGATTGACAAACAGAACTTTTGTTCTATAATTACAGCATGGAAGCATATGAGCGTCTTAAGCTACTTACCTCACAGATGCATCTAGAACCTGTAGAAGATGCAGATTGCCCTCAAATCTCCACCCGTAAACAAGATAAAATATCCGTCAGCGCTGCTGTTCTACCCAACGGAAAACAAATAAAACTATTAAAATCACAACTTTCCACCGTATGTGAGCGAAATTGTTATTACTGTCCTTTTCGATCAGGGCGTGATTTTCAGCGTGCCACATTTAAACCAGAAGAATTCGCCAAGATTTTTATGTCGCTATATCAATCACATATCGCTGAGGGAATTTTTCTAAGTTCTGGAATTGTAAATAATGGGATTTTTACCCAAGACAAATTGATTGATACTGCTGAAATCCTCAGGAGAAAGCTAGCTTTTCGAGGTTATATTCACCTGAAAATAATGCCAGGCGCTGAATTTGATCAGGTGGAACGTGCTATGCAGCTTGCAGATCGGGTATCAATTAATCTCGAAGCACCTACCTCGGATCGACTCGAAAAACTTGCTCCCCGTAAAAAGTTTCTTGAAGAGTTGATGCAACCTCTAAAATGGATCAATCATATACGTCACACTCAACCTCCATATAAAGGATGGAGCGGTCACTGGCCATCATCTGTTACTCAGTTCGTGATAAGCGCAGTTGATGAGACAGACTTAGAGTTATTGATTGCTACGGAATACCTTTATAAGAATTTACAATTAAAACGTACTTATTATTCCAGTTTCAATCCAATTAATGATACCCCACTAGAAAATAATCCACCTGGTTCTCCTATCCGTGAGCACCGCTTATATGAAGCATCTTTTTTATTAAGAGATTATGGATTTAGTATGGAAGAACTTCCCTTCGATCAAGGTGGTCAACTTCCATTGGATGTTGATCCAAAATTCGCATGGGCGAAAACAAATTTATGTGATCGACCTGTAGAAATTAATCTGGCTGATAAAAATATGTTACTCAGAATACCTGGTATTGGACCAAAAATAGCGAATTCCATTCTTGAATCACGGAAAAAAGGTAAGTTATCTCAACCCGAAGAACTATCATTTTTTGGAGTAAATCTAACTCGCGCAGCCCCATTTATTTTAGTCAATGGAAAACCTCTGGCACGTCAAACATCATTTCTATAATAAGCATTTCTCTCTTGTATTTTTCAATTGAATCCTCTATACTGAGTTACCATGTTACGCATCGGTATTGATATAGGCGGTACTTTCACCGATTTTGTCCTTTATGATATAGGTAGAAAAAGTATCACTACATTTAAATTGCTTTCTGATAATTTAAATCCTGCAGTTCCAATAATTCATGGCCTGACCAGAACTCTTGGAAACGATTCTGCGCAAATTATTCATGGATCAACCGTCGCAACGAACGCCTTATTGGAGCGAAAAGGTTCCCGTACTGCATTAATCACCACGCGAGGTTTCAGAGATATTCTTCAGATAGGTCGACAAAATCGTTCTGACCTGTATGACTGGAATCAAGCACCTCAGCCAGCACTTATACCTGCTGAACTTAGATTTGAGGTCGATGAACGTGTCGATTCGCATGGTGATCTGATTACTCCGTTAAATATTATTCAAATTGAAGAATTATCAACACAGCTTGGTTTGGAAAATATCGAATCAATCGCTATTTGTCTATTATTTTCATTTCTAAACCCAAGCCACGAACAAAAAATTGCTGCAGCTTTACGTGAAAAAGGATATTTTGTTTCTGTCTCTTCGGAAATTTTGCCAGAATTCAGGGAATATGAACGTACAAGTACAACCGTTGTGAATGCATATGTCTCGCCAATTATTGATCGTTATCTTTCTAAATTACTAAATTCCCTACCAAACACCCATCTTCAGATCATGCAGTCCAATGGTGGGATGATTAATTTTGAAGAAGCCAAAAATAATGGTGTTCGATGTATTTTATCTGGACCTGCAGGTGGAATTATAGGAGCGCAATTCATTACACAACAAATCATATCTAATGATCATTCATTTCTAACGGATGATGAAGTTAAGGTAATTACGCTAGACATGGGAGGCACTTCTACAGATGTATCACTTATTAATGGAGAACCTAACCTAACAACAAATGCAATCGTTGCTGGGTGTCCTATTCACTTACCTCTTCTAGATATACACACCATTGGTACGGGAGGAGGTTCAATCGCATATATCGATCCTGGAGGTTCGTTACGTGTCGGACCTCAAAGCGCCGGTGCCAATCCAGGACCAGCATGTTATGGAAAGGGAGATTTACCCACTGTAACGGATGCTAATCTCGTTTTAGGCCGCATTCGTCCAGATAATTTTCTTGGTGGGCAAATGAAAATATTTCCAGAACGAGCTTACGCAGCTATCTCAAAACTTGGAAGAGAGCTGAGTCTGACGCCTGTCCAAACAGCTTATGGTGTTATTGAGGTTGTCAATATACAGATGGAAAGAGCATTAAGAGTTATATCGGTCGAGCGGGGTCATGATCCCCGGGAATTCAGCCTTTTTTCTTATGGTGGTGCAGGTGGGCTGCATGCAATAGAGCTAGCACGCCATTTGGGAATTCCTAAAGTAATAATCTCGAAATTTTCATCAACACTTTCTGCATTTGGGATGCTGGCTTCTAATGTGATTAAAGATTATGTCCAAACAATAATGCTTAGCGGAATTATCTCTTCTGATTTATTAGATAGATATTTCTCCCCCATCGTAACTCGAGGAATTCAAGAAGTAAAGAAACAAGGAATTCCGGANGATCATATTGAAATTCAACGAAGTTTAGATATCCGCTATGTTGGCCAATCATTTGAGCTGAACATACCATTCAGCAATAATTTCTTGGAGATATTTCATGAAACACATTCTTCTACGTATGGCTACTCATATTCTGACAAGCTCATAGAGATTGTAAACATTCGTCTCAAAGTAATCGGAAAAGTTCCTTCAATCTGCCTTTATTCCGATAACGATTTACGGATTAATAAAAACACAACAGAAGCCGATCTTATACCAGTAGTAATGAAGGAAGGAATCGAGTTTATTCCCTTATATATTTACGAGCAATTATCATCGGGTACGAGTTTTGAAGGGCCCGCCCTAATTGTATCCACAGATACAACGATCTTGGTTAATCATATGGATCGCATCATGGTCGATGCACAACAAAATTTATTGATTGATATTTATTTATCTGATTATGCTCTCTAATATTCTATTTGTTCAGTACTTTATATCGTTATCCACGTTGTGTTTTGTACAACCTTCACATTACCTATTTCTTCTTATTCACTTCGTCCATATTAACTCAAAAATATATAAAATTTCTTTATGTTGAACTTGAAAAATAGGATAGATATAGTAATAATGAGATAAGAAATTATAAAATATTGATATATAATGCCTATGCGCAAGAGCAAATCATTTCATAAAACTAATCCCATTCGACTTGAGATTTTCAAACACTTATTTTCAGCAATCGCCGAAGAAATGGGGGCAGTCCTTCAAAAAGCAAGCTTTTCACCCAACATCAAGGAACGTCGCGATTTTTCCTGTGCTATTTTCGATTCAAAAGGTAATATGGTAGCGCAGGCNGAGAATATTCCGGTCCATCTCGGATCCATGCCATTATCTGTTTCAGCGGCAATTTCAAAATACAGCCGCAACCAGGATGCACTTAATCCTGGAGATACCATAATACTCAATGATCCTTATCAAGGCGGCACTCACCTTCCGGATATAACACTTGTGTCTCCCCTTTTTATAGATCATATAGAGACGACTGAAGGAATATCATTCGATTATGATATCTCACAGTATGTCGCTAAACCCTTTGCATTTGTTGCTTGCCGGGCACATCATGCCGATGTGGGTGGGATTACTCCTGGTTCTATGCCGATTGCGAGAGAGATTTATCAAGAGGGGCTAATTATCCCAGCAATAAAACTATTGACTAAAGGTAAATTAAACAATGAAGTCTTGGAGTTAATCCTCGCCAATGTGCGTACCTCAGAAGAGCGTTTTGGTGATTTATATGCACAGATTGGTGCGAACCAACGCGGTTTACTTCTGCTCAACGATTTAATCCATCGTTATAGTCACGTGGAAGTAGCCCACTACATGCAAGAACTATTGAATTATACCGAGCGAATGACACGGAGACTGATCTCAGAATTGCCGAATGGAATATTTTCTTTTGAAGATATGCTTGATAATAATGGAATCACAGAAATAGAAATTCCCATTAAAGTATCAATATTAATAAATAATGGTACTGCTTTAGTTGACTTTACTGGAACTGCTAATCAACAGGAGGGCAGTGTAAATGCTGTATATGCAATCACACTTTCCGCGGTTAATTATGTATTTCGCTCTTTAATTGGACTTGATGTTCCAAATAATAGTGGCTGTCTAATCCCGATAAAAATTGTAGCTCCCCTTGGTACGGTCGTAAATGCTACCCACCCAGCTCCAGTTTCAGGCGGGAATGTGGAAACTTCCCAACGAATAGTAGACGTATTATTAGGTGCTCTTGCTAAAGCATGTCCCGAACGAATCCCAGCAGCTTCTCAAGGAACAATGAATAATGTCAGTATCGGAGGTTGGGACCAGGAAAAAGGGCGATATTTTACCTATTACGAGACAATCGGTGGCGGAACCGGCGCTAGTTTTCAAAGCGATGGTCCCTCGTCAATCCATAGTCATATGACAAATACATTAAATACTCCTATCGAAGCTTTGGAATATGCCTATCCATTACAAATAAATCGGTATGAAATTCGCAGAAATAGCGGTGGAAAAGGGTTCCATAATGGCGGTGATGGGATCATTCGGGAGATTAAACTCCTGTCTGATGCTCAAGTTACTTTATTAACCGAAAGACGTAAAACATCTCCATACGGCCTTGCAGGGGGCGAACCCGGTGTAAAAGGGGAGAATATTTTGATCCATGGTGAAGAAGAAATCACCTTACCAGGTAAGGGTTCATTTCTTTTACCAGCGGGTGATATTTTACGAATTTGTACTCCTGGTGGTGGTGGTTATGGGATTATAGATGATTGAAAATATGTTTGTCGCTATTATTTTCGCAACCGCACCGGTTATCATTATTTTTATCTTGCTTGTAATACGTCGAACTCCAGCTGATATTGCAGGATTGATTGGCTGGTTGGTCACAATTTTCATTTCTTGGATATATTTTAAAACCTCACTTAATGNAATTATTCTTTCTAGCCTTGGCGGAATTATTGCTTCCTTGCCTATTGCATTGGTCGTTGCTACATCAATTTTTCAGGTAACCATTATGCAAGAAACTGGTGCTCTTGCTCGTATTGTTGCATTGATTAAAACGATTTCTCCAACAGATAAAATCGTCCAGATCATGATTATTAATGTAGGTTTTGGCACTTTACTCACCGCATTGGGTGCTGTTCCTGTGTCGATCCTACCCCCAATTATGATTTCTTTGGGTTATTCTTCTTTTATCGCTATTGCATTACCAGCAATCGGATACGACGCTTTAACTACCTATGCACTTCTTGGCGTTCCTGTTGTGGTATTTTCAAATATAGTTGGGATGTCGGTTCGGGATGTGGGCATGTACTTTGCTATATACATGCCGGTGATAAGCACATGTATTGCTTTGGGTATGCTATGGATTGTGGGAGGTTGGAGATTCGTTACACGTGGATCACTACCAGCAATCCTTTCAGGATTAACGGCAGGATTTATATGTATTGGAATGAATAAAATTGGATTGATAACAATCACCGGAATAGCAGCTGGGGTTGGTGTGATTTTAGTCATGCTANTGTATTTATATATAACTCGGAAACCAATCCAAGACCGGAGCAAAATGGATGATGTTGACCGATTGGCAGAAAAACGAATGCCTATGATCGCGGCGATATCCCCATGGGTAGTTCTAATAGTTATATCATTATTAATAAATGCACCATTTTTACCAATTTTTGACCTGACTTTTAATCGCCTATCCATGCCGCTGGAAATTATTCCGGGATCTCCTGAAAAAATACGCTTGTTTTGGCAGGCATATTTCTGGATCGCTATCAGTACGCTAATCGCTCTCCCCATAATGAAAACTTCTTCCAACCAGTTAAAAGTCAGTTTACGAAAATGGCTAAGTAGAGCTCCACGACCTGTATTTGCTGCAGCCATATTTTTTGCAATCGCCTATTTATATAATCAATCAGGGAAAAGTGCCAATTGGCAAATTGTAAATCAAAATTCAAATATGATTTCGTTATTAGCAACAGCAGCGGCTTCAACCTTTGGTCGGCTTTATCCTCTTATCTCACCTTATCTGGGATTGTTTGCTGGCTTCCTGAGCGGATCGGAGACTTCAGCAATCGTAATGCTTACAAATCTCAATATTTCAACAGCCAAAGAAATCGGTGCAATTGGTCTCGTAATCGCAGCAGCAAGCGGTATCGGAGGTGGATTAGCAAGTGTGATCTCACCAGCAAAATTACAAAATGCAGCTGCCAGTATTGATCAAATAGGTGAGGAAACTCGTGTTATTCGAATTACTATTATTATTGCAGTGATCATCACTGCAGTTTGTGCCATAATGACTCTACTTTGGGCGTATTAATCGATCCCATGATCCAGCCCATGGAGAGCCTATTTTATTATAATTAGAAACCTTGACCTTACTTAATTTCTGAGTGATCTGAGCTATGATGTTGGCTGCTGTACCCAAATCATCGTTGAGTAAAGCTTGTTTTAACTCTTTACCCATACGCGGTGACCAATTCCATTCCATTCGGTAACGATCAGCTTTCACCCAATACCCACGCTTTTCCCATGCAGTTACTGATTCCTCGATCGTTTCTCCAATCGCGGTTAAAGACAATGCAATAAATGCTAGCAAATCATACGAATTTGAATCTGGATTAGATTGTTTTGCAAGTTCGCGTATAGCAGCAACAATGGCTTTTTCTAAAAGTAACCTATCTTTTCCAGCACTACCAGATTTNATAATTCTTCCCAAAAGCAAGCTCCAATATTGGTTTATTAACATTATGATAGAAAGCCAGCAGGATTATATCCGATTTATTGACGTCCTCCCTTCTCTCGCTTATAATTCCAGCCCGCGGGGAAGTGCTGGAATTGGCAGACAGGCATGACTTAGGATCATGTGCCGCAAGGCGTGAGGGTTCAAGTCCCTCCTTCCCCATAGTAAAATTTACCCTTAATCAATTTCCGAGGGAAATAAAGGGATATTAATTTGAACATAGAACAAAACATACTAGAAGATCATCAGGTTAAGCTAACCGTTCAGGTAGAAACATCCAAGCTGGATGAAGCTAAACAACGTGCTGCACGGCATATTTCTCAACACAAAAAAATTGCTGGTTTCCGCCCGGGGAAAGCACCCTACGCCATTGTTCTCCGCAATTATGGTGAAGAGACGATTCTCGAAGAAGCTTTGGACATAATTGTAAAAGATATTTATCCAAAAGTGATTGAAGAGTCAAAGATCAAGCCTTATGGACCTGGCGCTCTAGAAAGTATGCCAAAACTTGATCCGCTGACGTTTGAATTTATCGTACCTCTTGAACCAGAAGTTATCCTGGGTGATTATCAGCAAATACGTATTCCATATAAGCTTAAATCAATTTCCAAAAAAGATATAAACAAAGTTTTGGATGATTTGCGTGAGCGTCAGGTTGTTCTAGAGCCAAGTGAACAGCCAGCCAAGGAAGGAGACCAGGCTTTTATCAAGCTTTCCATTCTTCGATTGCACCCAGTAGAAGGCGAAATTCCGTCTTTGGTAAAAGACCGCCGTATGCCAGTAGTGATTTCATCAAAAACCGAGGATAAAAATGAGTGGCCATTCCCTGGATTTTCCATGCACTTGATTGGTCTTCGCAACGGGGATGAAAAAGCATTTCAATACATATATCCAGAGAATTCTGATTATAAGGAATTACGTGGAAAAGAAACCGATATTCAAATAACAGTAGAGGAAATCAAGAAGCGTATATTGCCCGATTTAACAGATGAATTTGCTCAATCGGTTGGTGAGCAATATGAAAATTTGGAATCATTGACCGATGATATTCGAAAATCATTAGAGAGACAATCAAAGGAAGATTACGATAATCACTATAATGAAAAGATCATGCATGAATTGCTTAAAGAGGCAGTTATAAAATATCCTCCACAAATGTTAGATCGGGAGACCGATCTATTTGTTGAGCAACTCGAAAATCGATTATCCCAACAGAAAATGGATATGGAAACATATCTCAAAATGCGTAAGATTGATATGAACGCATTACGAACAGAGATCAAACCTCAGGCAGAGGATCGTCTCAGGCATACTTTGGTGTTACTTGAAATAGCCAGGGCAGAAAATATCCATGTAGAGAATAATGAATTAGAAACAGAATCCATGCGTACCTTGGACGATCTCGGACGAATGATGCCCGCAGACAAAGCGCGAAAAACCCTCACCAACGAATTTGTTCGCGGCATGATCAGCAATATTGGTGCTGATTTATTGGTAAGACACACATGGGAATACCTGGAGGCGGTTGCGCGTGGTGAAAAAGTGAGCCAGCAAATTGAAACTCAACCATCAGAAACGATACAGGAAATACAAGATGGTCAAATAATTGAAAAACCAAAAAAGAAAAAAACAAACCGAAAGGTAGACAAGAATGAATCAATTTAATCCTTTAGACCTCGTACCAATGGTCATTGAAACCACTGGCAGGGGTGAACGTGCATATGATATTTTTTCACTATTACTTAAAAACCGTATAGTTTTTTTGGGTACGCCAATTAATGATCAAATAGCAAATTTAACTGTCGCACAATTGCTATTCTTAAACCAAGAGGATCGCGAAGCACCCATCTCCATGTATATCAACTCACCTGGAGGTCAGGTTTACGCAGGTCTAGCTATTTATGACACCATGCAAATGATATCTAACCCAATCAGTACTGTTGCAGTTGGTGTTACTGCTTCCTTTGGTACCGTTCTCCTTACAGCAGGCACAAAAGGACAGCGCTATGCCTTACCGCATGCAACCATTCACATCCATCAACCTTTGGGTGGTGTTCAGGGGCAGGCTACCGATATTGAAATAGAAGCACGAGAAATTCTTCGGTTAAAAACCAGATTGAACCAGATCTTGTCATTCCACACTGGTCAATCAACAGAAACAATTGAAAGAGATACTGACAGAAACTTTTATATGGATGC
>JGI11641J44799_10000420_pt1 | contig 12748 bp, 19 predicted proteins | sample WetSurSiteA1Bulk_FD_44799 | JGI IMG/M metagenome (IMG submission 44799) | reverse complement strand
CTGTCACCGGTCCATATCTGTCTTATCCTGACGAGGGAATACTTCAAGGCTGATCTCTGGAAGATGTACAGGATGATGATCCCGGCGGGAACCATTGTCTTTGCCGGAGCAGTTGTTGAATATCTGATTCTGAAATAATAAGATAGCAGCAGGGAAGGACATAGTGTTGGAGCGGCTTTATCTTCCGAATGTTTTCGGGAGATACCTCGGAGGTCGAAGACCGAGAATGAGCGCAAATACTATGTCCTTCCCTGCTGCGCCTGCTCATGAATTATCCAGTCAGGAGCTTCGAATTTAGGATTTCTTCTTATCCTTTTATCACTCCGAGAGGTCTGAGGCGTACAACTTTTGTAGAGATGCCTGCCGTATGGACAACTTCTACGACATTCGATATGTCCTTGTATGCATCGGACATTTCTTCAGCCAAGGTCTCGCGGCCCGCAGACCTCACTATGATGCCTTTGTCTTCCATCTCCCTTCGGATTGACCGTCCTTTGGCCTTTTTGATCGCCTGATGTCTGGACATAAGCCTTCCTGCTCCATGGCATGTGGAACCGAATGTTTCCTGCATCGCCTTCTGAGTTCCGAGAAGCACAAAGGAAGCTCTGCCCATGTCTCCCGGAATCAGTACAGGTTGTCCTAAGGCTTTATAGACTTCGGGCAATTCCGGATGACCGGGAGGAAATGCACGCGTTGCTCCTTTTCTGTGGACAACGAGTTCCATCTTCCTGCCGTTTACTTCATGCTCTTCAATCTTTGCGATATTGTGAGCGACGTCATAGATCAAGTTCATGCCAAGTTTTCCGGGAGGCAATCCGAATTCTTTCATAAAAACTTCCCGTGCCCAGTGCATGATACACTGCCTGTTGGCCCACGCATAATTGGCAGCGGCCCTCATCGCCGCAAGGTAATCACGGGACTCGGGACTGTCATAAGGGGCACAGGCGAGTTCCTTATCGTACAATTGAATCCGGTATTTCTGTGCAGCCCGCGCCATTACTTCGAGGAAATCAGTGCAGACCTGATGTCCGAATCCACGGGACCCGGTATGGATCATGATAGTGACGTGATCTTTAAAAAGACCGAGGCTGTTTGCAGCCGCTTCATCGTAAATCTCGTCAACATATTGAATTTCGAGGAAATGGTTGCCCGAACCGAGCGTCCCCTGCTGAGCCCTGCCACGCTCATATGCCTTATTGCTGATAAGTGAGGGATCTGCCCCCGCTATACAGCCGCCTGATTCAATTTTTTGAAGGTCGTCCGCATCTCCGAATCCCTGCTCAACAGCCCAACGCGCGCCTTTGATCAATATCTTTTTTTCGTCATCGGGTCCAAGCCGTATCTTACCCTTCGACCCGACACCAGAGGGAATCTCCGAGTAAAGAAGAGCGACCAGGTTCTCGAGTTTGGGTAATACCTCTCCTTTGGTAAGATTGCTTCTGAGAAGACGTACTCCACAATTTATATCGTACCCCACGCCACCAGGTGATACGATGCCTTCTTTGAGAGTAAAAGCAGCTACACCCCCGATTGCAAATCCATAACCGGTATGAATGTCAGGCATTGCCATGGAGGCGCCGACAATCCCGGGCAGTGTGGCTACATTTGCAACCTGATCGATCGACTGAGGCTCAAGCTCTTTTTCAAGAAGTTCATCAACATAAATAATGCCTTTGACGCGCATCCCCTGTTTATAATTAACAGGGATTTCTATCCTTGCATGATCGATTCGTCTGATTTTTTCCATGGGCCTATAAATTCCTTCGTTTACTGCTTGTTATTTTTTTATTCTAACCTTTTTTATTTATCAATTTACTATAAAGAACGGTGGATGCAGTATTCATCCGGAAATTCATGGATACAAGTTCAGATATCAAAGATGACGTCAATCTCCCACACATCATTGATCTTTTCAATCCTGAGCTGATGGTATGTGGCTGCCTTGATCAACAGACGACTCTCATGTCTTTCAGGGTCGAACTCTTCGCCTGAGAGAACAGCCTTGAGCAGGTAGGAGTTCAGACCGGCAGACTGATCCGGCTGAAGATTCGATTCAGTGATTACGATCTTTTCGCCGATAAAGCCATAGGCATCGAAATGGAAAATCAGCTCATTCAGCCAGGCGACAAGGAGACCGTCAAGGGAATCATTTTCAAGCGAGACTGCAACAGATTTTTTCTCCTCTATCTTTTCAGTATCAGTGATAAGGGTATACATGCCAAGCGCAGCATTGACAAATGTTTTTTGTATGGTTTCGCCGAAGGCTCTGAGTCCGACGTCGCCTGAGATATCAAGAATTTCAAAGGGTTTCATGTATTCGTACTTATTCGAAATTGCGAGATTCTGTCTACGACTCGTAGAGAATCAATCCATGAAACAAGTTCAGGACAAGGTTCAGAAGGACAATCTGCCGGACGCAGTACTTGTGACACCGCCTCCCAGTTGGGGAATGATTTTTAGTTTTCTGTTGGATACCCTGCGGCAGAAGCCGCAGGGTTCTTTATCTCTTATTTCTTTTGTGGTTCCTGTTTTTCTTTNCCTGCATCTGATTGTTCAGGTTTCTGTACTGGCTGCTCGACNGATTTTTCTTGCGGGGCNGGTCCACCTGATAGTTTGGCTACTGCCTCCTTGTTGATGTCCACCTTGTACTGGTTTTTCAAATCACTGATATAGGAGTCAAAAAATTCCTTCTGNTTCTCGGAAGCAAGGCGCTGCTGAATATTGTTTTTGATCTTTTCGAATTCTATCGGTTTCCCCATTTTTTTATCGGTTACCTTGATGATGTGATACCCGAACCGTGTCTTCACCGGTGCGCTGATTTCCCCCACTTTCAGTCTGGCTGCAGCAGATTCAAACTCGGGTACCATTTGACCCTGAGAGAAATACCCCAGGTCACCGCCGTTTTTTGCCGTGCCGGTATCGAGGGAGCTTTTTTCAGCAATCTTTGCAAAGTCTTCGCCCTTCTTTATTCTTGCCAATATTTTTTGTGCTTCGTCCTCACTTTTCACCAGGATATGGCTGGCACGCATCTGGCTAATTGAGGCGAGTTCATTCTTGTGTTTCTCGTAATAATCTTTTACTTCCTGCTCCGTAACCTTTGACTTGTCTTCAATCTGTTTTTCGAGAAGAACACTGATCAGTGTAAGTTTTTTGAAGTCCTCGAGTTTTTTCTGGTACTCAGCATTCTTATCGAGCCCTTTCTTCATTGCTTCCTGATAGAGAAGCTCTTTCTTGATGAGCTCATCGAGAAACTTCTCTTTCCCGCCGCTTCCTTCAAAAAGCCTCTGGGCGAATTCGGGCAGGTTTTTCATCTCTCGGTCAATGTCAGCTTCAGTTATTTTGGTAGTGCCGACTTTTGCAAGATATGCCCCTTTCTGTTCTTCTTTTTTGGCGCATCCGATAAAGACGCATAGCAAAAGAATAGTTACTGCAAGTGTAAATCTTTTCATGGATCCTCCCATAAGATGAGTTTTCTTGTTATAGCATAAGAAACATCTTTTTTGGTACAGAAAAATGATATCATTGTGACCATATGTGATATAGTAAAAAACAGAATCGCGAAAAAGACAAGAGGGGGGTATCCATGGGGTTCAAAACATCACTCAGTCTCTATAAAAAAGCATGCAAATTTATTCCCGGCGGGGTCAACAGCCCGGTGCGAGCCTTCCGCGCGGTTGGGGGGAACCCTGTATTTGTCAGTAGGGCACAGGGCTCGAAAATCTATGATGTCGACGGGAACAGGTACATCGATTATGTCCTCTCCTGGGGGCCTTTGATACTTGGGCATGCCAATCCGCAGGTTGTGAACGCGCTCAGAAAAGCAATAGAAAAAGGTACCAGCTATGGTGCGCCGACCTCACTCGAAATAGAACTCGCAGAGTTGGTGCTGCAAGCATATCCGTCCATGGACAAAGTGAGAATGGTGAATTCGGGCACCGAGGCAACCATGAGCGCAATCAGGGTTGCACGGGGATTCACAGGCAGGGATAAACTTATCAAGTTTGAAGGCTGTTATCACGGCCATGCTGACGGACTGCTTGTCAAGGCAGGGTCCGGAGCAACCACATTCGGTGTCCCCGACAGCCCGGGTGTACCAAAATCTTATGCGAAGAATACCATTACACTGCCTTTCAATGATATTGCTGCATTCAAAAAAGTTATAAAAAAAGAATGGAAATCCCTGGCATGCGTAATCATCGAACCGGTTGTCGGCAATATTGGTTGTGTGCTCCCGAAGCCGGGCTTTCTCGATACATTGAAAAAACTCACAAAGGATCATGGCATCGCCCTGATCTTCGATGAAGTGATGACAGGGTTCCGGGTTGCTTACGGGGGCGCTCAGGCTTACTACGGAATCTCTCCCGACATGACCTGTCTGGGAAAAGTTATCGGCGGAGGCCTCCCGGTTGGCGCATATGGCGGGAAAAAGGAAATCATGGCGATGGTTTCACCGGAAGGCCCTGTGTATCAGGCAGGCACACTGTCAGGGAATCCGCTCGCAATGACGGCAGGCATCGAGACTCTGAAGATACTCTCGAAAAAGGATACGTATAAAAAACTTGAAAAGAAGGCGGCGTTATTGGAAGAAGGGCTCATCGATGCGGCAAAGAGAGCCGGAGTGGAAACCCGGTTTTACCGTGTAGGGACGATGTTCTGCACGTATTTTACTGACACCCATGTTGTCGATTATCAGACTGCCAAAACAGCAGATACTGCCAAATTCGCCAGATTTTTTTTGAATATGCTCAAAAGAGGCATATATATAGCACCATCGCAGTTTGAGGCAGGTTTCATCTCTCTTGCACACTCAGCGAACGACATAGGAGAGACTGTTCGGGCAGCATACGAGTCTCTTCTGGAAGTCAGATAAGTAAATCACACAATGATATTTGATAAAACAATTTTAAAGCACATGTGGAAGGCAAGTACGGCAGGCCTGAACATAGTAGTTTCTACTGTTGTAGGGGGCGCAATAGGCTATTTTTTAGAGCGGTTGTTTGGATTAGAAAACCACTGGCTTTTGTTTGTCTTCGCACTTTTGGGCATCGCAGCCGGATTCAAAGACCTTTTTAAAATAACGAAGGATATCGATGATCAATCTGATAAAAAGGATCAATAAACAGAGTATTATCATTCTTGTGGCTGCGGCGGCTCTCTCTGCACTGTATGAATGGAAAAAATTCCCTTTCAGTATTCTGATTGGAGGCTTGCTGGGCCTTGCAAACCTCACAGGTCTTGCATGGGGGTTGAGGGATTTCGCGATGTACAGGTCAAGCGGCAAGGTTATTTTTCTCAGCATATTCAGATTTCTCATCCTTGCACTTATCCTCATTGTTCTTGCAGTGCTCAAACTTGTCAATCTGATAGGGATTCTCATCGGATTTACCATTGTCTTTGTCTTAGTCCTGGTGGAAGGATTGCGTACTGCAAAAAGGTCACAGGATCAGACTGCGTCAGACGAACCGGCATCCTTACCAGACAAACAGGAAAGCTGAGAATGTAGGCTATTTACCTAAACGTTGCAAAGAAGAGATTGCTTCGCTTCGCTCGCAATGACAATGGTATGCGCTTTCAGAGATGACACACAATGACGAATAGACACGATGTCATTGCGAGGAACGGAGTGACGCGGCAATCTCAAGAATATCACTCACGGTGAATTCCTTTTTAATTTTAACTCTATTTGTTAATAACCTTGATTGCTTTTACATCGTTGTTTGTAGCGAATATCCCNGTTGATGTCTTGCCTGAACCTGCTGTCCCATACATGTAGTGAATATTAATTCCGCCGTCTGCAATCTTTTTGGCAACCTGCTGTAATGCTCCCGGCTTGTTCGGCAGTTCCACTGAAACCACATCTTCATCCTCTACATTGAACCCCATTTTACCGAGCACTTTCTTTGCCTTTGCGTTGGCGTCAGTAATAAGCATGAAATATGCCTCGCGGTCCATGCCATATGCACAAATTGCAGTAATATCAACCTTTGCAGCAGCGAGTGCAGCGGTAATCTCTGCAAGCACGCCTACCTTGTCTTTTGCCTCAAAACTCAACTGTTTCACTTTTTTTGTCTTGCCCATATGTACATCCTCCCTTGTGTAGTGTTTCAGATAATTCTACCTCATTATGGATGAAAGTCAATATCAGATAAATCGTACAGTGTTGTTTTGTTACTCAGGGAAGTAAATACCTGAATGTCATTCCCGCAAGTGAAGCGCGTCGGGAATCCTTCCGAATATAGGCACACGGATACAGAAACCGAAGAAAGATGCCGGACAAGCCAGCATGACAGAATAAGAGAAGGTATGTGACAAATATCTGAAGCTGTTTATGGTTCGTCAGTAATATCCGTATGCCTGATCATCTTGCCCTTGCACATATAGATGATCATCTCGGCGATATTTGTTGCATGGTCTGCGATTCGTTCGAGATATTTCGCTATGTAGGTTCTTTTAATAGCCAGGGGGATGATCTTAGGGTCCTGAATCATGAGAGCCAGAAGTTCCTCAAAATTTCTCACAGTGAGTTCATCAACCTCGTCGTCTTTTTTTATGACTTCATAAGGCAGGCGTGAACACCCGGCAACAAAGGCATCAAGAGCGTCTTTCACCATAGACTGTGCAGCTTGAGCCATCAACGGTATATTTACAAACGGTTTTAGTTGAGGCTCTTCGTTTAATTCCAAGGCTCTCTCTGCAATATTGACAGCGAGATCTCCCATCCTCTCAAGGTCTGTTGTTATCTTCATGGCGGTGGTGATGAGCCTGAGGTCACGTGCCATGGGCTGCCTGAGAGCAATCAGCCGAACACATTCCTCGTCGATGCTCACGTCAAGCGCATTGACGAGATGATCCCGTTTGATAACCTCTTTCGCCAGTTCACTGTCTCTTTCAACCAATGCTTTGACAGAATCCCGGATAGCTGTCTCCACCATTAATCCGAGTTTTAAAACCCTTTCCTTTAACGCTATTAATTCGTCATCAAAGATTGCCATTATCCGAACCTTCCTGTGATATATTCTTCTGTAAGCTTGTTCCCGGGGTTGACAAATATGGTGTCAGTATCCCCGAACTCAACGAGTTCTCCCAAATACATGAAGGCTGTATATTTCGATATCCGGGCAGCCTGCTGCATATTGTGAGTTACTATTATTATCGTAACAGTTTTCTGGAGCTCCTGCAGCAGATTTTCGATGTTTGCGGTTGATATAGGGTCCAAAGCCGATGTCGGTTCGTCAAAGAGAAGCACTTCAGGTTCCTGTGCAAGGGACCGTGCGATACAGAGCCTCTGCATCTGCCCTCCGGACAGACTCATGCCCGATTCGTTCAGTTTATCCTTCACCTCTTTCCATAAATCTGCCCTGACAAGGGCGTTTTCAACAATGCCATCAAGCTGGCTTTTCTTTTTTATNCCCCGGAGCTTNGGGCCGTATGCAACGTTCTCATATACAGAATTCGGGAAAGGGTTGGGTTTCTGAAAAACCATNCCCACTCTTTTGCGCAGCTCGATAACATCAGCGTCCCTGTGATAAATATTTACCCCGCGGAACAGTGCTTCGCCTTCTACCCATGAAGTGACGATGAGGTCGTTCATCCTGTTCAGCGCCCTGAGCAGGGTCGATTTACCGCAGCCCGAGGGACCTATNATAGCGGTTATTTTANTGGCTTCAATATCCACTGTTACNTTCCTGACNGCGGTGAAGTCTCCGTAATGGATGCTGAAATTTCTTATCTCGAATATTGAATTTTTCTCTACCATGCTCTCTTTTTCCTCTGTCTTGAACGTAAAATAATGCCCAGGAAGTTCATTCCAAGTACCAGTATAATTAATATCAATGCGGTTCCGTATTGTATCGGTCTTGTCTCTTCGATATGAGTTCCTGCGGTTGCGAGCACGTAAATATGATAGGGCAGAGCCATTATTGGTTCCAGCAACGACCGCGGCACCCCNGGAGTGAAAAAGGCAGCGGCGGTAAACATGATCGGGGCGGTCTCACCGGCTACCTTGGCTGTACCCAGGATTGCCCCGGTAAGGATTCCCGGCATGGCAGTAGGGAGAATAACCTTTCTGATCGTCTGCCATTTTGTGGCGCCACATGCTAACGAAGCCTCTTTAAAACTGTAGGGAACAGACTTAAGAGACTCCTCCGACGTGGAAATAATGTAGGGAAGTACCATGATNGCAAGGGTCAGAGATCCCGCAAGCAGGCTCATTCCGAAATTGAAGGCTACGACAAAGACTGCAAGGCCGAAGAGACCGAACACAACTGAAGGTACCCCTGCAAGGGTATAAATGGACATCATCACCATCTTCAGGAGTAAGCCGGATTTCGAATATTCCGAAAGAAAAATTGCTGTTGTCACACCAACCGGTATCACTACAATCATGCAGAAAAGTGTCAGCAGGACAGTGCCGATAATAACCGGGAAAATTCCTCCCTTTGTCATCGCATCGACAGGCGGCTGGGTAATGAATTCCCAGCTTAGAATATGAATTCCTTGATATGCTACAAAAAAAAGAATAATAAACAGAATCAAGGCTCCTGTGAATCCCATTACCCTGATAAGAGAAAGGAAGAAACCCTGTCTCAGGTCAATTTTTTGCTTTTTCAATAACTCAGGACTCTTTTGGCTTGCAGTATTTCCTGCCATTAAATCTTTTCCCCTATTCGCACGGATCTGTACTTTTTGGAAATAAAATCAGAGATGAAACTCAGGATGAAAGTCATGAGAAACAAAATGGCTCCCACACCGAATAAGGCATGATAGTGCAAACTCTGGTAGGGCGCTTCGGCCATTTCAGCAGCGATGGCAGAGGGCATGGGTCTTGCCGGATCAAATATCCATTCAGGAATCACAGCAGCGCCTCCTGCCACCATGAGAACAATCATGGTCTCTCCGATAATTGTTCCGATGCCGAGAATAACGGCGACACTCAATCCCGACACTGATGCAGGGACAACCACTCTCCAGATTGTCTCCCATTTATTTGCCCCGAGAGAATAGGACGCTTCACGATAGGTGCGCGGGACTGCAGTCAGGGCGTCTTCTGCAATACTCGAAATGACCGGGATTGCCCTGACCGTTAGCATCAATGCAGCGGTGGATATGTTCAGCCCGGATGCGATAAAGAGTTTGTTATAACAGAAGTCTGCAAGCGTTGTCGAAAGATACGGAAGGTTTGTGCTTCTCAGTATTTCAGGAAGCTTTTCAGAAAGTAAGGGAGAGAGCCAATTGGAGAGAATGGGTGCAATGATGACCATTCCGAAAAATCCAAGCACGACCGACGGGAAGCTCGCAAGCATTTCAATAAGCGGTTTCAGGAATTCTTTCACTCTGTGATTGGCAACTTCTGCAATATAGATTGCAGTCGCCAGTCCTAAGGGGATTGCCATAACAGCGGTGAGTACTGTCACCGCGACTGTGCCGATAACGAGCGGCAGCATGCCGAAGGTCGGCGGATCATAGGTCGGGTACCATGCTTTCCCAAAGAAAACGGTAAGAACACCCTCCCTGTAAAAAATGACAAAGGCCTCTTTGAAAAGAAAAAAAGCGATAAGAAGCAACAGGATGACCGATGTCAGCCCCACCGCGCTTACAATTATTTCAACCGTCTTTTCTTTTGTCTGCCAGCGTAATGCCAATGGTTCCTCTTAAAATGAGTGTATGGATAAAACCGTATTTTGTCGTTATCCAGCTTTACCGGATAATCCAGAGCTTCCTGAAATACTGGATTCCCCGATCAAGCCGGGGAATGACGGATTATCTGAAAGCGCTTGCACATAGATGCCAAATAGGAAAGGAACCTGGTGGTTCCTTTCCATTCATAAAACAATTTCTTGTGCCTGTCCTTTTACTTCACGCTTACGTATTTTACTTCGTTCACTACCTTCTGTCCTTCTTTTGAAAGCATGAAGTCAATGAATTTTGAAATGACACCTGCGGGCTTTCCGTTTGTATACATAAACAACGGTCTTGCAATCGGCCATGAACCATCACGGACGCTCGCGGGTGTTGCAGTTTTGCCACCCACTTTCAGGCCCTTCACAGATTTATCCATGTAACCGATGCCGATATACCCGATGGCAAATTTATTCTGTGCAACCGTCTGCACAGCCTGACCATTGGATGCAACCAGCAGAGCGTCAGCCCTCACTTTATCACCCTTTAAAACCTTTTCTTCCCATACTTCATATGTGCCGGAACTTGTGTCCCTTGAAACCACAGAGACAGGTCTGTTCGGTCCGCCGAGTTCTTTCCAGCTTTTAATCTTCCCGTTATAAACGTCCCTGAGCTGTTCCATGGTAATGTCGGTGAGCTTCATGGAAGGGTGGACAACCGGCACTATTCCGTCAAGCGCAACCTTGTGTCCGGTAAGGGTAACACCCTTTTCCTTGCCCGAAGCCACTTCCTTGTCTTTTGCTTCCCTTGAGCTTGTTGCAATATTGGTAGTGCCGTCAATAAGTGCCTTGATACCGGTTCCCGAACCGCTGCCTGATACAAAAATCTTTGTATCGGTATGCTTCTTCATATAGACCTCTGCTCCTTTTTGAGCTATAGGCAGCACCGTGGTGGAACCATCAATTTTCAGGTCCTCTCCATAAGAGAGCCCTGCAAGAGAGAATACTATCAAGCCTGCGAATACAGCCATTAGGAATTTTTTCATCATTACTTTCCTCCTTCTTTGTTTACATTACAATCTGATTGTTACAGTTTTGTTACAATTGCGTTAAATTTATGTTACATATCTCACCCCCCTTATTATTCAGGATAGGTTTTTCAGGGTTGGCCAATTTTCCCACTATTTATTTGTGCTCCTATTATCATTACAGGTTTTCTCTTCACCCATTTTTTTATCATCTCCAACACATCTGCTCCGAGTTTCGCCGCATACGTCCCGCATCAGATCAAACAAGAAAAGATTCGCTTTCGTTCTGATCAGAAAATATACTGCGGTTATCAATAATAAGAGACTGACGAGTGGTATCAGCATTTGCTCTATACTACCTCTCTGTTGTTACAGGAATGTTACAGTGGTATTAAATTTTTAAGTACGGTGGCATACAATGGCAACTTCGACATTTTCATCTGTAAAATCGTAACGAAAAAAGGGACATTTCCGGTGATCTTTCCCTTTGCAGTATTCTTTAAGCTGGAAATCGCTTGGGAAATAAGGTTTCTCCTTGGCACTGCATGTGAATATAAGCCATTTGGTAAGATGCGGGCATTTCATTGTTCTACTCCATACATCATCTTGAAATCGTTGCATGAAGTCATGGTTTCCAGATGGTTCAGTATGTCGATTTTTTCTGGATCATATAGAATGACAATATGCCCCGCAAAGGGGTTCATATGGGAATGCTTAATGCCTTCAGCAATTAACAGGAGCGGTAACCTTCTTAGACCATAAAATATCTGCGGAGAAAGAAGCTCAATTCTTATGTATCCCCTATAATGGTAAATTACTTTATACTTATTTTCTGAAGCATTATTAATCATTATATTCTCCTCACTATCCGATGCTCATCAGGTATATAATGACCCTCTTCCCCCCTGAAAAGTTTTATATAAGACCTGCATTCAGGGTATCCGGAGCACCGGAATCTCAGAATATGTTCATCCCTCTTATACATATGCATGATTTTCCCGCATACAGGGCAATAAGGCTTGTACTTCCATTCCGTTCTTGTCACGTCGATTGTGAATTGTTTCCCGCATATAAGACAAAGATAGCGCTGTTTCCCGGTATGGATTCTCCCGTACTTATAGCTAACATCTTCCCCGCAATATGGACACCTGATGTTATCGAGAGAACTATGTTTTATTTTTTCTGTCATAACTGGTAACTGACCATCCATGTGAAGATTAGGGGATTGAGGCTAAACCTGCCCGGTTTTCTCCGAGTTGTTGCACTGTCAACCCAGATTCACTCATTGACTGTAATTTCGCACAGTAGATATAGCACAGTTCGTAATACTTACTCATGCAAATACTGAGATCAATGTCACTGATATTTCTTATGGGAAGAGATTCTATGCGACACATAACCCCTTCATCACTCCCGCTCAGATAAGGGCACATGAGAAAATTTTTATGCAGATTCATACTCTGCCCCTGCCTCTTAACATTTTTGATAAAAATATCGGACAATCGTCATAGTTATCAGTGCTGCAACAGTTTGCCCTTCTGTTGCCATCGATGGTCAACGATGACAGAGACGCCATGCATACTGTTTTCCCACTATAAGGACAACCGGTATCAAAAGTCATGACACTTATGCTTTCTGTGTTTGCTCTTATCATTTCCATATCTTTTCTCCTTTCTTTCTCCAAAATTACCATCGGAATGTTACAGGATGATGAAGGATAGGTTAAGATTCATTGACAGATTCACAGAAATGAAAGCGAAGGGGTAATGTCCCCTTCGCTTCTTTATCGAAAGGCCCTTATTGCACCTTTACAAAAATTGGATTTGAATAGAACCAGAGGTCTGACCAGGCTTCCTCTGCTCCGTCAAGACTGGAGAAGTGATTCTCACAACCCGGGTTCAATATCGTATCAGCGCGGTCAAGTAATGGATTGCCGTCCATGTCGGTCTCACAGGGGGTGTTCGGCTCAAGGTTGGTGCCGCGAATCCTGAAATACATATTCTTCTTCACGTCTTTGATATGGTAAACAATAGTATACCAGCCGTCTTCTTCAGCATCCCAGTCATCTGCGGTAAATGTAGCTTCGATTTTTGATGTGTCATT
>JGI11641J44799_10000419_pt1 | contig 12763 bp, 10 predicted proteins | sample WetSurSiteA1Bulk_FD_44799 | JGI IMG/M metagenome (IMG submission 44799) | reverse complement strand
TGGAAGAGATCTTCATCGTTCATACACAGGAAACCGCCGATGTTGACGATGGCATCCTTCTTAGCACTCATTGTGCAACCATCGGCTAGAGCAAACATTTCGCGGGCGATTTCCAGGGTGGATTTTTGAGCATACCCTGGTTCACGCATCTTAATGAAATAGGCATTCTCAGCGAAACGACAGGCGTCGATGTAGAATGGGATGCCGAATTCGCGGTAGGTTGCTGAAACCTGTCGTAAGTTTTCCATCGAAACAGGCTGGCCTCCACCAGCATTGTTTGTGATGGTGATCATGCCCAGTGGGATATTCTCAGTGCCCGTCTTCTGGATGAATTCACGCAGCTTGCGGATATCCATGTTTCCTTTAAATGGCAAGATCATGGTGGGATGATTGGCTTCATCGATAATCAGATTGATGGGTTGTCCACCCCGTCCACGGATATTGGCTTCCGTGGTATCAAAGTGCATGTTTGATGGAATCAGCTTATCTTTCCCGACTAATAAGGCGCAGAGAATATTTTCAGCCGCCCGACCCTGATGCGTGGGAACGAAATAGCGAAAGCCAAATATCTGCTTGATAGCTTCGGAAAGCCGGAAGAAAGAACGCGCCCCAGCGTAAGATTCATCTCCTTTCATTATTGCAGCCCATTGATCCTGGCTCATGGCACCTGTGCCAGAATCAGTAAGCAGGTCTATAAAAATATCTTCTGCTTTAAGGCTAAATACATTGAAACCAGCTGCATATAAAGCTTGTTCGCGTTCAAGCGGATCGATTAATCGAATTGGTTCCACCATTTTGATGCGAAATGGCTCGGGGGGATAGATGGGCATGGTGACCTCCTGGATAATCATATAGTTTAACATGAAAATAATAATTCCATACAAATAATGCGAGGAACTGCCAAGGTCGCTGAACAGGGATCAGTCCGGGTATAATTTGAGATCGATGTGGAAAAAGTTTCACCTCCTGTTTTCGGTTAGCCTATTGCTATTCTCCATTATATTGTTGGTATGGTCGTTTCTGCCCTCAAAAAAGCAGGTTGAAGTTCATATGCTGCAACCGAGCATGATGGTTGTGAAATCAGATACACAAGAGAAGCCGGCCATACTGGAGAATCGTCGGGTGAGGTTGGAATGGCCAAAGTCAATGCGCATAGGCGAAGATGGGTTAATCCTGTTGAATTTTGAGGATGTGAGTGAAGATCGTCCTACAACCAACCAACAACCCGGTTTAGCAGATGCCTACACCAGCTATAGTGTCATGGCTGAGGCGAATTTTGAGGTGGCAGGGATGCGTTTTGAACCTGCTGACGTAACGAGAATTAGCATGCCGCCCGGACAACCGGTGATCGTAAAATGGAAGATCGTCGCAGACGATGAGGGGTCATATTATGGTGTTGTGTGGCTATCACTGCGTTTCTTACCACTTGATGGTAGTACTCCGATCCAGGTACCTATATATGTAAAAGATGTCCGGATTCAAGGCACCAGCTTTTTAGGAATGAAGGGTTCGTTGGCACGTATATTTGGAGGGGTGGGGTTGCTGGTGAGCCTGGTATTTATTTTGAATGATGTGTTCTACATTATGATTAGGGGGAACAAAATCATCAATAAAAATGACACCCTGGACACAAAGGTTATATAATTCACTTTATGCTTGATATTGTTCAACTTGTGCTTGGACCTGTAGGGACGAATACATATCTGGTAGGGTACCCACGAAGCCAATCTGCGGTGGTGGTTGATCCAGCCTGGGATGGAGAGCTCATTTTGGAAGAAGCCAAGCGTCGTAAATGGGATATTGAGCAGATCTGGTTGACTCATGCTCACTTCGACCATATTGGTGGAATTGCTGGATTGATGAATGGCATCCTGCATACACCCAAGATTGCGCTGCATAGAGCAGATTTCCCTTTATATTCGGTCCAGGGAGGTGCAGCCTATTTTGGCATGCGTATCGCCAGAGGTCCAGAACCAACGGTACATTTATCACACGGACAAATGTTATCTGTGGGTGAAAGAATTTTCGAAGTACGCCACTGCCCCGGACACACACCGGGACATGTGGTGTTTTATTGTGCAGCAGAAAAGGTGATGTTTTGTGGCGATGTGATCTTCTGGGGCAGTATTGGGCGTACCGACTTACCAGGCGGTAATTATGATACTCTCATCCAAAGTATCAATTCCCAAATACTGACTTTACCAAACGAGACCAGATTACTATCGGGGCATGGGGGAGAAACCACAATCGGAAACGAGCGACGCGAAAATCCATATTTATCTTAGGGAAAAAAAGAACGCCACATACGATTCCAAGGACACAAGGAAAATTATTATATTAAAACTCTTTGTATCCTTCCTTTCCTTACTGGTTTTCTTATAATTTATTTGGCGTAGTCAACCGCACGAGTTTCACGAATGACGGTGACTTTAATCTGACCCGGATAATGCATGGTTTCTTCGATATTCTTGGCGATGTCACGTGCCAGTCGGATTGATTCCAGGTCATCTATATCTTCCGGCTTGACAAAAATTCGTACTTCACGACCGGCTTGCAGAGCAAAACTCTGGTTGACGCCTTTAAATGAGTTTGCCAGGTCTTCCAGAGCACGTACCCGTTGGATGTACTGTTCGAGGCTTTCACGCCTGGCACCCGGACGAGCACCGGAAATAGCGTCTGCAGATTCAGCAATGGCAGCTTCGACAGATTCCTGGTCTACCTCATGGTGATGTGAAGCGATCGCATTGACCACAANAGGACTAATACCGTAACGTTTAGCAAATTCCGCCCCTAAACTAGCATGTGTGCCTTCCATGTTATGATCCATGGCTTTGCCAAGGTCATGAAGCAAACCGGAAACTTTGGCTATCTCAACGTTCGCACCGAGCTCGGAGGCAATCACGGCAGACAGACGGGCAACCTCAACCGCGTGGTCGAGCTGGTTTTGCCCATAGGAGGTTCGGAATTTGAGCCGGCCTAACATCTTAGTTATCTCAGGATGCAAGCCCGGGACGCCTGCGTCAAAGGCAGCTTGCTCGCCAGCATCAGCGATAATACGTTCCACTTCTTTTTGTTCGTTCTTCAGCACCTTTTCCACGTGTGCCGGGTGTATACGACCATCCAACACCAGCTTAGCCAATGAACGACGGGCAATTTCACGGCGTACAGGATCAAAACAAGAGATGGTAACTGCTTCGGGTGTGTCGTCGACGATCACGTCAACACCAGCAGCCTGCTCGAAGGCGTGGATGTTGCGTCCATTACGTCCGATGATGCGTCCCTTCATCTCATCAGAGGGGATAGACACGGTNGAAGTAGTGATTTCACTGACGTGATCGGAAGCAATACGTTGAATGGCAGAAGTGATAATCTCACGTGCGCGCCTTTCACCATCTTCCTGAGCTTCTGCTTCAACCTGGCGAATGATGCGTGCCATATCATCTCGCGCACTTTTCTCCACCTCAGCTAACAGCACTCCACGTGCATCTTCCTGTGTCATTTGCGAGATGCGTTCAAGCTCGGTTACTTCGTTTTCATACATCTCCTCGACTTCATTGAAGCGTTTATCGACGGCACTTTGACGCTTGTTCAAAGCTGCTTCACGTTTCTCAAGGCGGTCCGTTCGGTTATCTAGCTCTTCTCTACGTTTGGTTAGGCGGTCTTCTTCTCGGGTGACTTCGCTTCGTCGCCGGGAGGCTTCAGAGTCTGCCTGCTGACGGATCTGAATGGCTTTATCTTTCGCTTGTAGCTCGACTTCTTTGGCTTTTTCCTCTGCTTCAAGTAGGATATTCTCAGATTTTATTTGCAGTCTGGCTTTTTCTTGCTTGGAGCGATAAAAAAATAATCCATACCCTATCGCGATCCCAACGCTAAGAGCTATCACGGCGATGAAAATTGCAACTCCTGTGTTCATGGATAAACCTCTTGATATGTATAAAAAATATGAATCAACAAGAACGTATTATCCTTCAAGCTGTCCATTTTTTTGTTCCCAAATCCTCGCCACCACCTGCTTGATCACATCATAGGAGAAACCCCGGCGTGCCAGGAAGCTGCCCAGTTTGTTGTTAAAATCGCGTAACGGAAGATCTGAGTACCGGCGTGATTGTTTGAGTGCAGCCTGATAGGCCATGGTCTCTTCGTTCAGGCCTTCCAATGCTTTCTCGATGGCTGAATCATCCAAGCCTCTCTGGTGAAGCTCATACGCTAATGCCCTTCGACTGCGGGGACGGAATTCACTGCGGTTTTCTACCCAATCGTGTGCGAAGCGTTCGTCATTTACCAATCCGCTGCGTTCCAATCGTTTAAATACGTCATTAATCACATCGGAAGGGACGGCGTGCCTCTCGAGGTTACGCTGAACTTCCGCACGTGAACGTGGTCGATAATCCAGGAAGCGCAAGGCCTGGATATAGGCTACTTCCCGCGCATCTTCTGCTTGTAATTTGGCAATCTTGGTTGGGCTTAATTCTTGGCCTACTTGAAGCCAGGCAGCTGTGATACGGGATAATCCAAACGAATATTCGTTGTCAAGGTATACATTAATCCGGTTGGGATGATGTTTTTGTATCTTAAGTGCGGTGACTTTTCCACCAATGACAGCATCATTCATAACACACTCCAAAATATAAAAGCCGCGCCCTTCCTCCTCGGGTCACGGCTCTGATAAATCGCTAAGAGTATTCGGTTCAGTTCAGTGTCAATATAGGATTGCTGCTCACTGCAATCCATTGTTTGGGATTAAATCCCAACCATGCCAATCAAGGCGAATACGGATGGATTTCGGTGCATAACACAGGATTAATGAGAGGGTTTGTCGATTTTATTTCAACCTTCACAAGTTAGATCCTAATAACTATCCGATTTAACCACCAACCTGTTCTGCCATGCTCAGGCGCAGTCCAGGTTATCCAGACACAGAACGTTTCAAATTGCTCAAGTCAGATCAGATCAAAGCTATGACTGCGTGGAGGATAAACGTTAATAATACTACGCAGCTTTCAGCATATTGCCGGGTCAAAGGTATTCATCCTGTAAGGCAGCTATTACCTCATCCGGAACCATCTGGAGCCCGACTTTGTAAATTACATTTTGCAGACNTGCAAAATGTAGATAATTCAGATAACGATGCATGTATTATACATGAAATTGGACAAAATGGTTGGAATTATGATAATTCTTTCAACTAACCCTAATCTTATGAGTGATGTTGGAGGTGGAACACGCATTAGTATCATTCGTTGCTTGCAAGGATTCTAGTTTACATATATACTCACTGAGTGAGTATATATGTAAAGCAGACTAGAATTTCACCCGAGTATGTGCTGCTGGGTTTCCTCTATCAACATCCAGGGTATGGCTATGAACTCCATCGAAGACTTCTAGATGAATTTGGCTATATCTGGCATGTCAGCCAGAGCCAGACCTATAATATTCTCAAAAGATTGGATGCCCAGGGATATATCCAGGCTACTGCTATTCCACAAGAAAAATTACCAACCCGTCAACTCCTGCAGCTCACAGAAAGTGGATTGAAGCGATTCAATGCCTGGCTTAATACTCCTACGCAATGCAGTGTGCACGCCATAAGGGTGGAATTTATCACCAGGCTGTATTTCCTACAGAAATACCAACCTATCCAGATGCAAGAAGCTATTCGTGTGCAAGTGAGCGAGGTCAAAAAGGGATTACAAAGGCTCGATGAGACACAAGGGAACCTCACCGAAGACCAGGTTTTCAATCACTTGGCCCTGGAAATGCGCATCAGTCTACTAAGGTCAATTATCATCTGGCTGAATGAATGCAGTGAAAAATTCACTTCCGATGAGTTTACCCAAGATGAAATCGGCTAAAGGCACAATACTTCTAATCCTCCTGATACCCGTGATATTAATAGCTTGTGGACCGGTACTGAATAATTTATTAGCGAAAATGGATCCGATAGCGACTGCCCATCCAGATACCGAATCGGCACAAACCCTTACGGTTTTTGCAGCAGCATCCTTGACAGATGCCTTTCAGGAAATTGGGAGGGAACTTGAAACCACCAATCCTGGAATCAAAGTAATTTTTAGTTTTGCAGGTTCGCAAGTGTTACGCACACAGATTGAACAAGGCGCGGTTGCTGATATTTACGCCAGTGCAGACCATAAAAATATGGACGCATTAGCAGCTGAAAGCCTAATAGACATGAATTCGTATCATGATTTTGCAACCAATCGATTGGTCATAATCCTGCCACCGGGTAACCCTGCAGCAGTGGAATCATTGCATGATTTAGCCAGATCCAACTTGATCCTTGTTCTGGCTGATCCATCCGTCCCGGCTGGGAATTACGCCCGACAGGTTATTACCAGAATAAGTGATGATCCAGAGTTTGGTAATGATTTTGAATCAACTGTGCTGACGAATGTGGTATCAAATGAAACCGATGTCAGGCAAGTGGTTACAAAAGTGGAATTGGGTGAAGCAGATGCTGGAATCGTCTACATCAGTGATGCAGTGGCTGCTCACGATCTGAATACCATCACTATCCCTGACAGTTTCAATGTTAGTGCCAGGTATCCTATTGCGATACTTAATAATTCTTCCAATCCAGATTTAGCAGCAAAATTCATCGCCTATGTCAATTCGCCAGCTGGTCAGGCAATCATGGAAAAGTGGGGCTTTAGAACAGGAAATTAATCGATGAGCTCTACCCCGCGACTGATTCAACACGCAAAAAAAGGTGATTCGCCAGGTTGGGTATTCATCCTGCCAAGTTTAATATTGATCGGATTAATTGGCTTACCCATCCTGGCTCTGGTGTGGCGTTCAGCAAATATCAGGATATTTCCTTTCGCGTTTACGCCGAGTGCCGTCAATGCGTTAAAACTAAGCCTTCTTACCAGCACGCTCTGTATATTCGTGGCAATATTGACTGGCACGCCATTGGCATACATCCAGGCACATTGGTCATTTCGTGGGAAGGCTTTCCTGGATGTGTTGGTAGACCTGCCAATTGTTTTACCACCATCGGTGGCTGGTATTGCCTTATTAATGGCCTTTGGCAGGCAGGGCTTATTTGGCAGCTGGCTGAATTTATTTGGAATATCCATACCTTTTACAACGCTAGCCGTGGTGATGGCTCAGGTGTTTGTATCGGCACCTTTTTTAGTGCGTTCTGCCAGAATTGGTTTTACATCGATTGACCCACAGCTGGATGAAGCTGCCAAGGTGGAAGGTGCCAGTAACTGGCATGTGTTCCAGCATATCATGCTACCACTCGCCAGCCGCGCTTTGATGACCGGTATTATCTTATCCTGGACCCGCGCTTTGGGTGAATTTGGGGCAACTTTATTATTTGCAGGTAACCTGGAAGGTAAGACCCAAACTATGCCTTTAGCTATTTATGTAGGATTTGAACAGGGTTTGGGGATAGCCCTGGTCTTGTCGGTGGTACTGTTGGCAGTCTCGTTTTTCTTGTTGGTCTTACTCAGGAGGCTCGAATTACAGAACCAGCACTGATCAATATAGCGGACTATTATTTAAGAAATATTTTCATATTAATAACTATTCATTATCCTTGTGTCCAGCCAGTGTAAAATATCAGGTAAATCATTTAGCATGTTCCTAATATTATTTTTATCTCTATATAGGAGGAATTACCATGACCAATGTCACGCGTGAAGAAGCTCTTGAATATCACCATTTGGACGGGAAACCAGGCAAAGTGTCGGTGACACCCACCAAACCAATGGAGACACAGCGAGACCTCAGCCTGGCATATACCCCTGGAGTAGCGGTGCCGGTTTTGGAGATTGAAAAAGACCCTGAGACCGCATATGAATACACTTCCAAGGGGAACCTGGTGGCAGTAATTACCAATGGGACTGCCATCCTTGGTTTGGGTGACCGAGGGGCATTGGCTTCCAAACCGGTCATGGAAGGCAAGGGTGTATTGTTCAAGCGATTTGCAGATGTGGATGTATTCGACATTGAAGTAAATTCACATGACCCGGATGTGATCATCCAGACGGCGGCGGCGATCTCCCCCACTTTTGGAGGTATCAATCTGGAGGATATCAAAGCACCGGAATGTTTTTACATTGAAGAAACACTGAAAGGCATGTTGGACATTCCTGTGTTCCATGATGACCAGCATGGCACAGCCATTATATCTGGGGCAGCTCTGGTCAATGGCCTGGAAGTGGTGGGGAAAAAGCTGGACGAGGTGAAAATCAGCATCTCCGGAGCAGGTGCATCAGCCATTTCGTGTGCTGAGCTGATGATCCGTCTGGGTGCCAAACGCGAAAACATCCTGCTGGTGGATACGCGCGGCGTGGTATACAAAGGACGCACGGCAGGAATGAACCCATATAAAGAACGCCTGGCAAAGGATACCGATAAGCGTACCCTGGCAGACGCGGTTCGAAATGCAGATGTTTTCTACGGCCTTTCAGTGGCAGATATCCTTACACCCGAGATGGTCAAGACCATGGCGGAGCGACCGCTAATATTCGCGATGGCAAATCCTGACCCAGAGATCAAATACGAGTTGGCTAAGGAAGCTCGTCCTGACGCATTGGTAGCCACTGGTCGGTCTGATTATCCCAACCAGATCAACAATGTGCTTGGATTCCCGTTCATCTTTCGTGGGGCATTGGATGTGCGTGCCAAAGCTATCAATGAGGAAATGAAGGTGGCAGCTTCAAAGGCGTTGGCAGCTCTTGCCCGGGAGGATGTACCAGACAGCGTCTTACGTGCGTATGGATTGGACGCACTTAAATTTGGACCTGAATACATCATTCCTAAACCATTGGACCCACGGGTTATGCTTTGGGAATCACCTGCAGTTGCTGGTGCAGCCATGGAAACCGGTGTGGCGCGTAAATCGATTGATCTAGACGAATACCGGAAACAACTTGCTTACAGGCAGGGAATGGGCGAGCAGGTTCGATATTACATCATGAGCAAAGCCAAAGCTGCTTCACCAAAAAAGCGCATCGTTTTTGCTGAAGGTGAAGAGACCAAGATTGTCAGGGCGGCGGCACAGATCCTGGACGAAGGCATAGGTATCCCGATCCTTATCGGTAGAAAGGGAGTGATCCTCAGCAAGCTTGAATCATTCGGCTTTAGCGATGAAATGCAAATTGTTGACCCTGAGAATTTCGAGCGTTTTGATGCTTATGCTGAGGCATACAGCCAGCTACGCCAGCGCCATGGTGTGACTATTTACCATGCACGGCGGAGAATCCTGGAACCCAATGTATTCACGGCTATGATGGTAAGGATGGGCGACGCGGATGCGTCTGTATCCGGATTGACGTTTGATTATCCGGATGTCATCCGACCAGCCTTACGCATTCATCATACCCAACCTGGGAAACGGATTGCGGCAGGGGTGTACATCATGATTGTGGGTAAGCGTACTTACCTGTTCACAGATGCCACGGTAAATATTGACCCAAGCGCGGAAGATCTGGCTGATATTGCCTTCCTGGCAGCGGATTTTGCCCGCCAATTGGAGATAAAACCCAAGGTTGCGTTGCTATCTTTTTCCAATTTTGGCAGCACACCGCACCCACTGTCTGAAAAAGTCCAACTGGCTGTGAAAATAATCCGCGAGCGTGGGGCGAACTTCCCGGTGGATGGGGAGATGCAGGCGGATACTGCGGTGGTGCCAGAGCTGATCGACGAAAGATACCCTTTCAGCCAGGTGCGGGATGCCAACGTGTTGGTATTTCCATCGCTGGAAGCTGCTAACATTGCATACAAGCTGGTGGCACGGCTTGGGAACGCCCAGGCGATTGGTCCCATCCTTTTGGGGGTCGGGGCACCCATCCATGTGCTGCAGACCGGAGATGATGTGCGCAATATCGTCAATATTGCCGCTGTAGCAGTGATGGACGCGGCCAGCAGATAGAATGTACCAATTAAACTGTTATTGAGAATCGATATAATTACTTATTGTAAAAGCACGATCATCCTCAAGGACAATACTTCCTTTCGGATATGCATTATCGTGCCCTTACGTTGGTACTCCTGAGCATTTGAAAAATAATTTTNATCGAGAATAAAATCTGCCATGCCTTGGGACAACAATAAACCTCACAGGTTACAAAAACCTATGAGGTTAGAATAATTTGTATGGTTTGAGTTTACCTATAACGAGAAATACTCTGCAAAATCCGGCCGGTAGCCGACCGGGGAATACTCACCGGAGGCTCGGTCTTGGACATAGTTGCCCTGGTAATCTCCTTTTNAGATGTGCATTAAAGCATCCAGTAATTTATCTACATCCCCTATGGTGTTGTATAACCCGAACGAAGCTCTGATCAAGCCTGGCATATCGGATCGGTCACCAGCCAGCATGCGTTCACGCACATCGGTTGCTTCCTCCTTGCTTAATCCCAACAAGTGCAGGATATAGGGGTGCGCACAGAAACAACCGCTACGTACACCGATCCCAAATTCATAACCCAGGATAGCAGCTGCAAGGAAATGGGGAACATGCTTAAGCTGGATGGGAATCACTCCAAGTCGATCCTGTGCGTTCGAAGGGTCATTGTCTCCGAAAACCTGAATACCTGGTACGCGTTTCAACCCCTCCAGGGCATATTGGGTCAGAACGGCTTCATGGTGTGCCACCTCAGCCATCCCCACTCCCTCGAGCATACGTATGGCGGCGGCCAGTGCAACCGCTCCGACCGTGTTGGGGCTGCCAGCTTCCTCGCGTTCAGGGGGTCCGGACCATACAACACTATCAAGGGTAACAATCTCCACAGTACCTCCACCAGTCATATCCGGATCGCCATGCTCAAAAATATCCTTTCGACCAATGAGTGCACCTGTGCCAAAAGGAGCATACATTTTGTGAGCTGAGATTGTAATGAAATCGAGATGTTCAGGATTTCCCAGCGGGAGCATGTCAATTTTTCGATGCGGGGCAAGCTGGGCACAATCCACCAGTAAAAGTGCTCCAACGGCATGTGCTTTCTGCGCAAGACGATGAATAGGGTTAATTAAACCCGTCACATTGCTGGCCCCGGTGATTGCCACCAAAGCGACCTTATCAGCATGCCTGGATAGATGCAACTCAAAATCATCTTCATCCAGGCGACCATCTGGGGTTAAGCCCACATGGATGACCTGTGCCGCAGCTCTCCAAGGTAGGTCATTTGAGTGGTGTTCCATCCCAGTGGTGAGGACGATATTTCTGGCCGTGGTAAACGGAAAACGTCTAGCGAGCTTGTTGATGGCTTCGGTTGTATTCTTGCCAAAGATACAGGTGTGATCCTCGGGATTAGCTCCAACAAATTTCAATGCGATGAGCCGGGCTTGTTCATAAGCATAAGTGGATAACTGACTTTTAAAACCAGTACCGCGATGCACACTGCTGTAATAAACCAAAAAGTCGTCCACGGTTTGCTGGACGGCTTTTAAGGATGGTGTGGAAGCAGCATTATCCAGGTTGGTATAACAGCGACAGGAGCCGTCGATTAATGGAGTGAGGGCATCCAAACCGACGAAGAGGGGGCGATGATCGTTGAGAAGTTGGTTGGGCATCAGAAATTCCTGTTTTTAAAAATTGATCATTAATTTGGGGTTAAAAGTACTTGATTTTTTCTATATACTGGACTATACTAGTGGGGAATTGTGGTATAAAGTGGGTCGAAGTGGGAGCGCCGGAATATCCGGCGTTTCGTGCAAATAAAGGATAAGTAGAACATATGTTTTTAGGTGAGTACCGTCATAGCATCGATAATAAAGATCGTCTGACTGTTCCAGCACGTTTCCGTGAGTTAATGGCAGACGGTGCATACATTCTACGCGGTTTTGACCGTAATTTGATGGTTCTGGCACCAAAAACATTTGAATCTATCTCCCATCGCCTCGATCAGATGAGCTTAACTGATCCACTGGCGCGTGCACTACGAAGGTTGATCATCGGATCAGCCAATCGCCTGGAGGTTGATAAAGTTGGTCGCATCCTGATCCCAGATTTTTTATGCCAGAAAGCCGGCATAACCTCAGCCCAGGATGCCGTCCTGGTAGGGCAGGGAAGCTACTTTGAAATCTGGTCATCCGAGGAATGGGCACTCCAGCAACAGGAATTGGATCAAGCTGAGGCCAACACTGAACGATTTAAAGTTCTCGATCTTTCCACCAACATTGATTGAAAGTGGGTTGCCAGGTTACGAAAGCCAAGCAGCAACCCTAGATAACAGGTGATGACACACCTACCAGTTCTTTACAATGAGATTATACACGCGATGCAACCTCATCGGGAAGGGTTATACATCGATGGCACGCTGGGTGCAGGTGGGCATGCCTGGGGAATCCTCCAGGCAAGTAATCCGGATGGTCAATTAATTGGTCTGGATGTTGATCCACATGCTCTAGCCCTGGCCCAGACGAAATTAGCAGAATTTGGTAATCGTGCCATCCTTGAACGGGCGTCATACCGCACTCTGTTACAACAAATGGCAACTCATGGTTGGCGTTTTGTGGATGGAATTCTCTTGGACCTGGGATTGTCTTCGATGCAGCTGGATACTCCGGAGAGAGGTTTTTCGTTCCAAACAGAAGCACCATTGGATATGCGCTTCGATCCACAGGGAAAGGTCTGTGCAGCCGACCTAGTGAACAACATGGATGAGATAGAGCTAGCGGAGTTGCTATTCCATTATGGTGAGGAGCGCAGGTNCAGGCAGGTAGCCCGGGCAATCGTGAGGGCAAGGCCGCTTCAGACCACCACCCAGCTTGCGCAGGTAGTGGCAGG
>JGI11641J44799_10000416_pt1 | contig 12772 bp, 14 predicted proteins | sample WetSurSiteA1Bulk_FD_44799 | JGI IMG/M metagenome (IMG submission 44799) | reverse complement strand
ACCGGCCATCAAACATGATCCTGACAGACCGGCTGACCCCGGATACACTCGGGAAACTGGTTGCCCTTTACGAGCACAGCACCTTTACCCAAAGCGTCATCTGGAATATCGATGCATTCGACCAGTGGGGCGTTGAGCTCGGTAAAGTGCTGGCGCAGCGCATAATACCTGAGATTGAAAATCCCAGCACGCTTCTTGAATTTAACCATGACGGATCAACCAATAATCTTATCCGGCGATACCGGAAGATGAAAAACCGACATAATAACAAAACAATATGAAAGCAATATTAAGAATTGGCGCTTTATCACTGGTACTGTTATCTGTATCAATCGCATCGTTTCCGCAATGTGAAATACTTCACCGCATGACACCTGACGGTTCGATGCAGTATTATATGCAACCCGTGAATTTTTATTGGACAAAAACAAAATCGCTGGAAGGTTGCATTGTCACTGACAGGGAAAATTACTTTCTCTTATTGCGTCCTATTCCGTTTCCTGAAAAACCTGCCGGGAACAAGCTGAAGGAAGACCTTGTACTGACTATGTCAAATGACACTGCCTACACGTTAAAACATTATGACACCCGCTATATCGAGAATGACACAGTCATGGCTATGCTTTTTCTTATTGATCAGAAGGATATTGATATCATGACGAAGTTTGAAGTTAAAGAAGCGAAGATCGACATGAAGGGAGACGAAGGCGTCAGATCGTATGAATTTAAGTTGCACAAGTCGGCACTGAAGGATCAGCTTGACTGCTTTCTGAAGGATGAAGAGGCAAGAAAGAAGAAGTAAACAGATAATAAATCATCATATTGTCACGGGTAGAAATTCGTTGATCTGACTTGAATTTTTCAAAGGAGAGAATCCTTTTCTCTAAAGCAATCCGCTCTCCTTAAGGTCATAGATCAGATCAGAAATATGGGCTTTGCCGCTCTTCTCCAGAATATTGGCACGATGAGTATTAATTGTATGAGGGCTCAGAAATAATTTTTCAGCAATCTGTTCACTGCTAAGTCCTGCTTCTATCAGCCTGATGATCTCAAATTCACGAAGAGTGAAAAGCTTGCCTGTCTGCATGAGTTCTTCATCAGGATATCTGAAATAAGACAGATTGTTTCCAATGTAATAATGAATACATTTATTTATCTTTTTATACCAGTCTATGTTGGTATGGAGTTTAAAGAAAAAGACTGTCTTGTAAGGCACCGGGGTAAAAAATAAATATCCCTGAACAAGGATATTAGAATATCCTCCGGAAGGATTTCGGAACCTAAAGTTAGTTGACATTAACAAATAGCCCTCCTCTGCGATAAAGAGATTCTGTGCCAGTTTAACGATTTTAGATCTTCCCAGGTGAAGCCTTTGAATATCATCAGGATGTGCACTTTCCATAAAATGGTAAGGGCTTACATCCTCCGGCTTAATACCTATCATTTGTATGCTGCGATTACTGGTAAAGATGACCTTCATCTGGATTGCGTCAGCAACATAGAAAAACTGATCATTATCTTCCATCAGTATATCCAGCTGCTGCATGACAGGATCATTGAGATTAATCCCTTTATAGCCTGCCGGCAAAAAAGTATCTAAGAATTTGAGAAACAAGCTATAATTATGACTATCAGTCATTGTTATCTGATTTAAAGCCGGTTATAATCGGAAACATTCTACAAATATAAAAAAATACTGATTAATAGCTATTGACCGGCGCATCAGGCGGACATAACTTTGATCTGTCTTAAAGGTTGAATATAAATTACTTAATACTATTTTGAATTTTGAACATTAAAAATGAATGACTATGGCAAATGATGAGAAAAAAATCAAAGTGACAACTTTTGAAAACACAAAACTAAATGTGACCCCATTAAACTGGAAAGAAGTGTACTACACCAATTGCCCGCTTATTTCAGCAAGCAATGTGGATCAGGAACTTGGTTGGACAAGGGAGGAGTTCAAAAAACTTGGCGTACACTATGACTATTTCCGTTGCACGCGCGAGACCGACTGGTATCCACACTACATTCATAACATGGACAATCTCATTCGCTTCGGAGGTTTGTTTCCGCCAATTCATGTTCATGCAGATATACGCAGGACAAAGCTTTTAGGAGTAACCCATGCTCCAAAAGAAGGCGGCTGTATGATGGTTCGCGCTCGGGATGACATTTATCGGATGAGCGAATTAAAAGGGAAAAAAGTAGGGATTTCCAAGAGTATGAACCAGGTCAAGAACGACTGGTGGCGCATTCAGGAACATCAGGGTATTGAGCTGATGCTCAGGATGAACGGAATGACCATGAAAGATATTCAACTTGTAGAATTCCCTTATGCCGATGATTGGTATAACGATCCGGTAATGCTGGAACCAATGTACAATCCATCAGACTTATGGCTGCAGCGTGACCATAAGCACGACCTGGCATTTCGTCCGCTGGAAACCGCACTTGAAAAAGGGATTATCGATGCTTGCTATACGCAAAGCAAACCATTCCAGCATCTTCAGGAAGCTACAGGCAAATTCAAGGCTATTGAAGATTTGTCATTGTATCCCGACTGGACTCTCCAGGTGGCTAATATTCCGGCTGCAATTACCTGCTCCGATGTGATGTACAATGAGCACCGCGAACTAGCAGTTGCATTTATGAAAGGTATGATCAGGGTAGGGCGCTGGAGTAACGAAAACAAGCATGCCGCAGCAGGCATCCTCGACAGGCAGACCTTCTACCTCGATGTAGAGGATACATTTGAAGGAATTAAACCAATCGACCTGGTTCCCAACCTGTCGCCTCAGAACCTGGTATCAGTTGCGATTGGAAAGGATTTCATGCTGAAACATGGCTACATCAAGAACGACTTTGATGTATATGAATGGGCTGCACCGGATATCATTGAACAGGCTGCCAGGGAATTGCTGGAAATTCAATGGAAAAAAGTAACTACATCAAAACTTCCTGAACCTGCTGAGGCACTTCAATCAGGACGACGTATCGGGTAGTCGGTCAGAAAATTCTGAAAATAATGCTTCAGGTAAATAGTAATCTGATACTGAAGCTTGGTAAAAGAGGGCGACAAACTGCAATATTTACGGATTTGTCGCCCTTAACTGCCTTAAAACTAATTATGAAGAGAAAATGAACACTTCTTACAAACTGGATACGATCATCAAAGTTGATGAAGATTTATGTATTAATTGTGGCAGCTGCATAAGGGCCTGCCCGGGTGGATTGATCACAAAAAAGGATTTCCCTGTACCCATTGAAAATGCATGGGATTTATGCATCGATTGTGGCCATTGTGTAGCCATCTGTCCTACCGGGGCCATGCATCAAAGGACAATGAGCCCTGAGGAATGTGAACCTATTGACATCCAGCTTATACCAAAATGGGAAAGGGTTAAACAGTTCCTTGTATCCAGACGTTCAGTCAGAGGCTATATCAATAAGCGGGTTGAAAAGGACAAAATAATGCAACTGCTCGATGTTGCCCGGTATGCGCCCAATGGGGCAAACCGACAGGTTATTAAGTGGATTGTTATTAATGATGCTGCAAAGGTGCATAAGATTGCCCAGATGACCGTCGACTGGATGATAATGGTAAAGGAGAAAAATCCTGCTCTTTACCAGGAAGCCAAACTGGACTTGTTTGTCGGACCCTGGGATTTAGGTCAGGATCCTATCTCCAGAGGAGCACCGTGCGTTATCATTGCCTGTGCGCCAAAAAATGAACGGACAGCCCCGCCGGCAGCAATGATTGCTATTGGTCAACTGCAACTTGCAGCTACCGGGCTGGGTTTGGGAACAACTTTTACAGGAAGTATCAATACTGCTGCCCAGACATATCCACCATTGATTGAGCTACTTGGAATGCCTGAAGGTTATGTACCGTTCGGAACCACTGTAATAGGATATCCGGCAGAAAAATACCACAGGGTGCCATTGCGGAAAGCTGTTGATGTCATTTATTCAGAAAATGCAGATTCGGGAAAAACCGTGCCCCGCATGTGCTGCGCCCCGGGAGACCTTTATTATGAATTAAGAGGTAATTAGAGAAATATCTGGCTGTCTGGCATGGGATGAAAAACGCAAGCCAATATTTAAATTACGTTGAATTTTATCCAATTAAAATAAAATTTATGAAATCTTTAATTGCGGTTGAACCACGGTTTAAGGCATTCATCTTCGTGACTGCATTATTCATCCTTTTATCCGAACCAAATGCGAATGCACAAGTTGCAAAACCCGAACTTCCCAAAGAAAAACAAACAATCCTGGGATTGTATGTTACGTCAAAGGAAGCCTACGAAAAATGGAAAGCTGATCTTGAAAATATTAAGATAATTGATGTCCGGACACCTGAAGAATATCTCTTCGTCGGTCATGCACCAATGGCATGGAACATTCCGCTCCTCTTTCAGATCTACCAGTGGGACGCAGATAAGAAAAGGTTTCCGATGAAACCTAATCCTGATTTCATCTCCCAGGTAAAACAAGTCGCAGTTCCGACTGATACTCTGCTTGTCACGTGCCGGTCAGGCGGACGAAGTGCAATGGCCGTGAATCAGCTGGCTGAAGCAGGTTTTAAAAATGTGTTTAATATAACAGATGGCGTGGAAGGCGACACGGTTGATGATCCTGAAAGTGTTTTTATTGGTCAGCGGTTAAAAAACGGCTGGAAGAATTCAGGATTGCCATTTACTTATAATGTTGATATAATGTTAATGAAACTTCCGAAGAATCAATAGTTTGGCTTTTGCTGAAAACGGAACATTTTATGATGGAGCTAGGTTACCGTGATGGATATAATAAAAAAACACTATATAATTAATTCAGCAGTATTGTGTTTGTTTTCGTTTTTAAGCGGAATAAGCTCTGTTTCAGCTCAAATATCGGAGCCGGAAAAGCGTTGGAAATTTCTAACGGAGGTTTACCTGCTATTCCCAAATATGAAAGGGGAAACCGGTATTGGCGATCTCGTCTCAGTTCCAATAGATGCTAACCCCGGAGACATATTCAGTAAGCTGAAGATTGGAGGAATGTTATACTTTGAGGCCCGAACAAAAAAATGGGCAATTACATCAGATCTTGTTTTTATGAACCTTGAGAATGAAGTTACTCCGGGTACCATCCTGAACTCAGGGACTGTTACTGCAAACCAGGGGATATGGGAAGCTGTTGGACTTTTCCGGATCACTTCGTTCCTCGAAGTTGGCGCAGGTGGCAGGCTTAACCATCTCAGTACGGGGATGGATGTGCGCCGAAATGTATTTCCGGGGGGAACCGAAGAAGTCAACAGAGACAATACAACAACATGGTATGATCCGATCATTATAGCCAGGCTAACTGCCGACATCCGCGACAAGTGGCTTTTTCAGTTCAGGGGCGACCTGGGAGGGTTTGGAGCCGGATCAGATTTTACCTGGCAGCTTCAGGCATATGCCGGTTACAGGTTTTCGAAGATTTTTCAGCTGACTGCAGGTTACAGGATCATATCAATAGATTATAACAAAGACACAGATGCAGGACAATTTATATTTAATACAGACGAATTTGGCCCGGTAATAAGGCTGGGATTTAATTTCTGAAACAGATAACTAATAACTTGTTACTATGGAAAACGAAAAACCATTAATAAACAATGATCAGGAAGGCTTAAAGCCGAATTCCACGGTTAACAGCAATTATATGGCGGTTGAACGGACAGTGATGGCCGCTGACCGTTCGCTGATGGCATGGGTGCGTACCGGTCTGTCGCTCATAAGTTTTGGGTTTACTATCTATAAATTCCTTGAATATCAGAGAGAGGAACTTCAGGCATTGAACAAGGTAATGCCAAGTATTTCAAGCCCTAAAGTGATAGGACTCTTAATGATAGGTATGGGTATCATCTCTCTGGTACTGGGTACTGTTGAAAACGTATCGACAATCAGGTTCTACAGGAAGCAATATGACATTAAGCGACCCAGATACTCTCTTTTTATTTCAGTAATCATTACGACCATCGGGATCATTCTTTTTCTGGGGATCATATTTAAGGTAAACGGTATAAGTTGATTATTACTTCCCCTGAAAAAGCAGGTAGAATAATTAAATATTTCAAACGAGAGAATTTTAAAAATTAAGACAGTAATATCTAAAGAATTAAAACTATGAAAGTAATTATCGTTGGGGGAGTAGCCGGTGGTGCATCATGTGCTGCAAGGTTGCGCAGGCTTGATGAAAAGGCCGAGATACTGTTGCTGGAGCGTGGGCCCTATGTGTCGTACGCCAATTGCGGATTGCCGTACCATGTTGGTGGTACTATTGAAAAAGAGGCGAGTTTGCTGGTATCAACCGAACAGTCTTTCCGGGTAATATTCAATATCGACTGCAGGACTAACAATGAGGTGATCAGTATCTCTCCGGATAGAAAAACCGTCGAGATCAAGAATCACCTTACCGGTGAGGTAACCAGCGAGAAATATGACAAACTCGTACTTTCTCCCGGAGCAGCTCCTATACGTCCGCCTCTTCCCGGTATTGATCTCCCGGGAATATTCTCAGTAAGAACAGTACCTGACGCAAGGAATATACGAGAATGGCTGGACAGGGACAAGGACAGGTCTGTAGGTAACTCTTTTACCGGTGTTGACACTGTATCGAAGCCAAAACGGGCAGTAGTGGTCGGCGGAGGATTTATCGGCCTCGAGATGGCTGAAAACTTTATTCACCGGGGGCTTCAGGTAACTCTGATTGAGAAACTGGACCAGGTCATGCCTCCGCTCGATCCGGAAATGGCTCGTATCGTAAAGAGGTACATGAAAAGGCATGGGATAAAGGTCAAGGTCAATGACGGCGTTGCCGGTTTCCGCAAAACGGAAGATGGGTCCCTGGAAGTTCTCACCGAATCAGGTAAAGCTTATTCTTCAGACATCGTGGTCCTGGCTATAGGTGTACGCCCGGAAACGGCACTGGCGAAAATGGCAGGATTGGAGATTGGCCAGCGGGGAGGAATCCGTGTTGATGAGCGCATGCGCACATCCAACCCGGATATTTATGCTGTAGGTGATGCCATTGAAGTAAAGGACTTCGTTACCGGTCAGTGGACCCTCATACCGCTTGCAGGACCTGCAAACAGGCAGGGACGTATCGCAGCTGACGTGATTGCAGGCCGTGATTCAAGATTCCGTGGCACCCAGGGCACTTCGATCTGTAAACTCTTTGATGCGGCCATTGCCCAAACCGGTACAAGTGAAAAGGCTCTCAGACAGCTTGGTGACACCGACTACGAAAAGATCTACCTGTACCCCAATTCTCATGCCGGTTATTACCCTGATGCCAAACTTCTCATTATAAAAATCCTGTTCCGCAAATCCAACGGACTCCTTCTAGGAGCTCAGGTTCTGGGAGAAGAAGGCGTGCCCAAGCGGATCGATTCATTTGCCATGGCTATCCAGATGGGATGTACCATTTATGACCTTGAAGAAGCCGAGCTGTCATATGCGCCACCTTACGGAAGCGCAAAAGATCCGGTCAATTTCGCAGGAATGGTTGCCGCTGATGTACTTCACGGTGACATGCCGATCATGCATTGGGAATCAGTGGGAGACGGATTCATTCTTGACGTGCGCAATCCCCCTGAAGTTACAGCAGAGTCAGTTCCGGGTGCAGTAAACATCCCTCTGCCACAGATGAGGGAGCGCCTGGGTGAACTTCCTCGTGACCGTGAAATCTACGTCTTGTGCCGTTCTGCACAGCGGGCCTACTACGCAACACGGATCCTACTGCAAAACGGGTTCATGGCCAGGACGTTATCAGGCGGAATGATGTCCCGCTCACATAGTGTTTCTCAGACAAATTCATGAGGAAGTTATCAGGAGTTACGATCTAATATTGAAATTAATGGCAGAAGAGGTTATCCGAACGACCGACGCAAAGGGTAATCCGCTGGAAGGCGATAAGAATTATGTATTGCATTTACCACCGGATATTCCTGCCAGTAACTTCTGGTCAGTAATTGTCTATGACAGCCAGACATGCCTGATGATCAGAACAGATCAGTCATGGCCGTCTGTACATAGTAATTGTAAAAGACTGGTTGTGAACTATGATGGTTCGGTAGATGCCTGGTTTGGCCCGGTGGTTCCTCCGGGAAAGGAGAATAACTGGGTGAAGACCTTACCGGGAAAGCGTTGGTTTATGATATTTCGTCTATATGATCCGCTCGAAACATGGTTTAACAAAAGTTGGAGACCTGGTGAGATTGAAGAAATAATAAAACGGAAATAAACTAAAAAATAAGAGAATATTTTATGAAAGCTATTACAGTTGAACCAAAAAAACCGGGAACCGCAAGGCTGATGGATATACCTGAACCGGATCTGCGTGACGGATCGATACTCGTGGAAGCTGTTGCCGTCGGGGTATGCGGTACCGATGTTGAAATTGTAGAAGGAAAATATGGCTGGGCCCCTCCGGGACAGAAGCATCTTGTCCTTGGTCATGAATCACTTGGCCGGGTGATAGATCCTGGTACATCTGCCAGTTTTAAAAAAGGCGATCTGGTTGTAGGAATTGTGAGAAGGCCTGATCCTGTCCCCTGCCCCAACTGCGCAGTAGGTGAATGGGATATGTGCCGTAATGGCCTTTACACAGAACGTGGCATCAAGGAGATACACGGGTATATGTCGGAGCGGTGGAGGATCGAATCAGAATATGCTGTAAAAGTTGATCCCTCTCTTGGCATACTTGGCGTTCTCCTTGAGCCTACCACGGTGGTGACCAAAGCGATGGAACAGATAGGCATGATTGGCCGGAGGTCATATTGGGAACCTAAAACCATTTTGGTTACAGGCGCAGGACCGATAGGACTATTGGCTGCCCTGAGTCTGAAGCTGTGGGGAATATCAGAAGTACATGTCCTCGACAGGATGGAAACAGGATCCAAGCCCGATCTGGTGCGTGATCTTGGTGCCACATATCATTCGGGAAGAGTTGCTGATCTGGAATTCGAACCTGATGCAATAATTGAATGCACCGGTGTCGGACAGGTAATCGCTGATTGTATTCATAAAATAGGGCCTAGTGGAATCATCTGTCTCACTGGCGTCGGACAGGGAGGCGCTATTGGCGCTGGTGTATTGGCCGATGTAGCTGCAGCAGCTGTATTAAGAAATAATGTCATTGTCGGAAGTGTCAATGCCAATAGACGGCAATGGTTCAGGGCAGGACAAACTCTGGCAAAGGCTGACCGTTCGTGGCTGGCAAAGATCATTACCCGACGCGAAAAGCCTGAGAATTTCATGAGCGCTCTCGAAAGGAAACCGGATGACATCAAGGTTGTCATTCAATTCTCCGAAATCTGATCCAATAAAATTTCTAAATTGTAACGATTTATTTATTAATAAATAAGACAGCCATGGACGCCAAAATGCAAATCTTCACATTTCTCTTCCTGATGCTGGGACCATTCAAAATAATTGGTCCCTTTGCAAAAATTACCCAGGGAGCAGATCCGGCACTTACCCGGAAAATAGCTATCAATGCAATTATTTATTCCAGTATTGCCCTTTTGATGGCAGGTTTTCTGGGCCAGAGTATTATGAGCAAATATGGTATTCCACTGCCTATTCTTGGCCTGTCAGGTGGAATTATCCTTTTTCTTGTAGCCCTTCTGAACATAATTCATCAGTTTACCCCGGTATCAGTCAAAGAAGAGAATGTGGCTGCCCCAACAATGAATATGGCTATAAATCCGCTTGCTTTTCCTACAATAGTTACTCCTTATGGAATTGCAGCAGTCATAATATTTCTCGCTATGTTCCCTGATCTCAAACTATATGTTGGTATTGTTGTTCTCGCAATGATGGCCCTGAACCTGATTATAATGCTCATAACAAGGTATATTTTTAAAGTCCTTGCCGTCATTCTTGCTTTACTGGGTGCAATACTCGGTATAGTCCAGGTAGCACTGGGACTTTTAATCATCTATAATCAGTTCAGGAACCTGCTGGCATTATAATTCTGCAGGAATTAAAAAATACAGAGCGAAGCATTTACCGGTACCTAAAAATAAGGCCCGGATGGCATTTCATGACTTTAAAACAACGCTCTGCAATTAAAATCAGGAATTTATGGAAACAGCAGAAACACTTTTAGAAGTTATCGTCAGGGTGGTTTCACTGACACTGGAATTCGGCGCAGTTTTATGTATATTGGTTGGTTTTGTGGCAACTTTGATCCTCTTGCTTAAATCCGGGCAAAAGGAATTTTCCCCATTACGAAACAGATTGAGGCTAAAGTTTGGCGGATGGCTCGTTCTGGCACTTGAGTTTCAACTTGCTTCTGATATTATTAAAACAACTATTGCTCCAACATATGAAAATCTTATTCAGCTTGGTGCTATTGCAGTAATAAGGACATTCCTGAATTATTTCCTGACTAAAGAATTAAATGAATTACCGGAATTGATCAGGAAAAATACTGAAAAAAAAGGAGATATTACAATTCCGTGATATTTAGCCTGTTCATGCTTCCAGCAGCTCTTTTTAACAAGAAATGTACTTGAATTCATGAATGATGTCGATGATTCCAATAATGCAAAATATCTAAAATACCGTTCAAAGTTTTTTATTTCTGAATTCTTTGGCACGGCTCTGTTATTGCTTGGAGGACTTTCGATAGTCATTTTTATGTTTGGATCCGGAAGCCCCATGACGCAGCTTATTCCTGATGTGAAGCTGCGTCAGGTGATAACCGGTTTCCTGTTTGGATCTATAGGTGCTTCAATTGCACTATCCCCTATAGGAAAAATCAGCGGAGCACATATCAATCCGGCTGTTACGATGGTCTTCTGGTTGTTTCGCAAGATCGAAGGACGCCTTGCCATTACCTACATATTGGCGCAACTGACCGGTGCAATTATTGGTTGCCTTCCCCTGCTTGTCTGGAGCCGGATGGGCAGAAGTGTGGCTTTCGGCGCCACACTGCCCGGCCAGGGATTCTCCACCCAAACGGTTTTTCTTGGTGAAGTAATACCACGTTTACTATGGTCTCACTTCTCATTATATTCATCGGTTTCAGGCGAATTCGCCAGTTTACTCCGTTCATGTTTCCATTCCTTTATGCCATCATGGTTCCCCTGGAGGCGGCCATTTCAGGCACCAGCACTAATCCTGCACGCAGTCTTGGTCCGGCACTCATTTCCGGACAGTGGGAAGGATGGTGGATCTATCTTATCGGTCCACTGACAGGAGCGCTGCTCGCAAGTGTTGCCTGCAGCCTGCTCGCCAGGCGGATCACAATAGCCAAACTTTACCATTTCGACAGTGAAAGTGAGGGTGATGCATTGTTAAGAAGAAAAGATTAATCAGTCGGTTAATTTCTCTTCTTCTTTCTTAGGGAAAATGTGTTTTTTCAGGTTTGGCAACAGGTTGTTCAGGGTAAGCGTAAGCTCAAGTGCATTATATAAATCGTTCTTGTCGTCACGAGGAACAAATTCATTCAGATAGGCCATTTCCAACTGGAGATTATCTGTAATAAGATAACCTCCTCCTATTTCAAACCGGTTGCGGTCAAAGAAAGTAATCCCTTCAGTTTTTGCGTCTGGCTTGAGAAGTAATTCTTCAGTTGTGAGGAAATAAACAACTCCCTGTCTCATTACCTGGCTGTTTATCGGTTTGACAAATTTCAGCATCTGCCGGTACCGGTACTTGTCCTCGTACTCGCCGTCAGCATTCATCATGTACCTGAACTCTCCCCTCATCCTGGTCATTAATGTGTACCCGGTTTTATGAAAATAATATGTCCCCTGAAGTGTCAGCCTGTACTCCGGAGAATAATATTGCCCGATATCAGGTACATCCTTATTGTTATAATAGGCAAAAGACGCTGAGAGTTTCCACCTTGGTGACAGGAAATAGTGACCCCAAAGAAAAAAATACCTTTGAATATTGGTGCTCAGGACCCTTGGATCAGAAGGCGTGTTGCTGAAAGCGCCGCCAAGATACAACTCTCCTGCCCATTTGTCATTTATACTCCTTGAAAACTGTAACTCGTTGCACAGCTGAGTATAGCTTGTGGTCTGAGCACTGGCGCCAAATGATAAAAACAGAAGCAAAAAACATATGATTATTTTCTCTGAGTGATACCGCATACTGATAAAGAAATGAAATCGTAAGTTAGTTCATATTAATAAATTAAAAATACCCATTATTAAGTATTTACTTTCGACCATATTGAACTAAGTTTGTTATTACTTTGTAAATTCGTAATTATTATATATACGCGTAATCAAAATGAAAAAGAAATCATTTGTTTTATTGTTGTTCTCCGGACTTTTGCTCTTCGGGTGTACCCAGAAGAAATCTGACCAGCCGGCTGTCGCAATATCTGCTGACGGTATTGACCGCACTGTGTTGCCGATCAAGGAACCTGTCCGCCCGACCTACAAGGAGCTGGATGTCAGGGATGCTACACCGCCGCCACCCATGTTTAAGGTGGAAGCTCCGAAAGGGGCACCTAATGTTGTCGTCATACTGATTGACGATATGGGTTTTGGGGTATCTGAATTATTTGGCGGGCCAATTGCCACGCCGACTATGGACAAACTTGGAAATAACGGATTGAAATACAACTGTTTTCACACCACAGCCCTCTGCGCCCCGACCCGTATGGCACTGCTTTCAGGATACAATCATCACTCTAACAACATGGGTGTTATTACCGAGGCAGCGACAACTTTCCCCGGATACACCGGCGTTCGCCCCCAGACCATCACACCGAT
>JGI11641J44799_10000415_pt1 | contig 12772 bp, 11 predicted proteins | sample WetSurSiteA1Bulk_FD_44799 | JGI IMG/M metagenome (IMG submission 44799) | reverse complement strand
GCTCAGGTCGATATTGTGAGGTATTGCGCCGCCGTGGCTTAGCGGCATAGCGGCTGATTCGTAATCAGCAGGTCGAGGGTTCAATTCCCTCCGGCGGCTTCGTTTTGGTTCTGTTGTGATCCATTCAAAATTTCTTATTGTTATATAACGGGTCAATTTTTTTCCAGTTAAATCGTGAAAAATTTTACTGTGATTTATCTGTCTACATTATCAGTTCAAATTCATTATTGGCGTTATTGTTTCAGGTACAGACCGGGTTATAAATATCTGGTTGTCATCTGGCAGCTTGATAAGGATAAGAAACCGGGACATAGGAGGCAGCGGTGTTGAGGGCAGGACCAGGATCTCAAATGACTCATAGGGTTCAAGAAGGTTATCCTGATTATTATTTTCAAAAGACAGAATACCTGTTTTTTTCGCAATCGTCCAGCCAGGTTTTTTTATCGGAAGACTTGATTGTTGTATAAGAATTTCTGACCCGGATTGGCTGGTAAAAGTTATTGTTGTCTGATCGAGATCGACACTCGTTACTCCTGTTAACAGTGTACGGTAGATATTAAGCGACATCCTGAAAGATACCGCACCCATTTTCTGTGAATCTGGTGTTGGATTACTGACTGAAGTATCACTGATCTGACCTAAATCATCTGCGTAGCCGGTAATATATTCAATATTCACTGAATTATCTGACATTCTGAGAGGTTGNGCTAAATCCAGGTTTCCTTGGAAGACTAATCCAACAAAAGGAGCCCAAAAAAAGACCAATATAACGCACAAGGCAATAATGAGAGCTGCAATAACTCCATTCATGGATTTACCCCAAGCGAGAAAAGCGATATCATTATCTGTTAATTTGCTGGTGAGAATAAAAAAAGTTCTCAATTTGATCGGAGAATCCTTCCATGGATTTATTCAATTTAAAACGGTAATACTGATGTTTGAGAATATTATATAACTCAGAACCATTTCATAGGTAGTGCATGGAAAATTTTTCTTGGCATAAGGATATTATAGAGATTTTAAAGGTCGCTCTCGTCATGATAATGGGAGTAGTAATAATACCTATTTATATTGGTTTTTTCAATAACATTACCTTTACAGCGGTCCTTGGCTTCATCGCATCAATTCTCATTTTCCAACCTTTTTCTGTTGTTATCGGAATCGGATTAGGTTTTGATGCACTCCCTTTGATGTTCATACTGTGCTCCGTCGGGCTTGCAGTGATTTTTGGGTTGTCAAAAACCTGCGACATGTTTGCAAACCGATCGGAATGGCTTCACCGGCATCTTGAAAAAGTTGAAACCATCACCCAAAAATCCGGATTGTTTAAAAAATATGGGATGGTTGCATTCATCCCGTTCATGTGGATACCTGGTGTCGGGCTTTATGGATGTGTGATGATTGCCTGGCTTTTGAGATGGCGGGGAGTTTTTGCCACCACTATGATATTTATCGCCTGGATGCTGGCGGCACTCATCGTCCTGCTGACATCAATGGGTCTTTTGGCAGTCTTTCAATAAACAAAATTCAAGCAAAGAATATTCTACCCTCTCCAACGAGGGTTTCTATGGCGTATTCTCATCGTTATGATCTCAGTTGTTTTTGCATTCAGCGATGCGATTTTTAAGTTCGCGTGCTGCGAAGGCGATGTCCGGACTCCCCACCACACCGGATATTACCGCTACACCATCTGCGCCTGCCTCAATTACCTCACGCACATTGTCCCGGTTAATCCCACCAATTGCGATGACCGGAAGAGATACTTTCCGCCGGATTTGCCGTAATACATCCAGCCCATGCCCGGGGCCTGCGTTGTACTTTGACGCAGTGGAAAATACCGGACTCAGGGCAATATAGTCAGCACCATCCTGTTCTGCTCTTACCGCTTCTTCAACAGTTCCGACAGAAATACCTATGATAAACCCGGGAGGTGCAAGCTGCCGGGCCACAACTGCACAGACATCATCCTGACCGAGATGAACCCCATCTGCACCGCAGGCAAGCGCCACGTCAAGACGATCATTGATGATAAAAAGCGTCCCGCTTTTTTTGGTAATCTCACGGAGTGTCCTTCCGATCCGGATCAACTCCCTGCAACCGCAAACCTTGTCCCTTAACTGAATCACATCTGCACCCCCGGCAATTGCCCTTTGTGCAATCTCGGCGTGGGACATACCCCCGGCTATCGCCTCATCAGTAATGACATACAGGTCGTACTTCATGATACACGGGTTACCGGACTCGTATTCTTGCACCGGATAAAAGATCCTCGGGCTTCAATGCAGCCATTTCATCAAATAATGCGGTCCTGAATGAACCGGGGCCGCGTGCATACCCGACGGTTTTCTCACCAGCGATCCCGAATGCTGCGAGTGCAGCTACGGATGCGATGACGGGATCATCAGTTACTGAGACAAATGCTCCTGTTACGGAGGCTGCCATGCAACCTGTACCGGAAATACCTCCCATCATCGGATGGCCATTATCAACAAGAACAATACGCCTGCCATCGGTCACAATGTCAGTCGCACCACTTACAACAACCGTCATACCCGCTCGTTTTGCATACTTTTGGGCGATTTTTTCGAGGTCTCCGGTTACACCATGGGAATCCACACCTTTCACGTGTGCCTCTGCACCAGCAAGGGTTCCTATCTCACCGGCATTACCCTTGAGGATCGTGATCTTCAGTTCATCAAGCAAACGCTGTGCACTTTGTGTCCTGAAACAGGTCGCACCGGCTCCAACAGGATCAAGAATAACCGGGATCTGCCGATCGTTTGCCATCCCTCCTGCAAGCAGCATGGATTCTATCTGACTTTTATTGAGGGTACCAATATTGAGGACAAGGGCTCCGGCACAGGTGACCATCTCACACACTTCTTCCGGTGCATCTGCCATGACCGGCGCGGCACCTGCAGCGATCGTGATATTTGCACAATCATTGACCGTGACATAATTGGTGATATGGTGAACAAGCGGGCGCTTCATCCGTACACGCGTCAGGAGTTCAGAGATCTGTTTACCAGTGATCATGATTTTCCTGCCTTAGTAAATTCACCTGTCTTTCAGAGATTATTTCTTTTAATTCAATTCATGTAAAAGGAAACCAGAGAATATTATGAGGCGGGATACTTAAAGTGTTCCGGGACGACGTTTTGGTGTTTCGGGAATACCAATAAAATGAATTTGCCTGGAAGTTCTGTTACCGTGTAAGCTCCCCGAGGGTTGCGATAAACATGTCAATTTCGTGCTCTGTGGTATAGAGTGCAAGACTTGCCCGCACCGTTCCTTCAGGTAATCCGAGATGCCCCATAAGCGGCTGACAGCAATGGAGTCCGGAACGCACCATGATATCTGCTGATTCATCGAGGTGCTGGGCAACTTCATGGGGATGGATTCCCTCTACGGTGAACGAGACCACTCCTATACGTGGTATAGGGGGATCTGGTGCATAGACATGGATCCCTTTCATCTGTGCAAGTCCGTCAATCAACCGTTTTGTAAGTGCTTCTTCGTAGAGTTGGATCTTTTCCATGCCAATCTTCTGGAGGTACTCCACTGCAACACCCAGGCCGATTCCTCCGGCAATATGGGGAGTTCCCGCTTCGTATTTCTGGTAGCCCTCTGTGGTTGTAAAGTCCGTTGCGGTAACCGTTTCCACCATCCCGCCACCGTATTGTACTGGCTCAAGCACTGGCTTTTTCATCCAGAGGACGCCGGTACCTGTAGGTCCGAGCATCTTGTGACCTGAAAAGGCAAAAAAGTCACAGCCAAGGTTTTCAACATTTACCGGCATATGAGGAACCGATTGGGCACCATCAACCAACAGAAGGACTCCTTTTTCCCGGCAGATTTCTGCAATTTCTGATACCGGTGTAACTACACCAATTACATTTGATGCATGAGAAACTGCAATGAGCCGGGTTGATGGGGTAATCGCACGTTTCAGTGCTTCAAGATCAAGCGAATAGTCAGCGTTAATATTGATGACATCCAGCCCCACACCCTGCCGGGAGAGATTCCTCCAAGGAAGCAGGTTTGAGTGATGTTCAAGAATGGTAGTGATTACCCGGTCGCCGGATTTCCAGGTAAGTCCCTGTGCGACCATGTTGATTGCTTCAGTGGTATTTTTGGTAAATACCGTGACGCCCTCGTCACCTCCGATAAACTGTGCCACTTTATCATGGGCATGCCAGTAACGCTGTGATGAGATCTGGGTAAAGCGGTGAATACCTCTGCCGACATTGGCACGATAACGGTGTTCGAACTCAACCATTGCATCGATAACCGCTTCCGGGGAAAAACTTGTTGCCGCGTTATCCAGGTAGATGATGTCCCCGAGAATCGGGAAATCCTTTCGGATCTCGTTAACGTCAAATCCCGCATCAGCCTGATCTACTATTTTTGTTTCCATACTTTTTCCTGCCTTTTTTTCAATAGTTACCTGTGGTACCCGCACCGGCCCAACCCGCAGCGTATAATCATCATTGATAAGGATGCCCTTCGATCTGCATAATTCTCTCATCTTTGGCGGCAATGCCCGCCAGCGCCAGAGACCCCAGGTACAAAAAGCCTCTGGAAGTCCTTTTTTATCTGCCCATTTTTCGAGGAATGCATCCCACCTTCGGGCAAACTCCGGCTGGATAATCCTGAGTTCTTCATATTCACTCTCAAGCATCGCGGGGCAAAGGTAGCAGCCGATGCGTTCCAGTCCTTTTTCATAGAGCGGATTAACTGGTAATTTCTGCCACCAGAGATAGAGGAACACCTCAAGCGCCCGCCAGTTCCTGATCGGAGAGACATTGAGCTGGAGCGGGTTGGCCGGGTTCTGGCTTGTCTCATCAAGGTCAGCCCGGTTCCAGGACTCGTACCAGCGGTTACCCTGTATAGTGACACATGGCCCGACTTCGGCCAGATAGACCTTCAGCGGGTGAAGTTTCAGCAGCTTACAGCACCACCGGTTATCCTTGCCAGGCGGGCCTGCTTTTTCCACAGCCTGCCAGAAGTCTCCGGCTTTCTGGATTACCTCAACACCCTGGGATTGTACGAATGCAACTGTTTCGGGAAATTCGATACCGGTGTCTATAAAAAACGCTTTTGTCACCCCGGCTTTTCGCGCAAGATGGAGAACAGCAGTGCTGTCCTTGCCGCCGGAGAATGAGACATTTGCCGTTGGTCGGTCATTGATATGTTGTTTAATAGTTCGAGTTGCATTCCGTTCCAGGTTTTTCAGATGATACCGGTTCTTTTCGATTGCCACTTCCCATCCAGGATTTGGCGGGGTGCAGGAAACAACCGTATTGAGCTCTTTTATTTTGACCGAACCATCTTTGACCATTCCGGTCCCGAACCGGTTTTTATATTTTACGATAACCGTGCCATCAGGAGCTGGTGTTTTAAGCGCGATCCGTTTTCCACCAATACGTCCCTGTTCTTTGTCAGCATCGGTCTGGAGCTCGAGATCAACGATACCCTTTTTTACGTGCGACAGAATATACGGGAGTGCTTCCGGTGCGATATCAAGACTGAATTTTCTTGTTACCGGATCAAACGAAAGCCAGCCGAACCGTTCTCCATGCATGATCACGAGGTCCGCGCGGTCGACACCCCCGGTTTTGTTTAAGAGGAGAATTCTTGCGATTGGAACATTCCCAAACCGCTCGTGAACAAGTCCTTTGATAAGATTTGTATCTGCTCCAAGAGCCGGGCGGACATCATAAGGCTGAAGGAGCTCGATTTTTTTCCCTTCTTTTCCACACGCACAGCTCTTTGCGATCAGGGGGACATTGCATTGCTCGCACCAGTAGAGAATCTTTTTTACCGGCGGTTCTCGTAACACACACATTGATTGCGCGCTTCAGGAGATAAGAGAAACGATCGGGGAATGATTTCCCGGGTACATATTTCCACTATTCAGATATGGTGAGTTATCCGGACAATGTTTTTGTAACCGATGCATTTTCAACGCTAAAGTATATACAACAGAAATCCTGAAAGAACATTGGTGAAGGTACCATGGTGAAGTTAACTGCGGAGATGAAAGAGGCATTTGGGAAGATGAAAGTTTTCCCGGTCGCCACGGCAGCAAAAGATGGGACTCCCAATGTTATCCCTCTCGGGATATCATGGCTCATGGGAGATGACACCATCTGGTTTGTTGATAATTTTATGAACAAGACGCTCTCCAACCTGCGAGTCAACCCGAAGATCGCATTCTTTGTGTGGGGGCCTGATATCAAGGGTTGTTTCCAGGTCAAGGGTGTTGCTGCCATCAAGTCAAGCGGTCCGGAATACGATGAAATGAAAGCAAAGATCAATGAAAAGAATCCTGCACTTCCCGCCCGATCACTTGTTATTGTCAAGATCACAGAAATCTTTGAGTGTAAGCCCGGCCCGACTGCCGGGGCAAAAATCCTTTAAGTCTCTTTTTTTAATGATGGAATTATAAAATGGGGTTTATGAGTATTTTTTAGTTTTTTGATCCAAAATACCTTGTGTTCCATCCGGGGTCGGATTTGGTTCCGATAGCCCAAAAAGAAGCCCGCAAATTGCCCGGATTTCTAAAATCCCCAAAAAACTGTTATTTTGGCAAACGGACGATTTTATAGACCCCACAAATATGGGTGAGATTTTGACAATCCATAGGGGTCGGCACCAAAAGGAGGGGGACAAAAAAAGAGGCTCTGGAAACGCAATAAGGTGCATTAGAATCGATTTTAATCTCTTCAGATTTGGCTTTGTTTTTAAATTCAGAGGGTATTCAGGTAATAAATTTTCACACCTCTGCCATATGAGGTAAGATATAAAGATTACAGGGCACTATGGAGTTCACTCTTTGATACTGATGATTTGTACAGGACAGAGATCTGCCGCATCTTTTGCACAGGGGACAAGATCATCGGTCGGTATTCCCTCAGCGATATTGCCATTAATCCGGTATTTTTCAATGATCCGGCTGAATGAATCATCCGGGTCCTGTTCAAATAATCCCGGGCAGGTTTCCCAACAGGAACCACAGCTAACACAGGTCGCGCGATCAATTATTACGTTCACGGATGTACTCCTTGTTAGTGGTTGATAGTCAAGCGGACACAATAAATGTAATTGTCAGGGAACTTTTTTGAAAAGCAGATGTATTAGTACATGTTAGTTCAAGTCAACGAAAAGAAATCCCTATAATCGGGACTTACTGGTGAATATATGGATTTTGGAATGATACTGGATGATGCCCTCTCTTACACGAAGCAGGGTGTTTTTGAAAATTCGGACAGATGGTTGAAACTGATTATAGCGATCCTGTGCCTCGGCATTCCTATGAACGGATATGTTATGCGGATTTACCGGGGTTTACAACCAGCACCGGAAGTTGATCATTGGGGATCTTTATTCGTCGACGGTCTGAAGCTGATACTTTTGGGCCTTGTTTATGCAATTCCGATCTTCATCCTTTATGCAATTATGTACAGTAGCATTTTCCTGGCAGCAATGTCACAAAGTCCCATGCACCTTGATGCAGCCATGAAGTCAGGATGGGCTCCAAACATTGGACTTATAGTACTCATATTCTTAGTCGAGATTGCTATCGGGATTATTATGCCGGTTGCTTCAATACGGTTTGCAAGGGCAAACAGTTTTTCTGAAGGTTTTAATATCAGCGCGATTCTCAGCTACATCGGGAAAATCGGATTGATCAACTACATTATAGCTCTCGTTCTTATCACTCTGGTTATTGCCATTCCCATCTGTATCCTTGCACTGGGTTTTATCCTGCTTGGGGGGATTACTATGGTTATATTCAAGCTCAACTCTATCGTAATTCTCGGGTTTATTCTTGCGATGATTCTGATAATCCTGATACTGGCACCTCTGTTTGCGGTATTCCAGGCCCGCTATATGACACGGGTATATGACAGCGTGGCTCAGGAAGGGTAATTTTTCAACAATTTTTATAATTACCTTTCTGGTGATAATAAAAACTGGAATTGGTAAATTCCTGTATCAGGATGCGACTTCTCACAAGGATGATACGATTTTTGGCATCATTTTGAAACGGGTGTTTTTATCATCAATGTACCTTTTCCCCGGTTTTTAACATCCCCTTTGACAGCTTCCTGATTGATTTTCTATTCGGGAATCACTCTGCTGTCGGTTTTTCAACCAGCCAATATTAAATCCTCCCACAATAATATCCACTGGTAAACAGGACAGAGCTTCCATGAAGATCGCAGTTGCGGGAAAGGGTGGCGTTGGAAAGACTCTCGTTGCCGCTGGCCTGGCCTGGTCATTTGCCCGAAGAGGATTTTTGACGATCGCTGTTGATGCCGATCCAACCCCGAATCTTGGCGTTTCCCTTGGGCTCACCAGACCGCAGGCATCATCTATCATTCCCATCTCTGAAAATGCAGCATTGATTGAATCCAAAACCAGGACTGGTTTTCCCGGGGTATATTCACTCACCTTTTCTGTTGATGATATCATCAGGGATTATGCTGTGCCGACCCCTTCAGGAGCGCAACTTCTCGTAATGGGGACTGTGAAATCGATGGGGTCCGGGTGTACCTGTGCTGCGAACACGGTTCTCCGAACACTTATCCGTCACCTGGTTGTCGACATCGACCAAGCACTCGTTCTTGATATGGAAGCCGGTCTCGAACATCTGGGGCGGGCAACGGCTGAAGGGGTGGATGTGATGCTCATCGTAACGGACGTGAATGCAAAATCCCTGGATACTGCACGGGTTATCTCGCAAATGGCAAGCGGGTCCGGAGTGCTGAACGTTTTTCTTGTAGGGAACCGGATCGGTTCTGATGATGAGATGAGAATAGTTTCAGCATTTGCAAACGAGATCGAAACCCGCCTTGTTGGCACGATCCCCTTTGATGCTGCTGTCATGAAGGCCGGAATAACAGCGGATCCGGTCATGGTTCTTGCTGGGACACCCGCAATGAACGCGATTGAACGAATGACAGATTCTTTTCTGGATGGTCCTTACCTTCAGGGAAAAACAAAAAAGGTTACTCTAGGGAGGAAGATACCTTGAAAACGCTGGTTACTGTTGGCCGCGGGGGCACCGGTAAAACAAGTTTTGTTGCCGTCATGGCCCGGTATTTCATCCACAGGGGCGATGTCCCTATCCTTCTCGTTGACGCAGATCCAGACCAGAACCTTGCCGAAATGGTCGGGGTCGATTTGGAAAAGGCCGGAATCGGAACTATCTCCGATCTTGTCACTGACACGTTCATCCGTAAAGGTGGAACAACTATCGGGATTCCCCCGTCAGAGAGGATAGAATCCCGCATCTGGAAGGATGGACTCTATGAAGGAGAGGCATTTGACCTGATTGCGGTTGGCACGAAGTGGATCGAAGGATGCTACTGCATGCCCGACGCAGCATTGAAAGAAGCGCTATCGCGCATAACCCGGAATTACGAATATATTCTCATCGATTCCCCGGCCGGGGTCGAGCACCTGAACCGGAAGATCGTCTCCTGTGTCGATGATATCTTCGATATTATCGGTGCATCGAACAAATCATTTGAGCACGTGAAACGTGCCTACCGTATCGCTCGTGAGGTCGGGATCCAGTTTGATCATTTCTACATCGTCGGCGGGAACCAGATGCCCCGGGACTTTGCGATACCGGAACCAGAAGCTCCGCAGCAGTACCTGGGCCCGCTTGCATATGATCCCCAGGTACAGGAAGCTGTTCTCCACGGCAGGTCTCTCCTTGAACTTCCCGAAAATTCACCGATGGTTCTGTCTGTAAGTGATCTNATGAAGAAAGCAGGATATTGCTGAACGGTTCCGGTCCTGTACTGAATCGAACGCTATGTCAAAGAAGCAACATTAAACAGGTTCCTGTAGTAACATACCATCTATAGGCTGGTCGGGGATCGCGTGAACCGAAAAAACGTATCTCTCAAAATCAGTGAACTGGAATCGGATATCGGGAACATCCATAATCTTGAACTCACTATCGGGAAGATCTCGGGGGAAGATTGGTCTGAGGCAGAAGGCCCGACACCGTTCCCGTCACTGACATCCCTGCGGTCATGGGATCATAAACTTCTCTCACGATATCAACCATTTTACCTCCCATTCTGTGATCTCTGCTGTTTCTGCACATTCGGTAAATGTGATCTCACTGGCACCAAGCGCGGTGCCTGCGGGATCACGATGCCCGCCCAGCAATCACGCTTTGTCCTTCTTGCAGCATGCATCGGTGCCGCAACCCATATCAGTCATGCACGGGAGCTCGTCGCGCATGCCATCCGGACCTGCGGTGCAGATCTCCGCCTCGATCCCGGTGGCAACTCGATCGATATTGAAGCGCCGGTAACCCGTCTTGTCTGTGGAGTTAAACCGGAGAAGCTAAGCGATCTCGAGACAGTGCTCGATTACCTTGAAGGACAGGTTACCCAGCTCCTTGCAGTAGCCCACACAGGTCAGGAAGGCAGCAGTATTGATTTTGAGTCCAAAGTACTGCACGCTGGTATGATCGACCAGGTTGGTATGGAAGTCGCCGATCTTGCCCAGACCTCAGCGCTGGGATTTCCAAAAGCAGAACCCGATACTCCTTTAGTCAATCTCGGGATGGCTGGAATCGATACAAAAAAACCTGTCATTCTCGTCATCGGCCACAATGTGCCACCTGCGGTCCATATCATTGAGTACCTGAGGAAAACCCGGATACCTGACGCAGTTGAAGTGACCGGCATCTGCTGCACCGCCCTTGATGTTACCCGTTACTCTTCTTCAGCAAAGATAGTAGGTCCCATGTCGTGGCAGCTCCGGTACATCCGGAGCGGCATTCCGGATGTTGTCGTAGTTGACGAGCAGTGCATCCGCACTGACACTCTTCTCGAAGCGAGGGCGGCAGGATCGCCGTTCATCGCGACATCTGACAAGAACTGCATGGGGCTTCCAGACCGGACGCGGGACCCTCCCGATCAAATTATTGCCGATCTTGCAAGTGGTCGGGAGGCAGGAGTATTGATCCTTGACCCCGAGAAAGCGGGGGAGGTTGCAGTCCGGGTTGCCCAGTATGTCGCACCTCTCCGTAAAAAACCAACGATCCCCCTCACCAACGAACAGATCGTTGAGTTTGCAAAAACCTGCTCCCAGTGCAAACTCTGCCGGCGATCTTGCCCCAACGATCTCCATATACCGGAAAGTATGAAAGCTGCCGGGAAAGGAAAACTTGCGATGATTGGCGAGATGTACGAAGAGTGCCTCGGTTGCGGGCGGTGTGAGCAGGTCTGCACCCAGCGTATCCCCATCCACACGTTGATCACGGCTGCCGCAGCAGAAAAAGTTGCCGCAGAATCCTTTTGCATCAGGACAGGACGAGGGGCAATACAGGACGTCGAGATCCGGACGGTTGGAGGTCCTATCGTTCTGGGTGAGATTCCCGGGGTTGTCGCATTTGTCGGGTGTTCGAACTACCCGAAAGGAGGGCGTGAAGTCGCTGAGATGTGCATGGAGTTTGCCAAAAGACGGTATATCAATATGACCTCAGGTTGCGCAGCCCTTTCCATCGGAATGTACAAAAACGAGGACGGAAAGACCCCCTACGAGATCTATCCTGGAACTTTCGATGCNGGNGGCATTGTCAATGTTGGCTCNTGCGTTGCAAACGCCCACATTGCAGGAGCGGCGATCAAAATAGCAAGTATTTTTGCAAAGCGGACCTTGCGGGGCAACTATGAAGAAATTGCCGATTATGTCTACAACCGTGTCGGGGCAGTAGGTGTTGCCTGGGGTGCAATGTCCCAGAAAGCCGTGGCTATCGCCGCGGGGTTCTGGCGGCTTGGTATCCCGGTAGTTGTCGGCCCGCATGGGACCAAGTACCGGAGGATGCTTCTGGGAAAAGCGGAACGGGAACAGGATTGGTATGTCTATGACCGGAGGACCGGGGAGAGCGTATATGTTGGACCTGTTCCCGAGCACCTCTTCTTCGCAGCCGAGACCAAGGAAGAAGCGATGGTGATGATCGCAAAGCTGTGTATGCGTCCGAACGATACAACCCGGGGGCGGGCGATCAAGCTCACCCACTACCTCGATCTCCACAAGCGGATGATGGGGGTCCTCCCTGATGATATCGATCTCTTCATACGATCTCCAGCTGATATCCCCGTCACCATGAAGACTGAAGTTATGGAGATCCTGAAGAAAAGGGACTGGAAAGAACACCCGATCCCGGATCCCACACTTCTTGTCTCGCAGATAAGGAAACCGGGAGGAGGCCGGTAATGCCGCCCATTGAATCGTGGCAGGTTGCGGAAGTGCCTGGCCCGAAGAAAGCCTCGGTTATTACAAAACCTGATATCGTTGATGCAATGATCAAACGGGCAAAACATCCTGTCCTTGTCATTGGACATCTTGCGGCAGAGATTGATCTTGATGACCGAAAGATGATCGATTTTCTCATTATGCTGGCTGAGAAAGGGAATATTCCGGTGATTGCAACCGGCCATACAAATCGGGAACTGCTCAAACGTCGATATTCGAAGGCCCGGGTTATGCCAGTGGTCGAGGTAGGCCAGCGCCTCACCGATCCCCTCTGGAACGGGATTGATGGCAGGGAACCTTATGACCTGGCAATCTTTGCCGGCCTCCCGTATTATATGGAGTGGACTATCCTATCAGGACTCAAGAATTTTGCGCCGAATTTAAAGACAATGGCTCTTGATAACACTTACCAGCCGAACGCGACCTGGTCGTTCCCGAATATCTCGGCAAAGGACTGGCTCGAGAACCTCCGTGATAT
>JGI11641J44799_10000414_pt1 | contig 12782 bp, 11 predicted proteins | sample WetSurSiteA1Bulk_FD_44799 | JGI IMG/M metagenome (IMG submission 44799) | reverse complement strand
TTTATATTCTTGATGAACCCACAACAGGACTGCACTTCGAAGACGTCAGGGTATTGCTCGAGGTGCTGGACCGTCTTGTCGACAAGGGCAATACGGTAATCGTGATCGAACATAACCTGGACGTGATCAAAACCGCAGACCATATTATCGACATGGGACCTGAAGGAGGAGCAAGGGGCGGTGAGATCATCTGCACGGGATCACCGGAAGAGATCATCAGGAATAAAAAGAGTTACACAGCGGAATACCTCAAGGAGGAAATGAGGAGGTAAATGTGCCAATGGGCCGGTGGGCCGATGGGCTAATTTGCCAATATGGAAAGCTGCCCGCAATAAAATATCCTTAAAATTCGTAATTTTGTGTGTTTCAGTAAAACTATCACGATAAGTTATCGTATAGAGTATAGATTTTCAATGATTTCATGTATATGACCCACGGCGAGGAAAAGATAATTGATGCTTTTAAGAAGAAAGACTGGCAGGAGATCCAATCGGCTGACAGCTGGAACATTTTTAAAATCATGTCCGAGTTTGTAGAAGGATATGAAAAGCTGGCAAGGATCGGACCCTGTGTTTCCATATTCGGATCGGCCCGTACTGAACCCGGGACAAAATTCTACAAGCTTGCTGAAGAAATTGCCTATCAGCTTACACAGCATGGTTATGGTGTGATTACCGGCGGGGGACCTGGTATCATGGAAGCTGCGAACCTGGGAGCCAAAAGAGGGAAAGGCAGGTCGGTGGGAATCAACATTGATCTGCCCTTTGAGCAGGAACCCAACCTGTTTATTGACTCAGACAAGCTGATCACCTTTGATCATTTTTTTGTCAGAAAGACCATGTTTATCAAATACGCACAGGGGTTCATTGTTCTTCCCGGAGGATTCGGAACTTTCGATGAATTGTTCGAGGCACTCACCCTGATCCAGACCGAAAAGATCGGTAGATTCCCGATTGTCCTGGTAGGGATTGAATACTGGGAAGGCCTTGTTAAATGGGTAAAGGAGGTTATGCTGGATGAACAGAAAAACATCAGCACGGACGATATGGAACTCTTTACTGTAGTGGATACAGCCGAAGCAGCTGTCAAGCACATCAATGATTTCTACAGCAAGTATTTGCTGAGCCCCAATTTCTGATCATTGAAAGGCCGCAACCCGATATTTCATGCTCGGGTATTCACACAGGTGTTTATAAATTAGTTGGTATTATGTACTGGATTGTTTATTTTTAGTATTGTTAAATAGCTGAATGAATGGTTAAATTGGTAAGTACTTTACTGAATCTGCTGGTAATTCTGGCTTTACAGATATTCCCGGGCAATGTATCAGTAAAGTTAGACGTTCCTTCGGAAGTACAGGCAGGTTCAGAATTTAATGTCAGGGTAACATTAAACAAAGGGAACCTTGAAGGGTTCTCACGTTTTCAGCAGACGATCCCGGCAGGACTTACTGCTATTTCGGGTACATCATCCAATGCTGATTTCACTTTCAGTGACAAAAGAGTCAGGTTGATCTGGCTGCGCACTCCACAGGACGATGAAATTACGGTCACCTACCGCGTTAAGATCGATGAACGGCTTAAGGGCACCTTTATGCTCGACGGAAAATTCTCCTATATCGAGGATAATGAGCGAAAGTCGGTTGATGTAAATCCTGTGGCCATTACCATCCTTCCCTCACCCACTGTTGATCCCTCATTGATCGTTGATATCAATGATTTTGAGAAGATGAGCGTGCCATATCCTGCACCGGCTGCAGAAGAAGCAGTGAATATTGCCTGCATAAGGCAGAAGCCCTATCCGGGTGAACAAGGTGATTACGTGGTGAACGTTTTGGTCAGCAAGGAATCTACACGTCATTTTGCCAAGATTGAGGAAAATGTTCCCGAAGGCTATACTGCAGTTGCCCTGAACACCAAAGACGCCATATTCACCTTCAAGGAACAGAAAGCCAAGTTTCTCTGGATGAACCTTCCCGTGGAGCCCTATTTTGTGGTTTCATACCGGCTGATTCCAAAAAACCAGGCAAAACTTCCTGCTCCCTCCCTCAATGGAGCTTTTTCCTACCTGGTTGATGACAAGACCGTAAGCATGGGAATACTGGAAAGCGATCAGAATTTGGCTGACGTGAATGATCAGAATGTTGCGGATCTGGTAGCCAGTGCACAAACAGGACCTGCCCCGGTGATCGTACCTGTGGCAGTGAAGGAACCAACCCGTGATGTTGCGCAGAAGCCCGTTGAGGAACCTGCCAAGCCGGAATCAAAGCCGGTGAAGAAAGAAACCAAGGAAAAACCTAAGGAAATCAAACAGCCTGTTGGTAATACCGTATCCGATGCTTCATTATCGCTTAATCCGGAACAAGGTGTATATTACAGGATACAGGTTGCCGCCGGTCATAAACCAGTTAACATTGAAAGGTATTTCCGGAAAATGAACCTGGAAAAGGAGGTCAGACAGGAAGCCCACGACGGGTGGCAGAAATACTCCATCGGATCCTTTGCCATGTACAAGGAAGCGAGAGATTACAGGGTTCATATCTGGAATACCACTCCGGTCAAGGATGCCTTTATCACCGCATACAACAGCGGAAAACGTATCACTGTGCAGGAAGCGCTTATGATATCTGAACAAAAATGGTACCGATGAGGTTAAATGTATCAATCAGCAACTGCTTAAACAGGATAGCCGTATTTGCAATCCTTGCATTTACAGCCTCTGACGGATTACTGGCCCAGGAAGACGAACTGGACCGCCTGCTGAATGAAGAGGTTGAAAACATCAATCCCGTTTATAAACCTGTTGTCGGTTTTGGTGCAGGGGTGCTTAATTATTTCGGTGACATCAAAAATAACTACTATACCCCTACAATCGGGACGCTCGGTTACAAGGTCAACCTCTCCACCTACGTCGATAACAAGCGTATGCTGAAAGCCGAGTTCTTCTTCCTGGGAGGCAAGCTGAGCGGCAACGAGAGATCCACGGATCCTTTGAAGAACTTCAATTTCGAGACAAACATCTATACTTTCGGCGTGGATGTGAACTATGACTTCGACCATTTGTATAAGAAAAAAGAACGTCGCATCCATCCGTTCATTTCCCTGGGTTTTGGCACAACCCTTTTCAATTCAAAAACCGACAGCTCAGCCAAGGTTTTTGATTCTGACCTGGCTGTATATGTTGACAAAAAGTACAATTACTGGACCGACGGAACTATCCGTGATATTCCCCAGTCATCAGGCGATCTCGACCTCAGCCATGTGATGCAGCGTGATTTCACCTATGAAACACCGCTGCGCCAGAACGACTGGGGACTTGGGCAATATTCACAGTACGCATTTGTGATACCTTTCGATTTCGGTATCGACATGCAACTGTCTGACCGTATCATGATCAGACTTGGCAATTCATTTACCTACACCTTTTCCGACGTCATTGACCATGTCAGTTCGAAAAACACTTCGGGAAGGATTGGCAACAAGGGATTTGACATGTACAATTATACCTACCTTTCTTTCCACCTCGACCTGTTCTCGTCAGCCAAAACCCTGAAAATAGAAAGGCTATTCAGGGACATGGAATTCGATCCTATGCTGTTTGGCGATGAAGATAATGACGGATGGATGGATGGATGGGACGATTGTCCGGGAACGCCTCTGGGTGTTGCCACAGATTCAACCGGATGTCCGCTCGATTCAGACAAAGACGGTGTAGATGATTACCTGGATAAGGAACAGTTCAGTAAACCCGGTGCATATGTTAACAACGACGGAGTTGAAATAACGGAAGAAGATCTGATTGCCCTGTTGAATAAATCCATGGCCGTCGGCCGCAACGAGATCAATTTGTACATCCGCACGCCTGACTTATCTGCAGGGCGCAGGGGACAACCTATCCCCGAGAAGTTCAAACCGGTGGATGCCGACCGGGATAATTACATTTCTTTTGATGAAATGCTGAAGGAGATAGACCGCTATTTTGATTTTGAATCGCAGCTGTCTGCCTCCGAGATCTATGAGCTTAACAGCTTCTTCTTTTCCCAGTAGCCGTGAAATTGTTGTGATTTTATTGCCTCATCAGCCGATCCAATTCCCGTTTTGTGTCCTTTTTCTTCAGGTCTTCGCGCTTGTCGAATTCCCTTTTACCACGCGCCAGGGCTATTTCCAGCTTGGCATAACTGCTTTCGGCAATGAAAATCCTGAGGGCAACAATGGTCAGTCCCTTTTCCTTGATATTTTTCTCGAGTTTCTTCAGTTCCCGGTGAGTAAGCAGCAGTTTCCGGTCACGTTTCGGAAAGTGGTTATAAATGTTGCCGAAATCATATTCCGAAATGTGCATGCCTTTTACATAAAGCTCTCCCCGGTTGAAAAAACAGTAAGCATCAACCAGACTGGCTTTGCCTGACCGGATCGACTTGATCTCGGTTCCCGTGAGCTGAATACCTGCCACGAACTTGTCGATGATTTCATAATCGTGCCAGGCCTTCTTATTCTTAATATTGATTTCGGGCATTTCCGTTGTTGTGGGAAGTGCAAATTAAGTTCATTTTATCCGATTTTCCATAACTTAGTCCTGACGAATTAAGTACCATGTCCAACAACTATAATCTGGTAACCGTCCTTGGTCCGACTGCCAGCGGCAAGACCGCGTTTGCGGCTCAACTGGCCTGCCGGCTGGATGGCGAAGTAATCAGTGCCGATTCGAGGCAGGTATACAGGCAGATGAACCTGGGTACCGGAAAAGATTACGCGGATTATAGCGTGAACGGTGTTCAGGTACCCTGTCATTTGATTGATATTGCCGATCCGGGTTATAAGTACAGTGTTTATGAGTATCAGCGGGACTTCTTCAGGGTTTTTAAGGACATCCAGGCAAGGAACAGGTTCCCGGTCCTGTGCGGCGGATCAGGAATGTACCTTGATGCAGCCACAAGGAAATACCGGCTGATTGATGTACCCCGCAATGAATTGTTACGCGAACAACTTGCTTCCAAAACCCCGGACGAGCTTTTCAGCATGCTTTCCTCCATGAAAACGCTCCACAACACCACCGATACCGATACCCGCGAACATGCCATAAGGGCAATTGAGTTAGCTGTGTATTATCGTGACAATCCATGGTTAACCAATGATCTTCCTGAACTCAGGCCGCTCTGTATCGGTATTCGTTTCGACAGAGCGGATGAACGCAGGCGGATCACAGAACGGTTGGAACAGCGATTTCAGCATGGAATGGTGGATGAAGTGAGAAAATTGCTGGCAGCGGGGCTGCACGTCTCCGATATGGTATATTACGGCCTCGAATACCGCTATATAACTGAATACCTGCTTGGCAAGACCGATTACAAAACCATGGTTTCCCTTTTGAATACAGCCATTCACCAGTTTGCCAAGCGACAACGGACCTGGTTCCGTAAAATGGAACGCGCTGGTTGCAACATTCACTGGATCGACGGTAATATACCCATGGCAGAGAAGCTAGAAATCTCCTTAAAACTTCTGGGCAGATTGTAACACTTCTGCCGTTTACATCAGTGCCCAGGTGTGTGAAACACACAACCAGGAAAGGTAAAAGAAGTACAAGAGAATGATAATGGATGCCAGGACATTGTATTCTATCCGTTTTTTCTTAATCCTGCGCCTGATCATGATGCCTACATTGGGAACAATGGTAGATGTGAGGAAAAACAGAAAATGTATGTTGAACAAAGTATCATAGGGTTCTTCCGACTTATTGATGTCCTTTTTCCCGAAAAGCAGCAGGTAAGTGAAGGCCAGAAAGGACAAAAGGTAAAGCAGATAGCTTATTTTCAGCATGATGGTGGATTTCTGCCGCCTTTTATGATACCTGAAAGGTCGTAATATCAGGATGGTCACCACAAACAATACAACGTAGCCGATCAGGAAGAATGTCTGAAATACGCCGTGAAAGAAACTGCCCATGAGAATGCTTTGAAGGTTCACCCCAAATTACAAAAAAACATCAGAATTGAGGCTATATCCTTTGTCTTTTATTCAACCCTGTGCAAAGTCCCGAGCAAAGCTACATTCTCCACGTGATGCGTGTAGGGGAACATGTCAACAGGCTGCGTTTTAATGACCCTGTAGTGCTCCGAAAGCAGTTGTATATCACGTGCCTGCGTGGCCGGGTTGCAGCTTACATATACAATCCTTTCCGGTGCTGCCGCCAGGATAGCTTTTATTACATCGGCATGCATACCGGTACGTGGTGGATCAGTAATGATCACATCGGGCCGTCCGTGCTGTTTTAGTAATTCATCATTCAACAATTCTCTGATATCGCCCGTCAGGAAAACAGCATTTGAAATGTCATTCTGACCGGCGTTCTTACGGGCATCGGTAACAGCATCGCCGACATTTTCCAATCCCACTACTTTGCGGCAATTGTGTGCCATAAAAAGGGTAATTGTACCGGTACCCGAATAAAGATCATATACTGTTTCATTTCCGGTAAGTCCTGCAAAATCGCGGGCAATGCAATACAAATTGTATGCCTGCCGCGTATTGGTCTGGAAAAATGATTTCGGTGATATGCTGAAGGTCAGGCCTTCCATGTTTTCAGTCAAATGGTCCTTGCCTCTGAAAAGCCTGACCTCCAGATCATTCAGCGTATCATTGGCTTTGGGATTGATAACGTAAAGCAATGATGCTATTTGAGGAAACCTTTCCGCCACAGCACTGAGCAGTCTTTCAATAACAGGGGAATCATCACGGAAAAATGAAAAGACTGCCATCACCTCCCCTGCGAGGTTATTCCGGATGATGAGGTTCCTGAGCAATCCTTCCTGACGGACCAGGTTGAAGAAAGGCAGGTCGTTTTCAAGCGCATAATGTCTGACAAAATTCCTGATCTCGTTAGAGGGTTCGGGTTGCAGGTAGCAGGTGTCAATATCAAGTACCTTATCGAATTTACCGGGTATATGAAATCCCAAGGCCCGGCGCTCGGTAAGCGGATCACCCGACTGAATTTCATCCTGGGTCAGCCATCTGCTGTGCGAAAATGTAAATTCAAGTTTATTCCGGTAGTATTTGAGCTGTTCCGAACCAAGTATAGGCAGGATGGTACTGGCTTCCACTTTTCCGATACGCTCGAGGGCATCTGCCACTTGTTGCTGCTTGAACCTGAGCTGGTCCTTATAAGGAAGGTGCTGCCACTTGCATCCGCCACAGGTGCCAAAGTGTGAACAAAAAGGTTCCTCGCGTGCAGGCGACAGCGTATGGAACCTGACCGGGAAGCCTTCCATAAAACGTTTACGCCTGCGGACGATCTGAACATCTACCATATCACCGGGAACACACCGGGAAACAAAAACAACCATACCTTCAAACCGTGCAATGGCCTTACCTTCTGCTGCAATATCCGTTATAACCAGCTTCTCCAGTATTGGTTGACTTTTTGAACGACTCATTGCTGAAATGTTGAACCGCAAAGATAATTGAAATACCCAATTCCAACGGATTTTAATAAATTCCGCAGTCCCTTTGCAGCCCCTGTTTCCTGTGATTATATGACATACATATTTGATTATGCGGCACATTTGTTGTATCTTCACTTCCGACACACAACCCTGACTGCCATGAAAAACCTCTTTTTCATTGTTGGTTTGTTATTGTTGGCCCTTTGTTCCTGTAAAAAGAATGCAGATAATATCGTTAATCCGGACTCTGATACAACCGTCATCAAGGAATATTTCAGCGACGGAACAATAAAAACGGAAATATCCGCTATCGGAGAGCTCAGGCAAGGATGGACCAGGAATTATGACCGGACCGGACGACTGCTTTCCGAAGTATATTACGTGAATAACGTACGTGAAGGTGTCGCCCGGAATTATTATGCAAAGACAGGAAAGCTCAATTCCACCATTACTTACAAAAACGGCATCAAGTCCGGTGATGAAATCTGGTATTATGAAACCGGCAAGAAGTATCGTGTCTCGCCCTTTGTGGACGGTAAGATCGAAGGTATACAGAAACTATATTATGAAAGCGGACAGATCATGGCAGAAGTTCCTTATAAAGCAGGATATCCGGGAGTGGGACTCAGAGAATATAAAAGCGACGGCACCCTGATCAAGGACTATCCCCAGTTGGTCATCCGAAGGGAGGACCATTTGAAGGACGCCAATAAGATCTTACTCTTCATCAGTCTTTCCGATGAGGTAAGCGATCTCAAATTCTACAAAGGACTCCTTGCTGAAGGGAAATTCCTGCATAAGAATTTGCTGGTGCTTGCCTCACACGGAGGAACATCCCAGATTGATTATAATATCCCACCCGGAGCCCTGGTTTCGCAGAAGACGGTATTGACGGCCAGTTTTAAGACAAGGAGGGGCAACCCGCTCGTCCTCAGTAAAACTTATTCCCTGCAGGTAACAAACAACTGACGGGTATAATCTGCATTGCGCACATCAAAAATTGTTTTATTTTTGGAGCCTTATAAGCGGTTCATATGTATTCCCTGTTTATTAAAGAGATCAAGAGCTTTTTTAATTCCCTTACAGGCTATCTGGTAATTATTGCCTTTTTGCTTATTAACAGTCTCTTTATGTGGATCTTTGATGGTCCCATGAACCTGCCTGACGGAGGGTACGCCACCCTCGACACTTTGTTTGTACTGGCTCCCTGGGTATTTCTTATGCTGATCCCTGCAGTTACCATGCGCAGTTTTGCTGAAGAAAAGCGTACCGGAACACTCGATCTGCTTCTGACACGGCCTCTTTCGGAAATGCAGATCATTACTGCCAAGTACTTCGCTGCCCTGGTCCTGATAATATTAGCGTTGCTTCCCACATTGATCTATTACTATTCTGTTGTTTCACTGGGAAACCCGGTGGGTAACATCGATAAAGGAGGCACCTGGGGTTCCTATATCGGGCTNTTCATGCTGGCCGGAACCTATGCTGCCATTGGTCTTTTTTGTTCATCCCTGACCGATAACCTTGTGGTTTCTTTTCTACTTGCTGCATTCCTGAGTCTTTTCATGTGCTATGGATTTGATCAGCTCGCGACCTTACTCTCCATGGGCAAAACAGGTAAGTTCCTCCTTTCACTGGGGATCATGGAGCATTATAAATCCATCAGCCGGGGTGTGATCGACACCCGGGATGTGGTGTATTTTACTGCCCTGGTGGCGATATTCCTTTTAATGACCAGGACCCGCCTGGAACAGCATAAAAAGTAGGAAGGCAATCTGATGAAATACCCCTTTAAAAAACAGCAGTCCCTGATCAGGCTGATAATCTCACTGGTCACTGTAATTCTTCTGGCTTATTTGCTTTCTATATTCTTTTACCGGATCGATCTGACCACGGAAAAACGATACACGCTTTCAGCATTCAGCAAGAAATCTTTGCGTAATTTGGATGATGTGGTTCATGTCAAGGTCTATCTGGATGGCGACCTGAATATTCCTTTCCGGAAAATGCAGCAAAGTTTAAGGGAAACACTCGATGAATTTAAGGTATATGCCGGCGACAACCTGGAATATGAATTTATCAATCCTTTTTCCGGGAATGATGCCCGGGTGAAGGAGAGCGTGGTGAAAGAGCTGTATGAGAAAGGACTTAAGCCCACCAATATCCTTGATAAGGACAAGGAGGGAGGATCATCCGAAAAGCTTGTATTTCCGGGAGCACTCATCCATTTCAAAGGGGTGGAAATCCCGGTCAATCTCCTTAAGAACAATCCGGCAGCCGGGGCCGAAGAAAATATTAACAATTCGATACAGGCATTTGAGTTTGAGCTTATGCGGGTAATCAGTTCCCTTACCGCTGACACAACCGAAAAAATCGCTTTTATTGAAGGACACGGTGAATTCAATGAATACCAGGTAAAGGATATCACCGAGGAGCTGGGTTGGTACTTTCAGGTGGATCGTGGAAAGATCAGCGGTAAGCCCGGAATACTTGATCAGTACAAAGCCGTGATTATTGCGGGACCAACCGGGCCTTTTTCTGAAAAAGACAAGCTTGTGCTTGATCAGTATATCATGCGCGGCGGCAAGGTGCTGTGGTTCATTGATATGGTGAATGCGAGCCTTGACAGCCTCAGCGAAGGCGGTTCCATAATCGCCCTGATCAGGATACTGAATATTGAAGACCTTCTCTTCAGATACGGTTCCAGGATCAATCCCGTACTGGTACAGGATGTTCAATGCAATATGATCCCGGTAAATGTGGCCCTGGCCGGTAACACAGCTGATTTCCGACCTGCACCATGGTTGTATTCTCCTGTTCTCACCGCGCCATCCGGTCACCCGGTCACCCGAAATTTAAACATGATCCGTTCTGAGTTCATCAATTGCATTGATACACTGGCAGCCCGTAAAGCAATCAAAAAGACCGTTCTGCTGAGATCATCCGAATTCTCCAGGAAGGTGACGGCCCCTGTGGTCATTAGCCTCGAGGAAGTAAGGCTTACGCCTCAGCCTGAACAATTCCCGGACCGGTTCCTGCCTGTGGCCGTGTTGCTCGAAGGCAGCTTTGAATCTGCTTTCAGGAACAGGATGATTTCCGGTATCTTTCCCGACACCACATTTCAGATGATGGAAGCCGGTGTACCTGCCAGTATGCTGGTGGTAGCAGACGCCGATATTATCCGCAATGATGTCAGACCTACACCCCAGGGGATCCTGATATCACCGCTGGGTTTTGATCGCTATACCCGGCAAACATTTGGCAACAAGGAATTCATCGTGAATGCGCTCCAGTATATGACCGGACATGAAGAACTGATCAGCCTGCGTTCCCGTGAAATAACCCTTCGGCTGCTTGATAAGGCCAAACTAAAGAATTACCGCACCAGGTGGGTCCTGATCAACACCATTTGCCCACCGCTGATCGTTGTTGTTGCAGGTATACTCTATGCCTGGATTAGAAAGAAAAAGTACAGCAGGACCTAGCATCCGGGATGATGCCAAAAAATACCTCGGCGCTCGGTGATTTTCAAAAAAAATGAAAGCACGCACCCTAGAAAACCTATTTTTTTTGTAATATTGGTACCCTGATTACGACAGGTAATCAGCAATGTAATCGCGTGTCTTAATTTAAATTAAATCCTTTTCCAAATGAAATTTGTCGTATCAAGTATTGACCTGTTGAACCATTTGCAGGCATTAAGCCGGGTAATCAGTTCAAAGAATACTCTTCCCATTTTAGATAACTTCCTTTTCAAGCTTGACGGAAAAACCCTCGAAATCACGGCTTCCGACCTGGAGACCACCATGGTCACAACAATTGAACTGGAGAACACCAGTGGTTCAGGCATGCTGGCCATACCAGCCAAGCTGATCACCGATTCCCTGCGCGAGTTTCCCGATCAGCCACTTACGTTCTCCATTAATACAGAAACCTATGCAGTGACAATCAGCTCGGAGAACGGCCAGTTTTCAGTTGTAGGTCAGCATGGCGAAGACTTTCCTATGCTGCCCAAAATCAAACCTGAACGGAGTGTTTCTCTAAAGCTGCCTGCTACTTCGCTGGTAAGCGGAATTAACAGCACTTTGTTCGCTACGGCTGATGATGAGCTTCGACCGGTGATGAATGGCATTTTCATTGAACTGAATCCTGCCGACATGACATTTGTTGCCTCCGATGCCCATAAGCTGGTACGTTATAAAAGAAAAGATGTCAGTGCTGATGCCAGCGCATCCTTTATACTTCCCAAGAAGCCGGCGGCTCTCCTTAAAAATCTTCTTGCCAAAGGTCATGAACAGGTAACCGTTGAATTTGACGATAAGAATGCTTTCATTGCACTGGCGTCGTTTCAGGTTGTCTGCCGACTCGTGGAAGGGAATTATCCCAGCTATAATTCGGTTATTCCAAATAACAATCCCAATAAACTGCTCATCGACAGGGTTAAACTGCTCAATACCATTCGCCGTGTTTCCGTGTTCTCCAACCAGGCCAGCAACCTTGTCCGCCTGTCGCTTAAGGGAAACAGGCTTACAGTTTCGGCCCAGGATATAGATTTTGCCACATCCGCTGTTGAGGAAATAACCTGCCAGTACAATGGCGATGAGCTCGAGATCGGGTTCAAATCCACTTTTATGGTTGAGATCCTCAGCAATATGCAATCCACTGAAGTATCCATTGAGCTTTCAGATGCCTCCAGGGCAGGTCTGTTTATCCCATTTGACAAGGAAAATGACAATGAAGACGTGCTGATGCTGCTTATGCCCATGATGATCAATTCCTAGGAGGGCATGAAGCTGAACCTGAAAAATCCGCTCATCTTCTTTGATCTGGAAACTACGGGGATTGATGTGGCCATGGATCGCATTGTGGAAATATCCTTCCTGAAAGTTTTTCCGAATGGCGATGAAGAATCGAAGACGATGAAAGTAAATCCCACGATTCCCATTCCGGCCAAGGCAAGCGCCATTCATGGCATTACTGACGATGATGTGAAAGATGCACCCAAATTCAGTGAAATTGCCCGGATGCTGACGCATGTTTTCGAAGGCTGTGATTTTGCCGGCTATAACTCCAATAAATTCGATATTCCCCTGCTTGCTGAAGAATTCCTTCGTGCAGGTGTGGATATCGATCTGAAAAAAAGGAAGTTCATCGACATCCAGGTAATCTTTCACAAAAAGGAACAGCGAACACTTGGTGCCGCATACAGGTTTTATTGCGACAAGGATCTTGAGGATGCCCATTCAGCCGAGGCTGATGCCAAAGCCACCTATGAAGTTCTGAAAGCGCAGCTGGACCGGTATACCGACCTGCCCAATGACATGGACGAGCTGTCGAAATACTC
>JGI11641J44799_10000412_pt1 | contig 12814 bp, 10 predicted proteins | sample WetSurSiteA1Bulk_FD_44799 | JGI IMG/M metagenome (IMG submission 44799) | reverse complement strand
GAGTCCCGAATCGAAAATCGCCTCCAGCGACGGCTGTCTCCCGAGGGATCGCAGCTTGTGCGTCAGTCGCCAGATGTCCCCCATGAAAAAGGGCATGTCGAGCCAGTTCTTCATCAGATCCTTGAAGGACCGGTCCGCCGACGACAGGGACTCCCGGATCGCATGGTCCAGGGTGTCGCAGACCTTGGTGACGGAATGGTAAAGGTTCTGGATCTGACTGTCTTCACCGGGGTATTCCCGGCGGATGTCTTTGATGAGGGCCTCCCTGTCGATGCAGAAATCGATCCGGTGCTCCGGCAGGATGACCTGGAAGGCCGGGTTCAGGGGNGAGATCTTTGCCGCGTCCGGCAGGGGGATGTTGAGCTCGGAGAACAGTTTCGTGAAGATCTGCCCTGCGCCGAAGCCACTCCAGGGGAAGGGATCGATATTGAAGGTGTAACCCGAGAAGGTGAGGCTGTCGCCGAGTGCGCATTCGGAAAGCAGGAGCGTCTTGCGGCCGTATCGGGCGGACAGCAATGCGGCGATGAAGGAACTCAGGTCGCTGCCGATGACGATCACGTCGTACATGGTTTGATATCCTTGGACTCCTGACAAAAGCCTTTCGAGGATGCCCCATTTTCCAGAAAGAAGGCCCTCTTGTCAAATGCGATCATGAGATGGCGGGGCTCAAAAGTCAACGACGGGAGGGTTGTGCCGGGGGCTGTCTTCCGGCTGCGAGTGATCCTTGACTCTTACCTTGCGGCCCTCGACCCGAAGTTTCCCCTCGGCGTAGAGCTTGATTGCCTTCGGGTAGATCCGGTGCTCCTCCTTCAGGATGCGCTGTGAAAGAGTGTCCTCCGTATCCGAGTCGTAGACGGGGACGACGGCCTGGATGATGATGGGCCCTGTATCGATGCCTTCATCGGCGAAGTGTACGGTGCAGCCGGAGAATTTTACGCCGTAGTCAAAGGCCTTCTTCTGGCCGTGCGTGCCGGGAAAAGACGGCAGGAGGGCGGGGTGGATGTTCATGATGCGCGCGGGAAATGCTCGCAGGAAAAGGGGCGAGAGAACCCTCATGAACCCGGCGAGCACCACCAGCTCCACGTCGTGGACCTTCAAGGCATCCACGAGTTTCTGATCGTATTCCTCCCGGCTGCCGGAGCCGCCGTGCTCGATCACGGCGCAGGGGATGCCGTGCCTTCGGGCCCTCTCGAGGGCGAAAGCCCCGGGGTTGTTGCTGAGGATGATCCGGATGCGGGCCGGCAGGGTCCCCTTTTCGATGTGGTCGATAATGGACTGGAGGTTGGAGCCACTTCCCGAAACGAGGACGCCAAGGTTTACGATTCTCGACATGGATGGCTCCCGGAAAACCTCTTCATGAAATGATCACGGACGGGGAGTCCTTCTGGCGCTTCTCGATCGAGCCGATCAGGTAGGCCTTCTCCCCCAGGGCGCCCAGCCTCTCCATGATCTCCGGCACGGTTTCGCTGTCCACAATGATCATCATGCCGATCCCCATGTTGAATACCCGGAACATCTCGGCGTCTTCGATCTGCCCTTGCTTCCGGATGGCCTGGAAGATAGGCAGCTCGGGCCAGCTGCCGCGCTGGATCACGGCCGAGCAGCGCTCCGGCAGGATGCGGGGGATATTGTCGGTGAAGCCGCCGCCGGTGATGTGGACGATCCCCTTCAGGCTGAAGTTCTTGTTGAGATTCAGGATGCTGCGGACGTAGATCCTCGTGGGCGTGAGAAGCTCCTCGCCGACCGGCAGGAGCAAGCCCTCCACGGGGTCGTTGGCCTGCAGGCCGCAGCGGTCGAAAAATACCTTTCGCGCCAGAGACAGGCCGTTGCTGTGGATCCCGCTCGAGGCAAGGCCGATGATCCGGTCGCCGATGCCCACCCGGGAGCCGTCGATCAGCTTGTCCGCCTCGACGATGCCGACACAGAAACCCACCAGCTCGTAGTCCCCTTCTCCGTAGAATCCGGGCATCTCGGCCGTCTCCCCTCCCAGCAGGGCGCATCCGGCATCCTTGCAGCCCTTCACGACACCTTCGATGAGCTGCCTGCCCGTCTCGACGTCGATAGAACCTGCGGCGATGTAGTCAAGGAAAAAGAGGGGTTCGGCGCCTTGTACGACGATGTCGTTGACGGACATGGCGACAAGGTCGATGCCGATCGTGTTGTATCGTTTCATCATCCGGGCGACGTTGAGCTTGGTCCCTACGCCGTCGGTCGAGGCCACGAGGATGGGGTCACGGTATTTGGCCCTGTCGAGGTGAAAGAGGCCCCCGAAACCGCCGAGGCTGCCCATTACCTCTTTTCGGAAGGTCGTCTTGACGAGCGGCTTGATCACGTCGATGAAACGGTTGCCCTTATCGATGTCGACCCCGGAGTCCTTATATGAAATGTTGCCCCCCATGAGCGCTCCTGTTGTGTAGAAATGGATGATAGAATGGATGGATAAAGACCATTCGGTGGAAAACGGTTGCACCATACCCGAAAACGTCGAACAAGTCAATGCGATCCTGTGTTGCCGGGCGACGAATCGGCACGCCGGGGAGAACTCGGGCTTGAGAAAAGAGAGGAACTTTGATAACCATATCGAGACGTTCCGCATGCATCGCGAATGCCGTGCTGGCCTGGGTGAAGTCGGAAAGCGAAAGGACAGTCTCGTGGAGTCGTCAAGGGGCATCAGATCATGGAAACCTTGAAACAGGCCCTGGAGAAGATCGAAAACCCCCTGCGGTTCTCGGCGGGGAATACCTTCCGGAACCTGNCNATCGTCAGGGACCTGGAAGTGCCCGTGCGCAGGAAAATCGCCGATCTTCGGGAGATGGTCCTGCAGAGGGTGAAGCATCCGGCAGATGCCGCACGCCTCGAGGAGCTACTGGCTCAGATGGAGGCTTTGTTTTCCGGTTTCGAAAAGGCGTCTCTCGAGGAAAAGAAGAGACGGGTCTCCGGGGGACTCGCCCGGGTCGACACGATGAAATCCCTCCTGGCCCAATGGTCGGAGCCCGGCTACCGGCGTCCACCCGAGGGGGTCAATCGCGATGTGAGGGAATCCCTCGACGCGGCCATCGGGAAACTGACCCTGCAGGCCCAGTTCGTGAAAGGGGTGGGCCCCAAGATCGGAGCGCTTCTTGCGCGCAAGGGCCTCAAGACGGTCGAGGACCTGCTCTATTTCCTTCCCCGTAAATACGAAGACAGGCGTTTCGTCAAGGCGATCACCCAATCCGAGGTCGGCAGGAAGGAAACCGTCATCGGCGAGGTCATCCGGGCGGAGATCCATCCCTACAAGAAAAGGAAAGTCTTCGAGGTTGTGCTGAGGGATGATTCGGGCACACTGAAGGGCAAGTGGTTCAAGGGCAGCTTCGCCTATCTGCGCAATGCGTTCAAGCCGGGCCTCCGGGTCATCCTCACGGGCGATGTACGCCTCTACCAGTTCGAGCTCGAGATGATCCATCCAGACTTCGAGATTCTCGAAGAGGGCGAGGACTCCCACCTTCATTTCAAGCGGATTGTCCCCATCTACTCCGAAACGGAGGGTCTCGGGCAGAAACACCTGCGCCGCATCCTGCTGCATGCCGTCGAGGATTATGCGCGCTACGTCCCGGGGCCGATTCCCCGTGAAATCTGCGAACGGCAAGGGCTCATCGACATCATAGAGGCCCTACGCACCGTCCATTTCCCCGGGCAGGAAGAGGATATCCGCGTGCTCGACGACATGCGCTCGGCGGCGCACAAGAGGCTCATCTTCGACGAGCTTTTCTATTTCGAACTGGCTATGGCACTCAAGCACAAGGGAAACATCCTCGAAGAGGGAATCGCCTTTCAGAAGGAAGGGGAGCTTTNGAGCCGATTCCTTTCCATCCTGCCCTTCGGGCTGACAGAGGCACAGAAGCGCGTGATCGGTGAAATCCACGGGGACATGGCGAGGCCTTCGCCCATGCATCGCCTGCTGCAGGGGGACGTGGGGAGCGGCAAGACTGTCGTATCCATGGCGGCAATGCTGACGGCCTGCGAAAACGGCTACCAGGCGGCCATCATGGCCCCGACGGAAATACTCGCGGAGCAGCACTACCGGAACATCGCCCGGTGGGTGGAGTCCCTGGGTCTCAGGGCGGCGCTTCTTCTGGGGAGCATGCGTGCCGCGGAGAAAAAGGAAGTCGCCCGCCAGATCGAAAACGGCGAGATCCAGTTCGTCGTGGGCACCCACGCCCTCATCCAGGAGGGGGTGGAATTCAGGAAACTGGGCCTGGTCGTCGTCGACGAGCAGCACCGCTTCGGAGTCGTGCAGCGCGCGGCCCTGCGCGCCAAGGGTTCAAACCCGGACGTGCTGGTCATGACGGCAACCCCCATCCCGAGGACGCTGGCCATGACCGTCTACGGGGACCTGGATATCTCCGTCCTCGACGAGATGCCCCCCGGCAAGAAACCCGTCAAGACGAAGATCTTCTTCGAAAAGGAACGGCCCCGGGTCTACGAAATCGTCCGGAAGGAAATCATCAAGGGAAACCAGGTCTTCATCGTCTATCCCCTCGTCACGGAATCGGAGGCCCTGGATCTCAAGGATGCAACCCGGATGGCCGAGCACCTTCAAAAGGACGTATTCCGGGAGCTTCGCATCGGTCTCGTCCACGGAAGAATGAAGGGTCCGGAGAAGGACGGGATGATGAAGGCCTTCAACGACAGGCAACTTGACATCCTGGTATCGACCACCGTGATCGAGGTAGGGATCGACATTCCCCAGGCCTCCCTCATGGTGATCGAACATGCCGAGCGCTTCGGCCTCGCACAGCTTCACCAGCTCCGGGGCAGGGTTGGCCGCAGCGAGATTCCCTCCTACTGTGTCCTGATGACCGATCACAAAGGCTCGGAAAACGCCCGCAAGCGCCTCCGGATCATGGAGCAGACCACGGATGGCTTCCGGATCGCCGAGGCGGACCTCGAGATCCGCGGCCCGGGGGAGTTCATGGGGACCCGACAGTCCGGTTTCCCCGATTTCAGGGTGGCCGACATCCTTCGCGACGGAAGGCTCCTCAACGATGCCCGGACGGAGGCATTCCTTCTCGTCGAGAGGGACCCGCGCCTCGAGCGGATCGAGCACGCGGCGCTCAGGGAGGTCCTGCTGTGGAAGTGGGAAGGGCGGCTCGACCTGGCCCGAACGGGCTGATGCACGCGGATTTCTTTTGACAAAACAATCATTTTCACTATAATCAGGTGCTTCGTTTATCCGCTTCTCGACCCGTTGCGGGCTAGGAGAACAGGAACGCCTTTTTACGTGGAGCTCACGCCATGAAAACCATCTATGCAGGGCTGATCGGCTTCGGCAACATCGGTGCCGGCGCCGTGAAGCTGCTCATGGAAAACGGCAGCACCATTGAGCAGCGCCTGGGGGCGAGGATCGTCATCAAGAGGATTGCCGATCTCGATCTGAAGACGCCACGCCCGGTGGCGGTGGACAAGAAGCTCCTGACCAAGGATGCCAAAGCCATCCTGAACGACCCCGAGATCTCCATCGTCATCGAGCTTGTCGGCGGCTACGAGCCGGCGAAGGGCTTCATTCTCGAGGCCATCCGGCAGGGAAAGCACGTGGTGACGGCCAACAAGGCCCTGCTGGCCACCCACGGAAACGAGATCTTCAAGGCCGCCGAGCGCCACGGGGTCAACATCGGTTTCGAAGCGAGCGTCGGGGGCACCATCCCCGTCATCAAGACCCTCCGGGAGAGCCTGGCAGCCAACCGGATCCGCTCCATCTTCAGCATCCTGAACGGCACGACGAACTACATCCTCACGAAGATGACCGACGAGGGGAAGAACTTCAAGACGGTGCTCCGCGAGGCCCAGGCCCTGGGCTTTGCCGAGGCGGATCCCTCCTTCGACGTGGAGGGGATCGACACGGCCCACAAGCTGGGGATCGTGCTGGCCCTGTCCTACGGCAAGAAGGTGAGGCTGGAGGACATCTACCGGGAAGGCATCACGGGGGTGAGCCAGCAGGACATCGAATTCGCCAAGGAGTTGGGTTACAAGATCAAGCTGCTGGCCATCGCGATCGAGCGGGGCGGCTCCATCGAGGCGCGAATCCACCCGACCATGATCCCCTTCGATCACCTGCTGGCAAGCGTGAACGGCAACTACAACGCCCTGCACATCCGCGGCGACGCATCGGGCCCTGTATTTCTCTACGGACAGGGCTCAGGCATGATGCCCACGGCAAGCGCCGTCGTCGCCGATCTGATCGATATCGCCCGCGACATCCTGAAAGGGATATCGCGCCGTGTCCCTTCGCGGTCGCTCTCGGAGGACAGGATCGAGAACATTGAGCTGATGCCGATGGACGACATCGTGACCAATTACTACTTCCGTTTTTCGGCCCTGGACAGGCCCGGCGTGCTGTCGAAGATCTCCGGGATTCTCGGGAAGTACAACATCAGCATCTCCGCCGTCATCCAGAAGGGCAGGGCGCAGGACAAGGCGGGCACCGTTCCCGTCGTCATGACAACCCACGAATCCCGCGAGAAGGACATGCGGGCAGCCCTGAAGGAGATTGACCGGCTGGCCGTCCTGAAGGGTAAAACGGTTCGCATTCGCATCGAGGACGACAGACTGAAATGAAATACGCAGTGCTTCTGGGCGACGGCATGGCGGACTGGGCCGTCGAGAGCCTGGGCGGGAAGACCCCGCTGGAATATGCAAAGATCCCCAACATGGACCGGATCGCCCGGGAGGGGACCCTCGGCCTCATCGACACGGTGCCGAAAGGTCTGAAACCGGGCAGCGACGTGGCCATCCTCTCTGTGCTCGGCTACGACCCTGAGGCGTGCTACACGGGGCGCGGGCCGCTGGAGGCCGCAAGCATGGGCGTCCATCTCGACCCGGGGGACCTGGCCTTCCGTTGCAACCTCGTCACCCTCGGAAACGGGCCGGACCCGATCATGGCGGACTTTACGGCCGGGCACATCAGCACGGATGAGGCGCGCCAGATCATCCTCGGGCTCGATCAGTCAATCGGCTCCGGGCGCCTGAAGTTCTACCCCGGCGTGGGCTACCGGCACCTGCTCGTCTGGAAGGGCGGCGGACCGGTGGTGGAGACAACCCCGCCCCACGATATCACCGGACAGGCGACGGCTCCGTACCTGCCGAAAGGCAAAGGCGCCGACGAGGTGCTTGATCTGATGCTGAAGTCCAGGGAGGTGCTCAGGGATCATCCCGTGAACCGCTCCCGCAGTGAAAAGGGAAAGAAACAGGCAACATCCATCTGGCTCTGGGGCCAGGGCGGCAAACCTGCCATGGAGCCCCTCACGAGGAAATTCGGTCTTCGGGGGGGCATGATCTCCGCCGTGGATCTCCTCAACGGGCTCGGGGTCTATGCGGGGCTCGAGGTCCTGAAAGTGGAAGGGGCCACGGGCTACATCGACACGAACTACGTCGGAAAGGGCGAGAAGGCCCTCGAGGCGCTCGAACAGAGCGACTTCGTCTTCGTCCACGTGGAAGCCCCCGACGAGATGGGCCACGAGGGGAACGCGGAAGGCAAGGTGAAGGCCCTCGAGGATTTCGACGAGAAGGTTGTCGGGACCGTCCTGAAGGGAATCGCCCGTTTCGGTGATTTCCGGGTGCTCGTGCTGAGCGACCATCCGACGCCGGTGGCAAAAAAGACGCACGTCTCGGAGGCGAGCCCCTTTGCCGTTTTGTCATCCGTCCCGTCGGACAATCTGAAAAACGGCAAGGCCTACAGCGAGCCGGCGGCGCGTGAAAGCGGAATTCTCGTGTCCCCGGGCTTCCAGCTGATGGAGGGTTTCATCCGGGACTGGAGACGGTTCGTTGAAGACAGGCGTCGTTAAGATCCGGGTCATTTACGCAGACACCGATGCGATGGGGATCGTGTACCACACGAACTACATCCGCTGGTTCGAGATCGGGCGGACGGAATTGATGCGGGAGGCGGGGGTCGTCTACGACGAGATGGAGAAGGAAGGGTTTTTCCTGCCGCTCACACAGCTTCAGTGCCACTACCTCTTCCCGGCGAGATATGACGAAATCGTCATCGTCGAGACCCGGATCGAGTATTTTCGGCGCGCAAGCGTGAAATTCGCCTACGAGATCTGGGACGAGAAACGGGAAAAGCTCCTCGTGGAGGGTCTAACGGTTCATGCATTCCTGAACCGGGAAGGAAAAATCGTCCGGGCACCGGCCCGGGTGGGTGAGATTTTTACAGCGATGCAAAAACCCTGAAAGAAGCTTGGGAGAGATCAAATATGGTTGCAGCTAAGATGGACAAAAAGGANCTGGAGCAGCCCGACGCCTTCCAGGAGGTCGTGGGGAAGGTCATGGCCTATGCCCGGGAAAACCGGCAGAAGCTCTACGCGGCTGCCGGCGCACTTGCCCTCGTGATCGTGCTGGGAGCGGGGTATTTCTTCTATTCGGCCCACAACGAGAGCGAGGCGGCCAGGCTCTATTTCGAGGCCCGGATGAAGCTCATGAGGGCCGACCCCATGGGGATGGGGCTTGCCGACCCTGAGGCCGCAAAGGCCTTTCAGGCCGTAGCGGAGAAGTACCCGGCAAGCGATGCCGCCCAGGGAGCCCGATACGAATTGGGGAACCTCTACTTCACGGCCGGCGAGTTCGACAGGTCGATCCAGGTCTACCGGGCCTTCATCGACAAGGCGTCCGGGAAAGACATCCGGACCGTCTACGCCTGGTTCGGGATCGGATACGCCTACGAGGCAAAGAAGGAATATGACAAGGCCCTGGAGGCGTTCACCCGGGTGGTGGATTCGAAACCGGGAAATGTCCACGAGGGGCTCAGCTACAGGAACATCGCGCGCGTCTACGAAGAGATGAACGATCGCGGGAAGGCGCTGGACTTTTACAAAAAGGCGCTGGAAAAGACCAAGGACCCCACGGCGTCGTCTCTGCTCAAGCGGAAAATCGCGCAGCTGGGATAAAGGGAGACGGAGAAGAACCATGCAGGAACTCATGTCGGGAAACGAGGCGATTGCACGAGGCGCCTGGGAGTGCGGGGCCACCTTCGGCGCGGGCTACCCGGGGACGCCGAGCACGGAAATCCTGGAGGCCTTCGCACAGTACAAGGGCGTCTATGCCGAGTGGTCGCCCAATGAAAAAGTCGGGCTCGAGGTGGCCATCGGGGCCGCCTTTGCAGGGGCACGTTCCATGGCGGTGATGAAGCACGTGGGCGTCAATGTGGCTGCGGACCCGCTCTTCACGGTGAGCTACACCGGGACGAACGGGGCGCTCGTGATCATCACGGCCGATGACCCGTCGCTTCACAGCTCGCAGAACGAGCAGGACAACCGCAACTACGCGAAGTTCGCGAAGATCCCCATGCTGGAGCCGGCCGACAGCCAGGAGGCAAAGGACTTCATCAAGCTCGCCTTCGAGCTCTCCGAGAAGTTCGACACGCCGGTATTCCTGAGGACGACGACCCGCGTATCGCACTCCAAGAGCGTCGTCCGGATCGAGGAGCCCGTGACAGCCGCGGACCGCACGGAGATCCGCCATCTCCCCCTCAAGTACGTCATGGTCCCGATGAACGCCCGGGCCCGGCGCGTCGAGGTGGAGAAACGCACAGCGGCCATCCGGGAATGGGCGGAGACCTTCGAAGGAAACCGCATGGAGATGGGCAGCCCCGAGGTCGGGATCATCACGGCGGGCATGCCCTACAATTACTCCAGGGACGCCTTCCCCGGGTACTCCTACCTGAAGCTGGGCCTGGTGCACCCCCTTCCCGAGAAGATGATCCGCGAGTTCGCCTCGAAGGTGAAGAAGCTCTACGTCGTCGAGGAACTGGACCCCTTCATCGAGGAACAGATCAAGGCCATGGGGATCGAGGTGACGGGAAAGGCCGTCTTCCCCTACACCAACGAGTTCGACCCCGGTGTCGTGGAGAAAGCCATCACCGGGACATCGTCGGCACCGGCCGTAACCCTGCAGACGATCCCGCCGCGGCCGCCCAACCTCTGTCCGGGCTGCCCCCACCGCGGGCTGTTCTACGCCCTGAACAAGACGAAGGCCTTCGTTTCGGGCGACATCGGATGCTACACCCTTTCGTACATGAAGCCCCTGTCCGGGATGGACAGCTGCATCTGCATGGGCGCAAGCATCGGCATCGCCCACGGAATGAGCAAGGCCCTTGGCCCGAAAGGGAAGGGGAAGGTCGTCGGAGTCATCGGCGATTCCACCTTCATCCACTCGGGGATCACGACGCTGCTGAATGCGGCCTACAACCGAAGCGATGCCGTCTTCATCATCGCCGACAACCGGACCACGGCCATGACGGGCATGCAGGAGCACCCGGCCACGGGCACCACCCTNCAGGGNGAAAAGACGAAGGAACTTGATTTAGCNGCCCTGGGGAAGATCCTGGGAATCGACAGCGTCGAGGTGATCGANCCACTGGATTTCAAGAACACAACAGAGGTCCTGAAACGGGAGCTGCAGAAGGAAGGGTCCTCGCTGATCATCTCCCGNTCGCCCTGCGTGCTGCTGATGAGCAAGAAGGCCGCCAAGGCAAAGCCTTTCAGCATCGATCCCGAGACGTGCATCGGATGCAAGGTCTGCCTCAGCTGCGGCTGCCCCGCCATTTCGTGGAGGGATTTCGAAAAAGAGGGAATGCCCGCGAGGCCGGACCGGAAGAAACAGAAAGGGATCGCCGTCATCGACGAGACCCTGTGCACGGGCTGTACGCTGTGCGCTCAGCTTTGCCGCCAGGAAGCGATTACTCGGGAGGAGCAATAACACCATGGAAANCAGGGTAAAAAGCCTGCTGCTTGCCGGGGTCGGGGGACAGGGAATCCTGCTGGCAAGCGATATCATNTGCAAGGTCATGATGGACAAAGGCTACGATGTGAAGAAGAGCGAGGTCCACGGCATGGCCCAGCGCGGTGGCTGTGTGACGAGTCACGTCCGTTACGGGGAGAAGGTCTATTCGCCCCTGGCAAAGAAGGGCGACGTGGACATGATCGTCTCCTTCGAGAAGCTGGAATCCCTGAGGTACCTGGATTACCTGAAAACGGGCGGGATGGTCCTCGTCAATGACGAGGAAATCTACCCGCCCTCCGTCAACCTCGGTGACGCGGATTACCCGAAGGAAGTCTACGAAAGCCTTCGGTCCCAGTTCGGTCCGGACAGGGTGAAGGTCATCGCCGGCCCGGAGCTCGCCGCCCAGGCCGGGAACCGGAGGGCCGTCAATACGGTCATGCTCGGCGCCATCTCCCGATTCATTCCAGGGATCAGCCCCGACGACTGGAAAAAGGTCCTGAGCGAGGTCCTGCCGGAGAAAAACGTGAAGGCCAATCTCAAGGCATTCGATCTGGGCCGGGCCGCATAATCCATATCCCATTGACGCAGAGCGCCTGCGAACTTATCTTAAGGCTGAAAATGATTGCTCGCGACTCGTAGCATCATCGGGCGGGGTTGTCATGCATAATAGAAACTCAAAGAAAATCATGAGTTTCTGAATTCCTGGTACGGTGGTGCGAGCCATTTAATTTTACGCCNGAGGGGTCTGAAGAGAAGTCATGGCCGTCGATTATTACAAAACACTCGGTGTCGACAAGGGCGCCAGTCTCGACGACGTCAAGAAAGCCTACCGAAAGCTTGCACTCAAGCATCACCCCGATCGCAACCCCTCCGACAAAAAACGCGCCGAGGAAAAATTCAAAGAGATCAGCGAGGCCTACGCCGTTCTGAGTGATCCTGAAAAGCGTAAGCAGTACGATGAGTTCGGCACAGACGCTTTCCGTCAGAAGTTCACACAGGAAGACATCTTCCGCGACTTCGATATCAATGACATTCTCAGGGGATTCGGCTTCGGGAACCTGGGCGGGGAATTTACCTGGCAGGGAGGAAGAGGGGGCGGAGGCAGAAGACGCCCCTACACGACTCAGCGTAAAGCCGATCCATTCGGGGATCTCTTCGGCCAGCAAGCCTACGGCCAACGTGAGGCACCGTCCCCGAGCGAACAGGACATCGAGTATAACCTATCGATAACGCTGGAAGAATCTGTCCTGGGGGCCGAGAAGAAGCTGTCCCTGAAAAAGGGTGACGTGACAGAGGAAGTCAGCGTGAAGATCCCTGCCGGAATATCGTCCGGCAAGAAGCTCCGTCTCGCGGGGAAAGGGCTTCATGGGCATTACAGCGGGTCGTCCGGGGATCTCTATCTCAACATCCAGGTGCTGCCCCATCCCATCTTTTCGAGGGACGGAGATGATCTGTATGTCGAAAAGACCGTCAGTTTCTCCCAGGCCTGCCTCGGATCGACGATCGAGGTGCCGACGTTGAGCGGCGGGCCGAAAAGATTGAAAATTCCCGCCGGAACCCAGAGCAACACGAAAATCCGCATGAAAGGGTTCGGAGCTTCCCATTTGAAGGGCGAGGGGCGCGGGGATCAGTACGTGCGCATCTTCGTCGATGTGCCCAAAAAAATCACGGCCAGTCAATCCGATCTGATTAAAAAACTCTCCGAAGAGGGGCTTTAATCCCCCATCTGAGATTTCCGGTTCCCCCTGTCTTGTTTCGGTATAATCAGAATAAATGAACAACGAGATTCAATCACGTAAAGTATAAATATCAATTCATACGTAGAGTTGTATTGAATACTTAAACCATTATATCGCAATGTAAGAAGTAAATAGTAATGTAATATGTATAATACATTAATATAATACATTATTATATGTATTCAATATAATTCTATCGATTAAGAAAGGATGCCTCATCGATGCCGGTATCAAAAAGGGGATGCATGAAAAACTCTCAAAGAACTGCCGGCTTTTAGAAATGAATTTGCACAGCTGGCGTGAGGATCTTTGATTTA
>JGI11641J44799_10000409_pt1 | contig 12843 bp, 10 predicted proteins | sample WetSurSiteA1Bulk_FD_44799 | JGI IMG/M metagenome (IMG submission 44799) | reverse complement strand
TCTTCTGCTGGCCCATATAGGCAGGGATTGCAACGGCGGCAAGAAACCCAATAATTGCTAAAACTATTAAAAGTTCAATTAAGGTAAATCCTTTTTTATTCATTTTGAACCTCCTGATAATTTATCATAGATAATTAAAAACAATTAATCAATATTTTTAAGCTTGTTGTCCCCCTCTTTTTTCTTGTCGAAAGCAATAGAGAGATTGGAACGAAGATGGGGCTCTTCTCTTATTTTTAGGCCTTTCTCGAAGATCTCAATAGCCTGGTCAAACTTGCCCATTTTCATATATTGGCGGCCAAGATTATTATATGGAATTATAGACCTTGGCAGAAGTTCAACTGCTCTCTTGAAGGCAATAACAGCATCTTCATCTTTACCTGTTTCACTATATGTAATGCCAATAGAGGTAAAGATATCCATATGAAGTTGGGGAGTCAATTCACATTCGAGGGCTTTTCTGAAATATATCAACGCATTCTCATAATTCCCAAGTTTATGATAAATGTAGCCAATATTGTAATATGTAAAAGCATAATTCTTATTTATCTTTAATGCTTTCTGAAATTGTTCCATCGCTTGAGCGTACTTGCCTTCATCTCTAAAAATAGCTCCGAGTTCATTATACGCCCTTGCATTATTCGGACCCTTCTGGATAACATCTTCCCACAGCTTTTGCGGATCCTGCCAGAGAGTATTTCGATAATATGTACCGACGGCCAGCAATAATACGATAAGAAGAACTAAAATAACCTTTGTTTTCATTCGATGAATGATACAGTCTGCTAACGATATACAGGCAATGAAAAAACCTATTGAAGGAAGATATACACGATGTTCAACAATCACGTCTTTTATGGGGATAATACTTGATTCAACAGAAAGTGTTATGAAAAACCAGAGGATGCCGAAAGAGATAAGGCGAAAGTGAAGGGCTGCATATTGATCACCGCATTTTAAATTTTTATTTTCAATTTTCGAACGATAAAAAAGATAAACAGCCACTGCAACTATTACGGATAAAAAAAGAAAAGACAATAAGACTTGAATATTGAAAAAAGAATGATATACGGGGAAACGGTAATCAAGACTTTGATTTACAGGGAAGACCAGCAGACGCAAGTAGGTAACAATAACTCTGAATTGAGTAAAGAGATAATCTGTTCGGTCAATGGCAGGGGTTTCTTTTGAGAACTTATCTGCATTTTCGAGTAAGGTTTCTATAGGTACATTGATGTTGAGCATAGTGAGCGGTATAATGAGCATTGTCAGTAGTAAGGGGAAAAGATACAGAAATCTCTTCCAGTTCAAATTTGCCTTCATTGTAAATGAAGGATTATAAAAAAAATAAAATTCGTAGAGAGTTATGATAACAGGCAGCGTGAAGGCTATTTCCTTGGTCTTCATTGCAAGAACTGCAGACATAAAAGAAATAGCATATAGGGTATGTGCTGGAGCCACCAGCTTTAGCCTGCGATTTTGGATCTCCCACACCTTCCCTTCCACTCTTGCCTCCTGATTTTTTATTAGTCTCCATTGTATATACATAAGGAGGGAAATAAGATAGAACAATGTTGCCATTGATGTTGCTCTCTGTGCTATATACGTTACAGCCTGTGTCTGTATCGGATGAGTGATAAAAACAAAAGCGGAAGAAAAAGCCATAAAATATCTAGAGCTACGAGAAGATTCATTGTGCAGGTAACTTCTAAAAAAAGGGGTATCAAAGGTAACAATAACAAGATAATATACAAGAAGGGCATTTATAATATGAATGAGGTTATTAATAAAATGATAACCAAACGGTTTTAGCCCGCCCAGGGCATAATTAAAAGCAAAACTCAGCAGCGTTACATATCTGTTATCGGAATGTTTTTGCAGGGTGATTCCGAAATCTTTTATTATTTCACTGTCTACGACTGAACTGAAATCGTCAAAAACAAAGGGGGCATTGAGAATATGTGAATAAATGATTGAACCAAAAAGGACAAGGGCAAACAAGCCTAATATTGAAAAACGTGATTTGCTGATTTCAGGCCGATTGCTCGAAGAAGAGAGTTTCATACCAGTGAATTGTTCTTTTTAGTCCTTCACCCAGATCAGTCTTCGGGGACCAACCAAGAAGCCTCTTCGCCTTCATATTATTACAAAAAAAATGTTTTGTTTCTCCAGGGCGTTTGGGTAAAGCACCGATTTTCAACTGTATTGGATTTCCCATCATGCGTACGATCATCTCTGCCACGTCTCTAATACTATATTCAATACCATTCCCGATATTAATCACTTCGCCTGCTGCTCCTGGAGATTCTGCCGCAAGGAGATATGCATCGACAATATCATCCACATAGTTAAATTCCCTTGTCTGATCACCTTCTGTCATCGGGAAATCTTTTCTTTCAAGACAATGTTGAATAAGAGAGGGGATAAACATATCAGTATCTTGGGAAGGTCCATAGGTGAGCAGTGGCCTTACGGTAACAACAGGCAGTTGCATTGTTTTGTAAAGCATCTGACTGAAATATGTAGCTGCCACCTTGCTGGCTGAATAAGGAGAGACGGGGATTTCCCTCTGATCTTCATTGAAAGGGGCCGGACCATCTCCGTACTCTTCAGAACTCCCTGTGCTGACAAAACAGTCAATAGTAATATTTTCTTTGATAACTCCCCTGAGAAGATTAATTGTCCCCTTGAAATTTATATCAATCATTTGTTCGATTAATTCCGGATCCCTATTCACATTACGCAATGCAGCGAGATGAAAAATAACTCGGGGCTGAACATTTCTCAGGCAGAGAGACACCTCTGAGTATTTTCTGATATCCCCATGCCAAAGAGTAATATCTCTTGTAATGTCTTTGATTCTGAAAGGGTTGCTGTTTTTCTTCAGAAGAATATGGACATCTGCCCCTTCGCTGAGAAGTTTTCTGGCAAGGTGAGAGCCAATAAATCCGGTAGCCCCGGTGACAAGGAGAGTTTTATTTCTTATAGTGGATTTCATCTTCCCAGATTTTCCAGGGAACCTTCCCACTACCCCAGTATTCATTCAGGAGATTAACATCACGGAGGGTATCCATGCATTGCCAGAAACCATCATGTTTAAAAACCATAAGTTCTTGGTCCTTTGCCAGTCTCTCCAAAGGTTCCTTTTCTAAAGTACAGTGATCGTCGTCGGAAAGATAATTGAATACCCCCCTGTTTAATACAAAAAAACCTCCATTGATCATTCCACTTCCTGCTTGGGGTTTTTCGCTAAATTCGACAACTCGTTCCTCCTGAGTAATAAGTTCACCAAATCTTGGGGGCGGTTTTACACCGGTAATAGTGGCCAATTTCCCATGAGAGACATGAAATTCTACAAGCTTTCTTACATCGATATTGGCAACACCATCTCCATAAGTAAGGAGAAAAGAGTCTGTATCTATATACTTTTCAATCTTTTTTATCCTTGCCCCTGTCATGGCTTTCAAGCCCGTGTCCGAGAGTGTAATTTCCCACTTATCTTCACTATGTAAATTATGGATTACAGGGTCTTCATGATTACCCAGATTGATGGTAAAATCGCTGCTTCTGATNCTGTAGTGGAGAAAATATTCTTTAATTATCTCGCCTTTATATCCAAGGCAGATAATAAACCGTTTAAATCCGGAGTGAGAGTATATTTTCATTATGTGCCATAAGATAGGTCTTGTCCCGATTGGCACCATTGGCTTTGGTATAAACTCGGTTTGCTCTCTCAGCCTTGTTCCAAAACCGCCTGCTAATATGACAACAGGAATGTCTTTCATTGTATACCCTCAACCTCTATGCAGAATGCTCAGAAGAATCTGAGTTCTTGGTTTCATGGATATATTCTTCTCTCACAACAAATAATGGCCTATGTTTTACCTCTACATAGAGTCTCCCTATATACTCGCCTATTAAGCCAAGGGAGAAGAGTTGCAATCCTCCCAAAGCCAGTATGGGCAGCAAGGTAGAGGCCCAGCCTGGTATATACTCATCAGTAAAAAGTTTGACATATAAGACCCAGAAAGCGCCTATGAGGGTCAAGACAGATATTAGCATGCCTGCTATAGATGTTAACCGTAAAGGGAAATAGGCAAATGAAACAATCCCATCAAGGCTGAGAGAGAATAATGAACTGATATTAAATTTCGATTGCCCCATTATTCGCGGGTCCCGTTTATAAGGTACGATAGCATATCTTGACTCTAACTGGAGGATCATGGCTCGAATAAGACGGTTTCTTTCTGGAAGGGCATTGAACTCTTGTACCAATGATTTTGCCATAAGCCGAAAGTCTCCATGGTTATATATTATATTAACCCCCATCATCCTCATTAATCTGTAATAGTTCTCCGAAAAAAATCTCTTTATTAAGGAATCTGCTGAACGGTCTGCACGTACACCCAAGACGAGGTCATATCCCTGTTCAAAATAGGTTATCATCTCTTCAATCTTCTCGGGTGGATCTTGAAGATCTGCGTCTATTGTAACAACCGCATCTCCTCTTGCATGGAACAGACCAGCGGAAATTGAACCTTGAAACCCAAAATTGCGCCTTAAGGCAATAATTCGTACATGAGGATCGGATGCAAAGATATTCTTCAGTACCTGTAACGTATTATCTGTTGAGCCGTTATCTACGTATACCATCTCATAGTCTGAGATCCTGTTAGAAGAAAAGAGATTTTTCAGTATGTTACTCAACCTCTCATGGGTTGTCTTCAAGACCTCCTCCTCATTATGGCATGGGATAACAATAGAAAGTAAGTCAACGCTTCTCATATCTTTCTCTCTATTATAAAGAGACTGACCCCTATCGGGAGGTTTATCCCCGTTGACAAGAATTTGTTCTCAAGCCTGAGTATATATTCTAACGCCTTATTTACAAATGCATTGAACTCATATAATTGATCAGTCGCTCTTTTTCTATTGCTAGACAAAAATTTCCGGGAAAGCCTGAACAAACTTATAGGAAAAAATAAACTGAAATTCCAATACGATACTTTTTCCGTTTTGAAACCATTCTTTTTTAACGCTCTGATTAGCCCTGATTTACAATATCTTCTATAATGGTGGTTCGCTTCATCATGTTTACCCCACAGGAATTTAAAGGCAGGCACAAATATAATCAATTTTCCGCCGGGCTTCAGGATTCTATACCATTCACGGAGAGCTTTGTCTTCATCTTTGATATGCTCCAAAACATCAGAGGCTATCAGGACATCAAATTGTTGTTCTTCGAATCCTGTCTCCTGTGCATCGGCAACCCCGACCTCATTGATCCCTCGTTGCCTGCAAATCTCTATCGCTCTTTCATTGATGTCTATACCATGAAGTTTTAGAAATCCTCGCTTTTTTAAAAATTCTATTAATACCCCCCCGGAACAACCAATCTCCAGTATCTCAAGATCTCTCCGATAATCTTTTATTAATCTAAATATGATGTCTCTTCTGCCAATGAACCACCAGTGGTTTTCCTCTAATTCATGGTACTTTAACGAATAAGATTGTTCCATTGTATTTATTTCTTATCAATTTGCCTGAAATAGTCCATATACCACTTAATTGTTTCTGAGAGGCCATCCCTTACAGAAAAGACCGGGTTCCACCCAAGCATTTGCCTTGCCTTTTTTGAAGAAAGATACTGTTCGGGGATCTCACCTTTCGCTTGATTCAATATGATTGGCTCCAAATCTGGCCGATTCATTAAGGAAAGTATCTCAATGGTTATTTCACGGACGGTTAGCGGCGTATCATTACCGAAGTTGAATGTCTTTCCTATGATGTCATCATCATCCATCTTTTCTGCAAGAAGCATATATGCCTTTGCAGCATCCTTGACATAAAAGTAATCCCTCACATATTTTCCATCACTTCTTATAACTGGTCTCTCATCATAAAAAACAGAGCGGATTGTTCCGGGTATAATTCTGTTAAAATTCAGATCACCTCCGCCAAAAAGGTTGCCGCATCTTGTTACACATACGGGAAGCCCGTAATGGTGAAAATACATCTGCGTGATTAAATCTACGCAACTCTTGGAGACATCATAAGGATTTTTTCCTATGAGGGGCATATCTTCTGTATAAGGCAATATTTTATGCTCGCCATATGCCTTATCACTCGATGCAACGATTATCTTATTGACCTGCTTATTCCTTCTGCATGCTTCTAACAAAACCCATGTCCCCTTAATATTTGATTCAAATGTAGAGAGGGGATTATTATTTGCTATCGGGACAATGGACTGGGCTGCAAGGTGAAAGACAATTTCAATTTCGTATTCATTTAATACCCTGTCAATAACATAATGCTCCTCTAAATTTCCGGATACAATATTTATCTTATCAATTAGTCCCTCTCTATAAATCCTGGACCGGGGAACATGGTCTCTCACTAAGCCTATGATATTTGCTTTAAGGTTTATTAATTCCTCTGTAAGCCATGACCCTAAGAGTCCGGTACATCCGGTTATAAAGACATTTTTGTTCAGCCAGTTATTGTTCAACATATGATCTCGCTTTTCGAGCATATCCTGAATTTTTACTGATTTTACTATTCTTCTGTTTTAAAGCAAAGTAAGCATTGCAAAAATTAGCAACCAGGTCATTCTTATCCATTTCAAGGGCTGCATCAATCATTTTCCTTGCATCCTTATCTCTTCCTTTCATCATAAGAGCGAAGGCAAGGCTTGAATAAGGTGCGGAGATAGCAACTTTCTTCTTAACATAAGGTATAGTTTCAAGGATAATTTCATCATATATAAGCTCTTTTGGCTTCTTAAAATCCTTGATAATCTTAGAATATTCTTCACTGTTTCTTACAAATATCTGCATGGTCCCATCGAGGTATATAAGTACCCAGTCGTCATCGTTAAGAAGCCTTAAGGTAAGCGGAAAGATTTCCAATGTATAATCGGCACACGCTTCATGAACTATGAGATTAATATTATATTGTTTAAGCAATTTTTTCCATAATGGCGTATGGTTCTTCATGCCAGGAACATTATCTTGAGAATAAATTTCGATTCTTCCCATCTTATCCGGAACCAGAGATGTTAGGGCATTTGCAAGCCCCACATTGGTTGGCTGTTTATAATCCTCCAGTGTATAAGCTATCGCATCGGTATCATATACTGCTTCAAGGCTGATAAAACGTGTATCATTGAAAACCTTATAAAGAGGATAAAGCCTCCATATCAGATAACTCCCTTTGTTATTCTGGTTAAAGATATTGGCGTCTATCCGATTAGCAAGAAGAAAACTCGCCGCCCTTTCAGGATATTTCGATGTATCAATACCGAGCAATTTAGAATAGTTGTTCAGCCCAAATACAATTGCAAATGTAAATAATATAAACAGTAAGAAAGAAATGATTGATTTGCCCCTCAATTTTTTTGTTTGATCTAAATCAATGAAAAATGTGTACTTCCGTGAGAGGGGAATCGCAATTGCTGCAAAAAAAGGTATATATCTCACAGAAGTGAAAGCAGCAATAGAGGAAAAAGCAATAAGGGAAAAGGCAGTTATATCGAAAGATTTGGACCTGAAAAAGTTTAGTGCCATCACAATAATTACATACCCAAAAATAAAAAAGAATGAAACAACAGAAATTCTATTGCCATAATGAACACCCATCTCCTTTACAGGACTTAAATATTCTCTGTTTTCGCTATATAACCAATTTGCATCAGTATGAGAGTTCAGGACTTCCAGTAGTTGTCCATTCAGACATGGATTTATATATGAAAAAACTATTGCCAAGAGGATTGTTGAAAGTAGTATGAGAGCAGATTTCTTTTCTAATGGTTGACCGAAAGGAGACTTGCTCGTTAGTAACTTGAATGATTCTGCCAATGCATAGATCGTGATAGCAGCAATACCGAAAACAAAGCCTGCGTGCATGTTAGCCCAGAGGAGCATAAGTGGTGGAATAAAAAACAGGGGCGCTTTTGCAGCAGGCTTCTCCCTGAATTTTTCGAGTAGCAGGATGAGGATAAGCATGAAAAAGAAGGAAAATAATTGAGGTCTATCAAGTTTGAACATTTGAAGCATAATTACAATAAGAGATGTTGTAACCAGGGAACTGTAAAGCCCTTTCTTACGCAGAACAAACCAGAGGAGAAAAACAAAGGAGGAAAAAATAGTAGCCCTGAGCAAAATGATGCCGGCTGGACCAAAAAATGAATAGATCTTATAATATATAATTTGAGCAATCCAGTATTGTGAAAGTGTAAACTTTTCCCGGTCAGTCTGAATCCCTTCCCCATAGAAAGAAAACGGGTCGTCTGATGGAATTGCCCTGTGCTGATAGATATATTCTCCTGTCTTAAGATGAAAAAAGAAGTCAGGACAAACAATAGGCCCTAAAAAATTAATAAAAACAGCGACTAAAAAGAGAGCGAGCAGTGTCTTTTCTTTCAGCTTAATAGAGTTTATTATAACGATTCCTCCTTGTTGTTTGCTTTTTGTTGTTTTAAATCATTTTCAATCTGAGTTATCTTGTCCAGTATCACAGTATTTCCCGGCATTCTATCGAGGGCATATCTGTAAGCTGCCAGAGCATCCTTTAACCTTTTCATCCTATAAAAAATATCACCAAGGGATACCAGTGACCTGGGATTCACTTCATTTTGAAGCGCATTCTTAGCACTCTGAAAAATAATTGTATTATAAATCTCTTCTTTAGGAATACGCTTCTCCTTGATCAAATCACTGTTTTGCGGAATATTTTTCATAAATATGGCACTCATCTGATCTGTATATACGGGAGTCCAATTCTTGCTCTCAGTAAGTGCAAGAATTATTGGATTTATTTGAGAAAACTGATTTACGACTGGTAAAAAAACATAGGTTACATTGTAATGGTTAAAGAGTAATTCCCAGAGAGGTTTTTGGGATACAGAAGAATTCTCTGCATTAATGTCATCATATTCTAATGTATTTATTATCCATGCATATTCCATTTTTACTAAAATATTTAATGAACGTGTATCAACAAAGGTTTTATGGGTTGGATATAGTCTCCAGGATAAATAACCCCCATATCCGTGATCATTAAACATATTGCCCCAAATCTTGTTATTTTCGATAAAAGTAACCGCATCAACCGGGGTATAAGATGTTTTTGCAACGTCAAACGTTGGCTTATCATAATCATATATGTAGCGGACAGAATAGAGAATTGCAGATAACGATGCAGTTAAAGTCAGCATGATCATAATTTTTCTAATGCTGACTGGCGAGAGCTTTTTCCTGAACAAATCATTGAGTATTATATTGATTTCTTTTCCCAGGATCATTGCGGCCGTTACTACATAAAAAATTATGAATCGACGGGCCAATAGACTCGGGACAAGAAGAAAGCCAAGCAGCATTATATGAGATAGTTCAATATTTCTACGTCTTAATAATACAATGATCGGGAACATCAAGGCTAAAAAAACATATGAATAAGGCAAGGAATGGACTTTAAACATAAAAGTATAATAGAGAGAATAATACTCCTGAATATTTTCATGGATTGGTTTGAACTTAAACGGGATATTTACTGTTATGTAAAAAGCATCCCATCCAGTTGGATTAATCAATGATACCCCTATCGCAAGCACCAATGCGCTATAAAATGTAAATATTTCCTGCTTTGTGAAAACACTTTTTTTCAATAAGATATTGATACCCTCTCCCAACATGAACAGAGAGATAACCATTACTCCGATAATAAAACCTCCGTGCATGTTAGACCAAAGAAGCATTAACGGAATCAACAGGAAAATGCATTTGCTCTTCCTGTCTCTGAAATCCTCTATGAGCAAGAAGGTCAATACACAAAAGATAATGGTGAACAGAACCGGCCGTTCACCTGTAAACATGAGTGAAGTTATAAAAACAATGGAAAGAAATATAAAAGATAACGGAAGGTTTACTGACCACCGCTGCAATCTCCAGAAAATAATCACAAGAGTTAATAAAAGCAAGAGAGTCCTCAGTATGATTATCCCTGCTGTTCCAAAAGAATCATAGATGAAATAAAAGATTATTTGGCTGAGCCAATATTGCTTTAAAATGAAGTTTTCCCACTCAGGAAATGGATTCTTATTCTCCTTAAGTGAGGAAGTAAAGCAAAAAGGGTCTTGCTCAGGCAGAGATCCTGAAGTAACTATATATCTCCCATTTGCGATATGCCACCAAAAATCGCTATCCCATAGAGGTATGGAAAGATAGTGTAACGCGAATATTAGAAAGAGAAAAAATATTGATATTATTTTTGCAATATTAAGAAATGCAGGATTATTAAGTTTCATACAAAAGGGGAATGAATTCAGTGTGGAGAAGTTTTTCTCTATATTGGAATCTTAAATTAATCCTCAGCTGCAACTATAGGCCCCTTTCTGCCTCTTTCCTGCATCCCGATATAACGAGGGATTGCAATTGCTGCAAGAATACCAATAATTGAAACAACAATGAACAATGCAATGAGGGTAAACCCGCATACTCTTTTAAAAACATTCATAAATTATGGAAAAAAAAAGGCTGTGCAAAAGCACAGCCTTTTTTTAAGTATTTTTAGTCTGAAGCAATACTTTTTCTATAAAGAACAACGGCACTTTTATCATAAGCCGTGAGGACAACGTTAGAGTTTCCTGGATGCGCACAAGAAATTTTGCCATTGGCGGCAGCGCCTGTCTGGCTTGTCCATAAGCTTACAGTAGCATTCCATGGAGAATATTCAGGATTCAGCACCCCTCTAGAGAATATATATTGACTGCACAATCCATCTTGAACAGCATATGCAGTAGCAAGTTGATCATTTGTCATATCACCAGAGTCAATGACACCGGTACCATTTGTGTCAGCTTCACGAAGTGTGCTTCCACCCTTTCTTGCTGATTGAAGCCAACCCTGAAGTTCTGCTTCTGCTGCAACAGCTGCCCTTGTGATAGCACCCTTTCTTCCTCTCTCCTGCATGCCGATATACCCAGGAATCGCAATTGCTGCAAGAATACCGATGATTGCCACGACTATGAGGAGCTCGATGAGGGTAAAACCTCTTTCATCCCCTCTTTTCATCTTGTGAATAGTTCTAAGCATCTTAACCCCCTTTTTCAATTTTCATACACAGCCGACGTATTCGGCCAACCCTTGCCTGTCTCTTTATCTTCTTGTTTTGATCCCTGCTTTCCATCACCTCCCTTGAAATTTCTTATGGATGTATGATGAATGAAGCAATCATTATGCCAACATTACAGATCAATACAAAGCAGAGAGAAAAACCAAGTAAATAATTATAAGTCAATAGGTTATAAAAATAATTTCATATTTGTAATTAAGTTTTTATCATGAACTAATCTATTTGTCAAGTTTTTATATCAATAAAAAACAAAAAAATGGCAGAATTGTGACAAAATTTGTCAAGGGAAAGACACTTTATGATAATTACTCCCAGCTGTTAATGTCCTTGTTTTCCCCTTCACCGCCGGGTGAGCCATCTGCGCCAAGGGAATAGAGGTCATAGTCTCCGTGGTTGCCGGGTGATTCAAAATGGTATGGTCTGCCCCACGGGTCGTTCGGGATCGCTTTCTTTAAATAAGGACCATCCCAGTTATTAACACCAGGGTCAGTGAGGAGCGCTTCCAATCCTTCACCGGTTGTAGGATATCTGCCGGTGTCGAGTCTGAAAGTATCCAGTGCCTGTCCCAGCAGTTCTATCTGGGTCTTGACAGCGGACTGTTTTCCTTTCCCGATCTTTCCGAAAAATTTCGGTGCGACAAGGGCGGCGAGCATGCCGAGGATTACCATTACTACGATAAGTTCAACAAGGGTAAACCCCCGTTTATTCATAAAATACCTGCGGTTTGCTGTATCCATTGTTGCCTCCTTATTCATGTTGTTATTTGGTTTCTATTTATAGAGTTGTATTTTGTCATTGTCCGGCCCTGGTCGCCTCTGTCGCCGCCGAAGGCGGGTAAACTTGACCGGACAATCCATAACATGAAAAAGACCGGATCCCCTATCAAGTCGGGGAATGACAGATTATTTGAGCTGCATGTATAAATATACTCTATTTATTGTCTATTTATAATACCCGATGCAGGCGAGATGCATCAAATTATAGTTCCGGTACATTCATATATCTTTTTAATTGCATAGTACATCAAAGAGCATCTTTACCAAAATTATCACAGATGCTAAAATTCCTGCAATCCATGAGTTACAAAAGCATTCGACAATGGCCTGAAGACGAAAGACCGAGGGAGCGGTTGATGCAATACGGGGCTGCCCATCTCTCCGACGCACAACTCCTTGCGATCCTGCTCCGGACAGGAGGGGGAGGGAAGAGCGCCCTTGATCTTGCTCTGGAGCTGCTGCATACCTTCAAGAGCCTGAAAAATATCGAGAGCGCCTCTCTCGCTGAGTTTAAACCCATCAAAGGCGTAGGCATGGCAAAAATTGCGCAGATCAAGGCCGCACTTGAATTAGGAAGAAGGCTCTCCGGAGAGTTATACGAAAAAGGCCCCGCATTTTCCTCGGCACACGATGTTTTTCAATTTTATCAGCAGCGTATGAGAGCTTTAAAGAAGGAGGTATTCTGCGGTGCGCTCCTCGACGCGAAAAACCGTATAGTGAGAGATTATAAGGTATCTGAAGGCACTCTTACAAACTCACTCATTCACCCTCGGGAGGCTTTCCGGGAGGCGATAAAAGAGGCTGCGGCCTCGGTGATTTTTGTCCACAACCATCCGAGCGGTGACCCGGCTCCGAGCCGGGAAGACATCAATATAACAGAACGCCTTGTTCAGGCAGGCGACATCGTCGGCATCAAGGTGCTCGATCATATCAT
>JGI11641J44799_10000408_pt1 | contig 12844 bp, 13 predicted proteins | sample WetSurSiteA1Bulk_FD_44799 | JGI IMG/M metagenome (IMG submission 44799) | reverse complement strand
CATATCTTTTAACCAAGGTTGCTCCTCTTTTAAATCATCCGTGAGTGCATTATCATCAGGGATCCAACCATATCGCTCTCCAAGCAAGCCGATAAAGAATGGACGGCAGGCACGGATTTCATCTAGGCAGAGTTTGAGTGTTTCCTTACGTGTACTTTGCTCTTCTGAAACACCCCAGCGCAAATCCACTTCTATAAATTCAACCTGCCGCTCACGGCAATAACGCCTCAGCTCAGGCCAGGTATGAGTCATTAATAAGTCGCGTTCTTCCACCATATCACGGAATGTAGAAGAAACAAATACACGTATGCTGCGATTGATAAGTTTTGAATTGCCGCTCATAATTGATGTGAATGAAAAATTTAGATAGAAAAATTTTTTACCATAATAAATATAAATTGTCAGCTAAAAGTGCTTCATTTAAATGGTTGATATCATTGTTAGCAATATATTATATGTTTGCTAAGGGACATACCAATGTTGCCAAAGCCCGCACGTATTAGCCGTTGCGTAATCTTTGCGCTTACTTATCCAGGTACACCAAGGTAACCCAAAGCACTACCATTCACAAGCAGTTGATCAGTAATGGCTTATAGACGCTGATAGCTGTAGCCCATTAAACTAGTATTTCAATTCTTTTCCTTTTGAGTATGCGATCTCAAGATATTTTTTCCTTGTTTCAGGGCTAACGGATAGAATGGCATGAAAATAGATATGGTCAACATTTTCAATGCCCGGATATTTCAAACTCCAATCATCAATTGTTTTTTCCATGGCAGCCTTAAATCCTTTTTCCTGGTAAACCCTTTCATTGAAAAATGTAGGATGCATAATAACGGCTTTTTTAATCTTAAGTAACGGTATTCGACCCTCCGGGTCTCCTTTCCAGCCTTTCTCATTCAATTTGTACGCGAAACCATAGGTTAAAACTCTTTCCATCCAACCTTTTACCAATGCAGGGAAATGCATCCAGAAAACCTGAGTAATAAACACAAGAACATCGGCTTCAGCAACTTTCTTTTGATGCAATAAAACATCTTTTGGCTTTTGAGAGTTAATCAGCTTTATGAGATCGTCATCGGTCTTGTTCTTTATATACACTTTTGCTATAAACCGCTTGATTGGTCCGCCTGCTAATTTGATAATCATTTCTCTCAGGTTCATCTGCTGAAAAAGTTCTTTTGGTATATCTTGATCGACGAAGAATGAAAAATCCATATCCTGAAATACCGGATTGAACTTTTCCTTATATAAATCGAGAATTTCATACTGATGTCCCGCTTCCATGAGCCCTTTTACAAAGTTGTCAAGAATTGCTTTAGTAAATGACATCGGGTTTGGATGAGCAAAAACGATAAGTACTTTCATGTTTGCAGCTAATTAAAGGTAATATATCGGTTCACTTTTTTGGTGTATTGTCTGTACTCATCGCCATATTGAGAACTGAGGAACTGCTCTTCCTTGATCATTATAAAATGGTGGATGATCCATGCACCAATGAATGCTAGGATATTTAAATAATGAGGATTGAAAAGACATGACGAGAACAGGATGAATAAAAATCCCAAATAGAATGGATGCCGGCTTATCGAATAAATACCATTTGTCTGTAACTGGTGTGTTTCAGAAGAAGACAAACCGAAAACCAGGTCCCTGTTCAGCTTTATTGTAGAAAGAAATAGTATGACAGTTCCAATAATTAATACGGCTAACGCAATGATGTCAATAAATTCATGGGGAATAAAAAGTCTCATAACATCTACGTTTAGGCCTTTTAAAAGCAGAAATGTCAGGTTTACGAGTACCAGTGTTTTTGCAAGAAGAAAATAAACAACTGGAACCGGGGGGCGTCCGATAATTTGTTGTTTCTTGATTATTGCCCTGCTGATAACAACTGTTATCAAGAAAATTAACAATAAAAAAATAATTAAAACCACAGTCGAAATCATATCATTACACTTTTAATGTTTAAAATACACTATTTACATTCTTATTGGGTTACAGCAAACGTTGGCAATATGCCCAGTTATTCGTGTCGCGATAATATAACCAGATCAGATTGGCGCCTTGATAACGCTACGTTACATACCTTCATACGTTAAGTAAAGGTACAATTAGAATACTCCATTTATTAAAACTGCAAATCTATAGTTGGTAAATTATAAAATTGAAGCTTACCTTCTGTACTAAAGAATGGTATTGAATAATACAATTTCACGTTCACAGTTTTATTTGGAATCAACCATGCAGCTAACATCTTATATTGTGAGAAGTATACAGCATACTCATTTAATGGATCGTAAGCTTTTGAAGTAAATGATACAGCACCTTCATCGTACAGGGTAAGGCCATATCCGTCAATTTCTGTGAACACGGGAATAATGCTTGATTTGTCAATAAGTAGTCTTACATTTTTACTTAAAAATAATTGGGTTTCAAGATTTGATAAATCTGCTGGCGTATGTGTTAACCCAAGTAAGTTCGTTTTAATACTAACTGGCATTTTACCGGATAAATACTCCATTCCAGTCTGACCTATAAATGATTCTTCATTTAATAATCGTTCTCGCAGATTGCCAATTTTACCAGTAAGAGCAACAATTTCAAGATCAATTTCTATTATTAAGCCTTCTTCACTTGATAGTGAATGAGTTAGGTGTTCTGATAAAATAGGATTTTTTGTTATTAAATCATACTTTATTGACCAATCTTTTGCTTTTGCCGAGTCATTCTTTCCAGAATTTTTTGAAACACAACTATTAAATAATATAAGAATCACCAGGTAAACTGCCAGATTCTTAATTCTCATAAAAATTAAATTTGGATTAGTCTCATTTGTGAAGGTTCTCATTCTTTTCATGACCTTATCTCCTTATTTTTAATTTGGTAATTAAAAGTACAAAAAAAACTTTCAGTTTATGCTTTTCGCCAACAGTCAGTGGTATGGCCAGTAAGGGTTTGCGGTTGATTTCCTAAATGTTATTATCTTAGTCTCCTGTTTATTTCACCCAAATTAAAACCTTGGCATTTGAGGTGGATGACTTTTTCCTGATTTATTATAAGGCGTGATAATCTGGAATTATAAAAGGAGAAAAAAAATGTTTATAGCATTCACTTTTGAAGAGTTTTTAGATATGATGGCTAGCTATAACGCCACATTGTGGCCCATGCAGTTATTTTTGTACGCACTTGCTATAGTTGCATTATTTTTTGCCATCATCAAAACAAACTATTCAAGTAAGGTCGTCTCTGGAATTTTAGCCTTCCTATGGCTATGGATTGGGATTATATTCAATTTTATATACTTCAGTAAGTTATCTCCCATGGCCAATGTCTTCGCTATTCTATTTGTAATTGAGGGCTTAATCTTTATCATGGCTGGAATCATCAGAAAAGACCTGTCTTTTCGTGTCAAAGCTGATTTATATGGAGTTGCAGGTGGACTTTTTATTTTTTACGGAGTTATCGCATATCCGGCAATTGAGTATCTATATGGACGAGGCTATCCTCAATTGTTATCATTCGGTCTTGTTCCATGTCCTACTACAATCTTCACATTGGGTATACTTTTATGGAGTGTTCGAAGAATTCCAAAGTATATCCTTATTATTCCATTTTTGTACTCGCTCAGTGGTGTTATTCCTGTTTACTTGGGTGTTGTAGAGGATATCGGCCTGATTATAGCAGGAATATCTACCACAATTTTAATCCTGTATCGTGATCGCATGAAAGAGCATACATAACAACAGAACAAATTATACCTAACCGTTTGCTATTTGGTTATTTGGTTCTTTGGCGATTTCAGGGCACTTCCTGTCAAGTTACAATTTTTGCTTAATAACAATACAAAAGTTTCGNGAGCCAATGTCGCATCAATGAACCATATACCGTGTTAATGGCTGTTCTTCATTTGCTTAACCCTACAGCCATTTTATAGGCCAATGCGGCCTCGGGAAGCGGCGTTAGTGAATCTAATAAAATATTGTAGGTTCCTTTTTCTGACAGTTCGTTAGCAACTTTTTTAATTAATGCTAAAGTAGCTTTCATCAAACTTGAACCTAAGCTTAAACGGGCGACACCCATATCCTGCAGTTCACGAACAGATGGAGGTAATCCTGCCCCAATTCCAGGGTTTGAAAGAATATTAATTGGGGCATTAATTTCCTTAACCAGTGTTGAAATCATTTCTTTTTCCCATACAGGCTGAATAAATATGCAGTCGGCACCTGCTTCGCGGTATTTGTTGCCACGCTTTATTGATTCAGATAATTTTTCTTGTGACGAACCTGACGAAGTATAAAATGAATCAGTCCTTGCATTAATTACTAAATGAAAACCCAGTGAATCAGATAATGCACGAATTGCTGCTATTCTTTCACAAAATTCCATTTCGTCAATTAATACCGGATTTAATTCAATACTGTCTTCAATGTTTATTCCAACAATTCCTGTAGCAATTATCCTTTTAACCGAATCAATTATTTCATTTAAATTTTTCCCATATCCGGCCTCTATATCCACAGTTACCGGAACTTGCACCGCATTTGCGATCCCCGTAATAACTTCAATCATTTCTGACAACTGTATTACCTCGCAGTCAGGATAACCCAAAGAGGCGGCTATTCCCATACTTGTTGTTGCGATTGCTTTAAACCCACATGCTTCTATTAATTTAGAACTTCCTATGTCCCATGAGTTTAATAGAACCAAAATTTCTTTGTCTTGATGAAATTTCAAAAACATTTCAGCCTTTTCTTTTTGTATACTTGAAATCATAATCCAGCTTTTTTATATTGTTTTTATAAATATATCTGACTTCTTATTGAATTGGCACTAACATCTGCCACGTGTATGAGCCGTTGCGTGATAAGTGCGATTACTTATCCTGGGACACCAAGGAAACCAAAAGAACTGACAGGCGTAAACCTGATGCCAGCAATGGGTTATACACGCAGTTAGTGTTTCGGCATTATTTATACTGTTATTATCACTTTAGCTTTGTTTATAAACTGCTCTCATCGGATAAAATTCATAACTATTCAATCCATTTGCCGGGTCATTTTTTATCAAATTATCCAGGTGGTCATCACTATCTACGGCAATTATTCCGACACCGTATCCCCCTTTCGGATCAAACACCGGTCCGTATGCAATTGCAACTCCTTTATCTAAAAGACTTCGCCAGTATTCGACATGATTTTGCATTATTGTTTTTTCTTCATCGTTCATATCCATTGCAAAACTTAGCCTTGGCGGATTCAACTTTAAGAAGAAGTGCTTTTTATCAGTATTCATAGATTATTTTTTTTCTTGCAGCAATTATAATGAATTGTATCAGTTATGTTTTTTATGCCGAACGCTAAAGCGGTCTACAACCCTGTGCATACCGCTGAAACCCTTATTGGCTATACCACTTGTAGGACACTGTGGTTTTTTATGACAGTTTTAAATGTCTTTGTTTAAATATAATTCCTCCAATTAAGAAATAAAACATCGTTAAAATAATAATTGAAACAATTTCGGGAATAATGCTCGATACACCCATATTCATTATCAGTGTTTTATTTAATGCCGAAATGGAATGCGTCGGAGTCATTAATCCCTGTATATTTATCGGATATCCGGCTATGGTAAACAATACTTCACTTTTTAACGGAAATGCAGCTCCAGTAAAAAACATAAATAAAAACATGGGGAAATTACCAACAACCAATACTTCATTTGCTGATTTGGTTATCGCCGCAATAATCAGACTAAATGCAATAATTGATAAACTCGTTAAACTTGCAATGATAATCATAATTGTCAATGAACCTTCGTACTTAAAACCAAGCATTATTGCAGTTAATAAAGTTAATAAAACAGAGACAATTCCAACAAGCAACTGTACAAAGCTAATACCCGTCAAAAATTCAAAAACAGTGAGTTTAGAAAGTTTTAAACGCATTATGGTTTTGTTTTCAACTTCGGATACAAATGCAATACTTGCAGTGAACATCAGCATTATTAATGACACAATAAGAATCCCCGGCACAATCATATCAAAACTGCTTGCAGTTGCTGAAGTCCCTAATGCCGTTTCTTTCACGTCAATAATTCTTTTATTACGAGTTGCTTGCAATGAATATTCATTTACAACTTCGTTGGCCCATACTGCGCTAATCAGATAGCTGGTACTGGTCAAGTCCCCAATAAATTCAACTGTAGGCATAAAAGTGCTATCTGCTAATTTTCGCTTCTCTATTGATTGAGAAAACGAGGTGTCGATAATAATCAAAGCATCAGCTTTTTTGCTTTTTAAACTTTCGATGCCAATTGTTTTATTTATTACTTCATTCACTGTAAAAGGAATGTCGATTGCATCAGTTTTAAAACTTTTAAAATATGCTATCAAATCATTACCGTGATTAAATGCTTGTTCGTTAATCAATATTCCTTTATCGTTATTGGCTACCAAAACAGCATATTGAGGTGTTGATGTTTCCATTATCAGGAAATAGACGAAAATAAAAAACGGTCCCATTGATATGGAGAGCAATAGTACCCAATAACTTCGCATTTGCTCTTTTAAGCTTTTTGATATGATGTTAATGATTTTCATCAGCGTAAATTTCTACCGGTCAAGTGAATAAATACATCTTCAAGCGTATTTTCACGTAGCTTGATTTCAGCAATTTTCAATCCGTTACTTTCGGCAACATTTTTTATTGCAGGCAATAGTTCAATAATACCTGAATGCTTAATAAATACGACATCTTCCTTTATTTTAATAGTCATGTTTAGTAATCTGATACTTTCTGAAAATGTTTTCATCGCATTTTCATTGCAACTTTCTAAAACCAGTTCAAGAATATCACCTTCTCCCACAGTTCGCTTAAGGTTATGAGGAGTATCCAGCAAAAGTAATTTTCCATGGTCAATTATTGCAATCCTATCAGCTAAACGCTCAGCTTCATCCATATTATGAGTAGTAAGGATGACTGTTTTTTGTTTGCTATAAGTTTTTATAAAATCACGCACCAATATTCTGCTTTGTGGGTCTAAACCAACTTCAGGCTCATCGAGAATAAGTATTTCGGGATCGTGAATCAGAGCAAGACAAATATTAAGTCTCCGTTTCATACCACCCGATAAGCTACTGGCTCTCACCTGGACTTTATCAGTCAACCCTAAAAGATTTAGTAATTCAATTGCTTTCGGTTTAACTGTTTTTGAAGGTATACAATACATTTGACCCATGAACTGCATTTGCTCCAAACATGTTAATTTAGGGTAAAGAATGTTTTCCTGAGGGCAATATCCAATCATGGATTTTCTGTCTTTACTACTATAATTGGCAAAAGAAATTCCCCCTTCTGAAACGGGCAATAATCCACAAATCATAGAGATTGTCGTTGTTTTTCCTGCTCCGTTTGGACCCAACAGTCCAAATATTTCATTCCTGTTGATGTCGAGGCTTATTCCGTCAACGGCAGTGAATTCGCCATATCTTTTTTTAAGTCCTTCGATTTTAATTATAGCTTCCATTGATCATACTTCAGTTAAGCGTTAAAACCGTTTATACCAGCCCTGTATCTGCATCTGGCTTCACCTTGCTTTTTCAGGTAATAACTTTCTTTCTTGGATGTTTTGGGCATCACAATTTCAATAGATCCGATATTGTCTTTTATCCTATATCCTCTGTCAACAATGGCCTTTCTGATTTTACCTACGGTTAGTTCCCTTATCTGCATTTGATGTGGTTTAAGAGCATGGCCGTCATAGGCATTACCATCGGTAGCTGCGCTCCGACAATGACTCCAGATTTTCGGGCAATCTTTTTAACATGATTTCCTGAATTTTGATCTAATTTATTCAAAATGCGCCAAAATCACTCGTTTCAAAGAACTTAAGATATTAACAGTCGATATGTCAAATGCTAATAAGGATCAACTATTTACCACCAAACTGTTAAAAGAGATAACCCACGCAACCGACCGAAGGGAGCTCACTTAGCGAAGCGTAGTAAACCCACAGCCAGCAATGGGTTATACACGCTGTTGGCAGTAGTTTTATTTTGCGTGTCCTATGATAAATGAAGGATAGTCCCCGAACCTTAGGACTAATCATTAATAATGACAACCAGATATTTTATTTCTGTTTTGGTTGGAATTTTATATTATTTCTGTCCAGATAATTTGCCAAAGGTTCTAATCCTAGTTCTTTCCTCCATTCATCAACCTTTGTTTCATCTTCAAGTGGATATAATTCCTCAGACTTTGTTTGTTCGTTGTATATGGTATGAGTACCATATTTTTGAGGCTTCTTATCATTAAATAAGCACCGATCAAATATATTGGCATATCTCTGCCAGGGTAGTTCTTTTTCTTCACAACTCTGTCTGATCATGGGCAAGTATTTTTTCTGACTACCATCGTTAATATGCATAGCAACAAGATAAGCGGCCATAGCGGCTTCACTTCCAACTTCACTGATTTTGGGCCAACCTTTTGCCAGAACAAGTTGCTCCAGTTCATTCTGATTATTTTCCTGAATCATGAACTTTAATTTCCAAAGTGCTGATGCCACAGAGGATCTCATCCCGAATTTTCTTCCTGCAATACCAATTTCATTAAAATACGCCTGATCATATGCTCCAAGTCTCCACAGTGCTTTTGCATATTCAATATCCTTATAAGGATTATTATATTTTAATTTCAACATAGAAATGAGTCTATCTTCGAAAGCATCCCATTCTTTGTCTTCCCTCGCCGGGATCAGGCAAGGATCCGTTAGTGCGGATACTGATGTATCAAGTTCAATCGCAATATTCAGATACTTAAAGCAGCTGTCAAAAACCATAATAACTGTGTTGTCAATGGAAAGTGCGCATGCGTAGTTATATACAATTCTTTTGTCTTTTGGATTAAGATTATATAATTTTCTATATTCTGTAATGGCTTCAGGAACAATGCCCTCATACATTAGACTATCAGCTTTATTTCTTTGGTTTGGAGCAACAGGTTGAGAAATGACATATTTGCTGAAAAAAGACAGGCAGACAATTGGAAAGAAGATTAAGGATTTCATGATAAGCGCGTATTTATGATCATATTTTGTTCTCACGAATTTTCATTACAATGTTCTCAAAACGTTTGACAATTTGAAGCGGTTGGGTTTTCGGCCTGCGTACTTGTCCACCTGCAAGCATGCTGAAGCAGGAACCATACCCTTGCAAACCACTGAACCCCAACTGTTTTATATTGTGTATCAGCTGGTCGTTGTTTTTTTGTTATCATTGACGTATTCTAAAATGTCACCTGGTTGACAGTCTAATGCTTTACAAATTGCGTTTAGGGTGCTAAAACGGATTGCTTTTGCCTTTCCAGTCTTTAAGATAGAAAGATTGGATAAAGTTAAATCAACTCTTTCAGAAAGTTCATTCAGAGAAATTTTCCGTTTTGCCATCATCACATCTAAGTTTACAATGATTGGCATGGCTTAAACAGTTAAATCGTTTTCGTTTTGGATCTCAACTCCTTTTGAAAAAATAGCAGCAATAACATAGATTACAGCGGCCATTAAAATAAATGCTTGACTGTCCGCCCAAAACTGGTTTAAGGTGTCGATAACATAGCCACGATGCTGCAAATTTTTGGTAGTCTGTTGTGCTACGTAACTTAAAAGTCCAATTGAAAGAGTGTAGTAGCTGATTTGTGAAATCTGTCTCGAAACTAAGCTGTTGAAGGGTTTTGATAAATTAATTTTGCTCACCAGTCTGATGACCACATAAAATAGGACTGCTTTCAAAATCGAGATGACCAAGATAAAACTGTACATACTGAAGAATGCCCATTTACTACGATCATACATTTCACTTAAGTCCAACTTTTGATATAAGTTTTGAACAGATTCAGGCTTGTACAGACTGAAAAAAAAATTGACGATCAGGCCTCCGGCTTCAATGCATAAACCAACGAAGATGATCCAGGCAACAATATGTAAGCCAGTAAATACGAAGTTGCTTCTTTTTGACATAATTGTTAAAAATATAAATTATATCAACAAAGATAATAATTATTTATTGATAAACAACAAATATACATTTATAATCAAAGAATTTCATCGTATATGAAATTATTGTACAGTAGTATCTTTAGTTTTAGTTGTGTCATCTGTCATCGTGCACATCGTTTCGCGTAAATGACCAGTGGCGTTGCCAGAGAGCTTTGTTGTCTGATTACTCCAGGATACCTAAATACTGAAACATAAGAAAACCCGCTGCCAGCAATGGCTTAATCACGTTGGTGTGGGTAGTTTTAATCAAAGTATAATTAACCCAAAAAGTACCTGCCAAACTAAGTCAGTCCAAAAATGTATACCAACTGCTGCTAAAAAACCATATTTTCTAAAATAATAGGCTGCAAAAAACGAAAAAACACTATTTAATAATATTACTTCAAATAAAAGCATCGAAGGGATTTGTGTCATCGAGGTGAAGCCGAATGAGACCATAACAGATGGTAAATGGCCTATGGCAAACGCAATGGCGGAAAAGGTTGTTATTATCCAAAATAATGGAGTTTTCCCCTTTCCTTTTAATAGAAGTGATGAAATCAACCATAGCCAAAATGATATAAAAAATAGCCTAAATACAATTTCCTCACCAATTCCAGCGATTATTGAAGTAGTCAAGGAAGTAGGAAACGGGAGATGCTCAAAGTGACCTACGGTATTGAATTTGCTAAAAATGTAGTCGCATATAATGAAAAATATACCAATTCCTATACCTATAATTGCAGGTTTTATGAATCTCTGATTGTTATTGACGTTATCACTCCAAATATCTGGAAATCCTAGTTTGTTGGATAAATGCAAGCCAAGCATTCCAAGTCCACCATAAATGATTACAATAATAAAAAATGCGGCTAAAGCAGTAATTGGCTTTGAAGCAGGTAATTCATATTGGCCGATAAAAGCACCTTGTGGGAGGAATACATTAATACTTGAAGAAACAGCCAATAATAAAACTAGTAAAATGTAAGTCTTCTGTGATTTTGATGTTTTCATTTCTTGAATAATTAATGGTGACTAAATAGTACCTTTGTTACTTATAATCAACCTACTACAAGAATAGAAATACTTTCAAATATAGAATTTTTCTATATAATTATTATGCTTCCATAAAGCTATAACATATGCTTTTTATTGATTACCCACAACGCCCGCGTTTATGAGCCGTTGCGTCTGCCCGCCGTAGCATTATGCGAAGGCGGGTTGCCATAGCGCTTTATTGTTGAGTTACCTCGCAGCAACCAAAAGGGCGAACCTTCGCAACCGACCGAAGGGAGCTCACGTAGCGAAGCGTAGTAAACCCGCTGCCAGCAATGGCTTATCACGCTGTTGTGAATGGTTTTATTGTTCTTGTTAAATGTATTATAAAATTAATATTTTTAGTATTAAGGTTTTGCTTTGTACTCTTTTGTCTGCCACACAAAAGAGTACCAGAAAAAGTCACCACGAACGAAAAAAATCGGGCTCGCCCTTTTCGCACCTGCCTTCGCATTCCGAGCCGTGCGACCCGATTTTCCGCACCGTCCGTGGACAACCTCCCCGCATGGCTAGCTTTGAACAAAGTCTGCGCTTATTAACGAGGCTCATCTGATTGATTCAAAAATTGTGCCTAACGCCCGCGTGTATGAGCCGTTGCGCCTGCCCGCCGAAGCATTATGCGTAGGCGGGTTGCCAATGCGCTTACTTATTTAGGTACACCAAGGTAACCAAGTAAACTGACCTTCGCAACCGACCGAAGGGAGCTCACCTAGCGAAGCGTAGTAAACCCGCTGCCAGCAATGGCTTATCACGCTGTTATGCACAGTTATTGTTTTGAAATTTCAACTCTACGATTTTTTGCCCTGCCCTCTTCTGTGTTATTGTCAGCAATTGGTTTTGACTGTCCCCATCCTTTCGACTTTAAACGGCTTACTTCAATACCTTTTGAAATCAAAGCATTCATGACTGATTTTGCTCTTGATTCGGAAAGTGGTTGATTGGTTATATCACCACCTACATTGTCGGTGTGTCCTTCGATGCTGATTTTCAGCGTTGGATTTTGCTTTAGCATTTCTGAAAGCTGGTCAATTATTGGTTGTGATTCTGGTTTTATATCGGATTTCCCAGTTTCAAAATTGATATACAAGGCTATAAAGCCCTCTTTGTTTATCTTTTCAAACATTTCACTGGCAACTACTTCCTGTTGCATTGATTCAATTTCAAGAACATTTAACCCAAAGGCTTCTGCTTCAATTCCATTGCCTGCAAATCTTGTTAATTGAATCCAATATTCTTTCTCTTTAGTTGAAAGATATAATGTAGCCTCAATATCACCTTCTGAAGCATTTGTGTTTTTAAAAACCAATCGTCCGCCATTTTTAACTACAGCATTTTCATAGTTTTTTACGATTTGCAAAGGGCTTTTCATTTTTACACCTGCATCAAAATTAAATCTGTAGTAATAATAAAAAAGGTTGCCCTCTTTTGTTTCTGTTTTACTGACACTGGTGCGAAGCTGAAGTTCATTATAGTTTTCACTACAATCTGAGATATAAAAATTCTCTAGTCTTGTTAAAAGTTCGTGGTCCTTGCATCCATCTGCATCGTTCTGAGCATAGGCAAAATTTGTTAATGCTAAAACTAACATCAGAATTGAAATACATTTATTCATAATAACCTCCATTTTTTAAATTATTTGCTATTCATTTCTATATTATTTTGCTCACAAATTACTGAGGATAATCAGCTTCTTTAAATGTGTGACTTACTAATTTGGATTAATGAAAATGTGTATAACTCCCGCGTGTATGAG
>JGI11641J44799_10000407_pt1 | contig 12849 bp, 8 predicted proteins | sample WetSurSiteA1Bulk_FD_44799 | JGI IMG/M metagenome (IMG submission 44799) | reverse complement strand
TTTATTAATAACAAGGTAGATAGTAAAGGTTCCTTTTATACCGCAAATCCGGTACCCTGTATCCCCTTACTGCCCCATTCCCTGTTGAGGGCTCCCCCAGCCATGATCGGTTGCCCGCCGGTACCAGGCGTTTGACCAGTACACTGGTCTTTCTTCCACCTTTCTTGATATTACTTTCATTTCATTCATAACGATATGATAGAACGAATCATAGATTTTTCTATAAAGAATAAATTTATAGTGGGACTTTTCATTGTTGCATTGGTCGGGTGGGGCATATATTCTCTTTCCCGTTTGCCAATTGATGCAATTCCCGACATTACAAACAACCAGGTTCAGATTATCTCACTTGCCCCTTCACTGGCCACCCAGGAAGTTGAAAGCCTCATCNCCTCACCCATCGAAGTTGCCGTAGCCAATGTTCCTGATATTATCGAGCTGCGGTCTATTTCACGTCTTGGGTTATCCGTTGTTACTGTGGTATTTGAGGATAAGGTTGATATTTACTGGGCCCGTCAGCAATTGACTGAACGGTTGAAGGAAGCTGAAGACGTCATACCTGATGGATTGGCACAAATTGAACTCGCACCAATCTCAACAGGCCTGGGCGAAATTTTCCAGTACCGCCTTGCTGTTAAGAAGGGATATGAGAATTCTTATGATGCCATGGATCTGCGTACCATCCAGGACTGGATTGTCCGCCGCGAAATGCTTGGAACCCCGGGTGTAGCTGAAATAAACAGTTATGGGGGCTTTGTCAAGCAGTATGAAATTGCAGTGAATCCCGAGATGTTAAAAGGGATGAACCTTACCCTCAATGATATTTTCGACGCACTTGAAAAAAATAACGAGAATACAGGTAGTGCCTACATAGATAAAAATCCCACTGCTTATTTTATCCGGGGAATAGGACTGGTAAAAACGCTTGAGGACATCGGGAAAATTGTCGTCACGGTCAATGCTTCTGGTATCCCCGTCCTGGTAAGGGATGTTGCTACCGTGCAATATGGCAGTGCAACACGCTACGGCGCCTTTGTCGTGGATACAGCCGAAGCAGTGGGTGGTGTGGTAATGATGCTTAAGGGAGCTAATGCACACAAGGTAATTGACAATGTTGAAAAGCGTATTGGCTCAATTCAAAAATCGTTGCCCGAAGGGATCGAGATTGAGCCCTACCTGAACCGCTCCGATCTGGTAAATCGGGCCATTGGTACTGTAACGCGCAATCTTCTCGAAGGAGCGCTGATCGTTGTTTTCATTCTGGTGCTAATGCTTGGCAATATGAGAGCAGGCCTGATAGTGGCCTCTGTCATTCCCCTCTCCATGCTGTTCGCCATTTCTCTGATGAACATTTTCGGCGTTTCGGGCAATCTGATGAGCCTTGGAGCAATTGACTTCGGACTAATCGTTGATGGAGCTGTAATCATTGTAGAGAGTGTCGTACACCGCATATGGATGAGCAAACATCATCATGCAGATGTTGAGCAACTTACACAGCAACAAATGGATGAAAATGTATTTGATTCAGCCAGGCGCATGATGAGTTCCGCTACATTCGGCCAGGTGATCATCCTCATTGTATATTTGCCAATCATGGCACTGGTAGGCATCGAGGGGAAGATGTTTCGTCCCATGGCCCAGGTGGTGACCTTTGCCCTGCTTGGAGCAGCGGTTCTTTCACTTACATGGGTCCCGATGGCTTCAGCGCTCTTCCTCAGCAAAAAAACCCTGCACAGGCGAAATTTCTCAGATAAACTGATGGATTGGCTGCATGCAGCTTTCAAACCTGTCATTACCTATTCCCTTAAACATAAAAAAATAGTCACATTTTCCGCCATTGCGCTCCTTCTGATCAGCTTGCTTGTGTTCAACCAACTGGGAGGTGAATTCATACCCCAGCTTGAGGAAGGAGATCTGGCAGCCGGTGTCATGACACTTCAGGGAGGTTCACTCACGCACACAATTGAAACAATTGAGCAAGCAAATAAAATCCTGCTGGATAACTTCCCCGAAATTAAGCATGCCGTTTGCAAGATAGGAGCGGCAGAAATTCCCACAGATCCAACCCCCATGGAAACGGGTGATTATATCATAACGCTGAAGGATAAAAGTGAATGGACCTCCGCAAAAACACGCGAAGAGCTCGTGGCAAAGATGGAAGAAAAACTGATTGTGCTGGCCGGAGTGAAATTTGAGTTCCAGCAACCAATACAAATGAGGTTCAATGAGCTAATGACAGGGTCACGCCAGGATGTTGCCATCAAGATTTTCGGAGATGATCTCAGTGCCCTTGCGGAAATGGCTGCGGAAACTGAAAAAATAATTCAACCTGTCGCAGGTGTTGAAGATATCAATGTTGAAAAAGTCACCGGACTGGCCCAGATTCAGGTGGATTATAACCGAGATCGTTTGGCGCAGTATGGCATCTCAGTTGCTGATGCCAACAGGGTCCTTCGTGCGGCCTTTGCCGGCAGTCAGGCAGGAGTTGTTTTTGAGGACGAAAAGCGTTTCGGACTTGTTGTGCGGTTTGACAAGCAATATCGGGCAGATTTCGATAACGTAAAAAGCCTGTCAGTTGCTCTGCCAAATGGTGGTCAAATACCATTTGAGCAAATTGCTGACATCAACATAAAATCGGGACCTGCACAAGTTTCGAGAGAAAATACCAAGCGACGCATAACGGTTGGATTCAATGTTCGAAACCGCGATGTGGAAAGTGTTATTGTTGAGGTGATTATGAAAATCGACCAACAGGTCAAGCTACCGACAGGCTATTATATTTCCTATGGCGGTCAGTTTCAGAACCTCAAGGCCGCCAAAGCCAGGCTATCCATCGCAGTTCCTGTCGCCTTGCTGCTGATATTTGTCTTGTTGTTCTTTACATTCCGTTCTGTGAAAGAGGCCCTGCTTATCTTCACTGCAGTGCCACTGGCAGCGATTGGAGGGGTGTTTGCCTTATGGTTAAGGGGTATGAACTTTTCAATTTCTGCCGGGGTTGGATTTATTGCCTTATTCGGAGTCGCGGTGCTTAATGGGATCGTGCTGATTGCCGAATTTAACCGTATCGAAAGGGAGGGTGTCACGGACATATACCAGCGGGTACTTAAAGGGCTTAATTCCAGGCTGCGTCCTGTAATAATGACCGCCGCAGTAGCTTCACTCGGTTTTTTGCCCATGGCACTGTCAACATCTGCCGGTGCGGAAGTGCAGAAACCCCTGGCAACAGTGGTTATTGGTGGATTAATATCGGCAACGCTGCTTACCTTGATTGTGCTCCCGGTTTTTTATGTTCTTTTCTCCTCCGGCAAGATCAGATCCCACCTAAAACGAAGGCCTGCAAAGATTCTTGCCATCTTTCTGCTGCTGATCCCTGCATTCTCAGTCTTTAGCGGGGTCAATGCACAGCAACCGAAGACCATTAATTTGCACGATGCCATTCAAATGGCACTGGACAGTAACCTGTCGGTCAGATCTTCAACCTATGAGGTAAACATGCAAAAAGCCTTAAAGGGTTCCTCCTGGGATATCGGTAAAACCAATGTTGATATGCAATACGGACAATTTAATTCCTATACCAGAGACAACAGCTTTTCGGTATCGCAATCATTCGATTTCCCGCTGGTTTATGTACATCAGCATAAACTGGCAAATGCAAAAATTTTGAGCAGCGAATGGCAACTGAAGAATTCACAGGCAGAAACTGCAAACCTGGTGAAGCAGGTGTACTGGCAACTCGCCTTTCTGTACTCGAAAGAAAAGCTGCTTAAATACCAGGATAGTTTATATACAGGATTTCTTAAAGCTGCTGAACTGCGTGCAAGAACCGGAGAAACCAACCGGCTTGAAATGATCACAGCACGCTCTCAAAGCCTTGAGATCCTCAATACGCTGCAACAGGTGAGGGCAGATATAGGGATTTACCTTAGAAAACTGCAAACGATTTTAAACACGTCTTCAACGATTATCCCTGAAGATACCGTACTTACACGGATCATTTTTATCCCTGCCTCAGATAGTATGGCTATTGCACAGAATCCTTCACTGGGTTACATGAAGCAACAGATCGAGATTTCCCTGAAAGAGAAAAGACTTGAACAAAGCCGGTTATTACCCGATCTGAACTTCGGTTATTTCAGTCAAACAATGATCGGCACACAGGAGGTTGATGGCATTTCAAGTACTTTTGGTGCCGGGGACAGATTTACGGGCATTCAGGCCGGAATTGCCGTACCCCTTTGGTTTGTTCCCTATACATCAAGGATAAAAGCTGCCAGGATAAATGAAGATAAAGCCAGCACAAATGCGGAATACTTTGCGAAATCACTTTTGGGCAGTTATCGCAATTTGCTGGATGAATACAACAAGTTCCTTGGCAGCGTGAATTACTATGAAAAACAGGCAACTCCCGAGGCCGACATCATTATTCACCAGTCAGAACTCAGCTATAAAGCGGGGGCAATGGACTATCTCGATTATGTAATGAGCCTTAACAGGGCTCTGGATATCAAACAGAATTACCTGGAGGCGCTCAATAGCTATAACCAGACTATTATCAACATTGAATTTTTAATGGGTAAAACATTTTAATCATGAATAATATATTGAAAAACAGGCTGATTTCGTTGCCTCTCTTCGCTTATCTTGTTTTGTCGCTGTTATCCTGCAACAGCGAAGGAAGTGATCCGGTAAACGTTGAGGAGACAGAGGTGATTCCCGAGGATATTGTGGAAATGCGTGATGATCAGATCAGGCTCGCCAATATCGAGACCGGACCAGTAGAATTCCGGTCCTTAAATGCAACATTAAAGGTCAGTGGTATAGTGACCGTTGCCCCACAGAATCGTGCAACAGTTTGTGCACCGTTGGGCGGATTCATTGAAAAGGTATCGCTGCTGCCCGGACAGGCAGTCAAGAAGGGTCAGATACTGACCATTATCGAGAACCAGGAGTTTATAGATATTCAACAGCTTTATCTTGAGGCAAGAAACAGGTACGAATACGCTGAAGCTGAGTTCAATCGTCATTCTGAGCTGTTCAAAAGTGATGTATATTCCGAAAAGAACATGGAACAGGTAACAGCTGATTACAAAGCGCTTAAGGCCCAGGTTAAGGCATTTGAACAGAAACTGGCTCTTATTGGAATAGATCCTGCTGGCCTGCATGAAGATGATATCAGCCGCACAGTAGCAATTGTATCTCCGATTAACGGTTATATAAAAACTGTTGACGTTAACCTGGGCAAATACGTCACACCCACGGACGTGCTGTTCGAAATTGTGAACAGCGACAAACTATTATTGGAACTTACCCTGTTCGAGAAAGATGCTGACAAAGTTGCTACAGGGCAAAAAATCAGGTTCTTTATTAACAATGAAACAGAGCAGCATACGGCCATAATATGCCAGACCGGGAAAACTGTAGGCAACGACAAGACCTATAAGGTTTATGCTGATGTAACGGCAGAATGCAAAAATGTCCTTCCCGGAATGTATGTAAATGCTCTTATTGATGCTGCAGGTGCCAAGGTTGCCTCCCTGCCTTCTGATGCCATTGTCAGTTTTGGCGATAAGGATTATATTTTCGTGTTCGAGAGGAACAAGGAAGAGGGCGGTAATCCTTTTACCGAATACCGAATGGTAGAAATACAGAAAGGAATAAGTGATGATGGCTTTACCGAGATTATCTTGCCTGAGGACCTGGAAATAACTTCTGTCAGGATAGTCATCAAAGGAGCTTACAACCTGTTATCGGCCAAGAAGAATGCAGGTGAAATGGCTTGTTGATAAGAATAAAAGCCTGACGGGATTTGAAAACCCGTCAGGCTGTTATATCAAACGGTTTTCTCCACACTCCATACAAAAGCCCGGATGCCAACCTCATGGTTTATGGCATCCATCTTTTTCACTTTCTCCAGAACTTCATCCACCAGATCATCATTTAAAATTATCAGCGTGGCAGAGTTCATTTCAGGCCATGTATGGGTTCCCATGCGGGGTTCACCATCCGTTGTGCCAGTGCCCATCACCAGGGGCCATCGTGTGAAACCCCGGATGGCCATCTTTTCAAGCATATATTCAACTTTTTCGGTCAAGGCCTGGTTGTATATGATCATTATTGCTTTCATTGTTTACTGGTATTAAGCTTCCATAAAATCCAACTCTTCCGTTTCCTTATGCTTGCGACTTTCAGCCCTTCTTACAACAATCCTGTAAATTACCGGTACGATAACCAGCGTAACGGCGGTTGAAAAGGTCAATCCTCCGATTACCGATATACCCATTGGTTTCCAGATCTCTGATCCTTCACCTGTGCTCAGGGCAAGGGGAAGCATACCCAGAATGGTCGTGGCAGTTGTCATGAGAACCGGTCGCAAACGTGAACGGCCTGCACGGGTAATGGCTTCGTCCAGCTCATAATCCCTGTCACGCATAAGATTGGTGAAATCGATAAGCACTATCGCGTTCTTTACCACAATACCAACCAGCATCACACCTCCGAGGGCTGCAATAATGCTCAGGGGAGAATTTGTGATCAGCAGGGCAAGGATCACCCCTGTAAAAGCGAACGGAATGGATGCCATGATGATCAGTGGCATTTTGAACGATTCGAACTGAGATGCCATAACAATGTATACCAATATAAGGCTTACGAGGAGCAGGATGCCAAGGTCGGCAAATGATTCTGTCAGGTCCTCGTAAGCGCCTCCCACATCCATGAGCACACCGCTCGGGACATCCATACCGGAAATTTCAGCTTTTATCCGGTTGGCCATCTCACCCAGAGGCACCTTATAAGGTACTGTTGATACGGTAACCAGTCTTTCACGTCTTTTCCTTTCCACATTGGGAGGCGACCAGAATTCATCCACCTTCCCGATCTCGCCCAGCCTGACTAATCCGGAAGCCGTTGGTATGGCTATGTTTTCGATATCGGTGATGGAATTCCTGAAGTTTTCATCGAACCTCACCACGATGTCATATTCATTGCCCGATTCCCTGAATTGCGATGCCGTCAATCCGACAACCCTGTTCCGGATCATGTTGGAGACCATTGAAGTGTTCAGGCCGTTTTGTGACATCTTATCCTGATCGAGCGTGATCCGCAATTCGGGCTTCGATTTTTCCCGGCTGATCTGTATGTCCCGGGCACCATCGATCTTTTTCAGCTTTTCGGCCACTTCATTAGCCACTGCTGTGGTCTGGTTAAAATCGTATCCGTATATTTCCACGTCAACCGTATTGGTGGTTGCGGCCATACCTCCATCGCCTGTCAAAACATTGTATTTTACAATTTCGGGAATTGTTGCAAGGTAGTTACGCAGTTCATCGGCAATTTCAAATACGCTCCGTTCCCTTTCGGAGACTTTGACAAGGGCAATGGTAACATTGATGATATTCGACCCTGAATTCTGGAACAATGCTGTGAATCCTGCATTGTCATCTGAACCGGAAGAGGTGGAAACCAGGTCTTTTTCCGGGATGTTTTTCTCGATGAAGGCATCTATCTTGCGGGCGATCTTAACTGTTTCATCCACCCTGATGCCTGCCTGCAATTCAATTTCTGCAGATATCTGTCCCTGGTCAGCCTGGGGCATGAACTCCGATTTAACGAACACGACTGCCAGTAAAACGGAAATGAGAAATATAAGGGAGACACCGATGATGACAACACGTTTGTGGTGAAGGCACCATTTCAGGGTTCTTACATAAAAATCGTCAAGCCTGTTCAACAACGGCAATATTAGCCGGTCATGACTGAACCTTCCCGGGGTTTTTACTTTCGACTGCAGTACCAGCAATTTTGAACTGAGCATCGGAGTAAGTGTGATGGCTGCTACTGCCGAGGCGCTGATCGTAATTGTTACAATCCAGCCGAGCTGCTTGAACATGACCCCGGTCATACCCGAAGCCATGGTCATGGGGAAGAATACGGCAACTATGGTCAGCGTGGAGGCAATGACGGCCAGCCATACCTCATTGGTGGCATAAATGGCCGATTCCCTGGGGGTGCTTCCCCTTTCTATATGCTTGCTGATGTTCTCGAGCACTACTATGGCATCATCTACCACCATACCAATGGCTATCGACAGTGCAGACAGCGAGATGATGTTGATGGTATTGTGTGACACCTTCAGGTAAATGAACGCGGAGATCAGTGAAATGGGAATGGTAAGGATGATAATAAAAGTTGCCCGCCACCTGCCCAGGAAGAATATCACCACCAGCACCACGAAAATAAAGGCGAAAAGCAGCGTCTCCGAAAGGTTATTGATGGAATCGGTAATAAAATCACTGGTATCAAAGATTTTCATGATCCTGACGTCGGAGGGTAAAGTCTTTTGCAATTCAGCAAGCTGCTTGCGAACGTCCCTGGCAATCTTGACCGTGTTGGCGCCCGATTGCTTCTGGATCATCATGCTGATGCCGGGCATGCCATTTACCCTGGCATCAAGGCTCATTTTACGGATGGAGTCGTGAACCGTGGCCACATCCTTAAGCCTAATGGTCCTTCCCTCAAAATTACCCAGTACAATATTCCTGATCTGGTCGCTTTCGGAGAACTCACCCTGTATGCGAAGGGGATAGTTCATTTCGCCCATTTCGATGTTTCCCGAAGGCATGTTCAGGTTTTCAGCGGCAAGTATAGCTCCGATCTGCTCGATCGTAAAATTGTATGCTTCCATTCGCCGCGGATCAATATTGATCCCGACCTCACGTGCAGGAACACCAAGAAGGCTGATTGACCCGATTCCGTCGATGCGGTTCAGCGGATTAACCACCTTTTCTTCCAGCTCGCTTTCGATACCTGCATAACTTTCGTCTGCCGTCACGGCGTAAAAAAGGATGGGCATCATACTGGTGCTGAATTTGAATACGATCGGATCTGCTGCACCTTCCGGCAGGAATGAGGTGACCATTGACAGTGCATCCCGAACGTCATTGGCAGCTCCATCAAGGTTGGTCCCGTACTCGAATTCAAGTGTAACAATCGAAACATTATCACGTGAGGTAGATGTTACCTGCTTCAGGTCACTTACCGTATTAAGCGTGCTTTCAAGCGGCTCTGAAATGTTCTTTTCCACATCCGATGCATTAGCCCCGGTATAGCTGGTAAAGACCATGATGGCCGGAAACTCCATCTCGGGATAGAAATCAATCGGCAGTTTTATCAAAGAATAGATGCCAAAAACAATCACAGCTACAAACAACATGATGGTGGTAACCGGATTTTTTACAGCGCTTCCATAAATACTCATATCTGTAAGCTTTAAGTGCTAATTAATAAATTATACCCATCATGCAATTATTCAACAACCGTGATCCGTGACTTGTCCATCAGCTTTTCCTGCCCGGCAATGATCACCTGGTCCCCTGCTTTGATCTCACCGGATACCACTTCAACCTTATCATCAAACCGCTTGCCGATATCAACCTTGACTTTACGGGCAGTGCTGTCTTCGGATAGAAATACATACCGGTCATTGGTGCCCTCCTGCTTTAGTATGGCGAATGCCGGCAAAATAAGGGCATCAATTTCTCCCAGGTTCAGGGCAACCCTGGCAAACATACCTGGTCGCAAAACCTCATCATTGTTACCGATGACAATTTCAACCTGAAATGTACGGGTATCTGCACTGATCGTGGGGAAAACGCGAAATACCTCTCCCTGGAAAACACGGTTGGGAAAAATGTCCACAGTAATAGTTGCTTTCATTCCTTTCCTGGTAATCGGGTAATACTTCTCCGAGAGATTTACATTGATCTTCAGCGGATTGATCTGCATAAGCGTGACAACAGCGGCCTTACCGGCTGAAGTGTTGGGTGCCCCCGAATACAGTTCACCGCTTTCAAAGTACTTACCGGTGACTATTCCATTGATCGGTGACACCAGTGTGGTGTTCCGGGTAAGAAAATCGACATTGGATTTGGCAACTTCATATTGGGTTTTAGCGGATTCATATTGTTGTTCTGAAATACTGTTCAGTTTATACAGCGTGTCCATACGCTGGAAATTGGAACGTGCGTTCAGATATTGTTCATTGGCCTGAAGCAGTTGGGTCTTTTCCATCCGGGCGATTATATCACCCTTCCTGACATGAGTTCCCACTTCAACATTGATTTCCTCAATCCGACCCGGGGAAGCCGGAGCATAATAAATCTCCTCATAGGGCAACAGACTGGCTGTGTAATCAATATTCTGGGAAATCTTCTGCTTTTCAAGTGTCATGGTTTTAACACGGTAAATCGTTGTGTCGGCCGCTGCGGCAGTATTTTCGTCTGTTGTGACTTTCTTGCTGCACGATAATACAACAGGAACTGCAAGAAGTAAGATAAAAAGCATGCTTAAGTTTTTCATTGTGTGCGAATTTATTGGGTAATTTTATATTGTACTGAACAATTTTTGTAATGCAGTCTGTGCCTGCAGCAGGGTTAAAATCGATGTCAGATAGCTGTTCTCTGCATTCAGGTAATTGGTGTTGGCCTGGGTCAGATCAAGGCTGGAAACGATCCCCTGTCTGTACTTGTTTGTTATCGATGCCAGGACACGNCCTGCCACATCCACACTCTCTTTCTGCGTGTTGAAGTTCTCATAGGCGCTTTGGTAATTGAACAACAATTGCCTTTTCTGGGTTTCCAGTTGTTCCCTCATTTTCTCCTTGTCACGCTCGGCAATGTTGAGGTCGATTCTGGCCTGGGAAACTCTTGAACGTCTCATGCCGCTTGAGAAAATGGGAACAGAAACATTAAAACCGGCCAGGTGTTCGGGTGTCAGGTCAAAACCGGTGGTGATAATCTTTTTGGTGTAGCTGTAAAATCCGGCTACCATGGGGGCATAGGCCCAATTCTGAATGTCCAGCTGCTTCTTGCTCAGCAGTACCTGCGATTCAGCCATCCTGTAATTAATATTACCTGTAACGTCATAGTCCATTAAAAGAACAGCCTGCGGATTGATACTGCTTAAAACCCAATCAAGGTTGTCAGCCAGTGTGATCTCTGCATCCGGTGCAATACCCAGCTGGAATTTCAGGAGGTTATAATTAAGCTGAATGGAGCGTTCAATCGATTGCTGATTATTTTTCAGCTGACTGGCAGTTATTTTCAACTGGTCAACATCCGTTGCCTCCATTAAGCCTGCCTTGTACATGTTATTGGTAAGTTCGGTGATGGTATTGACATTGTTCAGGTTCTCCTTGATGACCCTCAGCGTTTCCTCAGTCAACAGTGTGACATAATAAGTATTGGTTACCATCTCCTTTACCTCAAGTTCGCTCATGATCAGGCTTTCATCCGCCAGCCTGAGGGCAATTTTGGCGGTCTGAACACCTGCATAATACTGCCCGCTGAACAGCAATTGGGAAACCTGCACTTTACCGCTCATCTGATTATCCATAATGATCGGCTCAGATGAGCCGAACATTTGTCCCAATGCAGATAATACTTCAACATCACCGGCGTCCAGAACACTATAATCAATATCCATTTCATCACCGGTTCCTCCAAAACTAAAATTCATTTCATAATTGAAATAGGTCATGAAGTCGAGACTCCCGTCAATCTGCGGCAAACCCTGAGCCAGGGTTTCTTTTACCCTTTCCTTTGAAGAGGTAACCTGGTCCCTGGCGTTCAACAAGGTCCTGTTGTGTTGAAGTGCATAATCAAGTGCCTGATCCAGCGTTAGCAGGTAGGGTTGTTCCTGTGCAAGCAAATTGCTGCTTGCCATAAGCACCATAAGAATTAAAATCCTGATCACTTTCATAAGATGTAAATAATAATCGGTTAGTTTAATGACTTTATAACAAGAAAAACCAATTACCCTGAAACCTGGTTATTGGCCATGTATTCTTTCTTCAATTCATCGAACTTATTCAGAAAGTAATTCAACATATCAATCATATTTTTAATTAACAATGAGTTTTCCGAATTTTTGTTGGCTTTCAGATCCAGTACAACCTGCAGGTAGTCAGAGGTTTCTTTTAACCTGATCCGGTGTTCATCGACAAGGGAAAACTTATCAAGCTTCTTGATCTGGAAGTACCTTTTCCGGTCACCTGGTATCGTAATATATTCAACAACATTGCTTATTTCAAGAATTCTGAGCGCATTGCTGGCTGAACTCTTGCTGATTTGCAACTCCTCCACGATCTCATCAAAGGTATATTGCTCCTTATCCATGACCGTAAGCAGACCCAATATACGACCGGCAATCGGCTGGAATCCCTGTTTGTCATAGTAGCGTCCGGCGGCTTCAACGAGCTCCTTCTGCCTTTTAATTCTTTCTTCTGAAGTCATTTTCAAAATTTTGGGCGTAAAGGTAACAATAGTTTAATTAGTTCAGAAATATATGAACTAAAAAAACTATGCTTTTCCAGGAAACGTTTTCTCGGAATCATCGGAACAAATTAATCTTCCTTGCAGGAAGAAAACAAAAAGTTATCGGTAAACAGCCCGTTTTACCCGGTGAATTGCCTATATGCCGGCTTATCTGCACAAGAAATGGTTTGCTTTACAAAAAGATATAATTTTGCATGACATGATACCCGGATAGGATGGAAATCAACTATTACAAAAGCGTGTTCCGGCTGGCTGTTTTTACGATCTTTTACAACCTGGCCGAAGGATTAATTTCGGTATTGTTTGGCATACAGGACGAAACCCTGACTTTGCTCGGATTTGGGGTTGACAGCTTTGTGGAAGTAATCTCAGGTATCGGGATCCTGCAAATGGTTATCCGCATCAGGAAGAATCCCCTGTCATTCCGAAATCGTTTTGAAAGAAAAGCCCTGCGTATAACCGGTGCAGCTTTTTACCTGCTTGTGGCAGGTCTGGTGGCCGGCGCTGTGATCAACGC
>JGI11641J44799_10000406_pt1 | contig 12894 bp, 8 predicted proteins | sample WetSurSiteA1Bulk_FD_44799 | JGI IMG/M metagenome (IMG submission 44799) | reverse complement strand
TTTTTCTTGACCTCAACAGTCGGTGGTGTCAAATATCTTATTTCTGATTCATTCTGTGCCATATCTTATTCCTCCTTCAATTTACCTGATTCTTTTTGTTTTCTTTTCTTCTCTGCATATTCGATGGCAAATTTCTCCATCCTGAAGGTTAAAAACCTTATAATCCTCTCATCCCTGCGATATTGAATCTCAAGCTTTTCAATAAGATCGCCCGATCCTTTAAATTCGATAAGATAATAGAAGCCTGTCGACTTCTTCTGAATGGGATAGGCCAGTTTCTTTAGGCCCCAGTTTTCTTCATGAACGATCTCACCGCTGTTTTCGGTGATGACCTTCTTGAATTTTTGTACCGCTTCCTTCATCTGGTTCTCAGACAAAACGGGAGTTGCAATGAAAACGGTTTCGTACTGATTTAACATAGTAATTAATTGTTTTTAAATTTAAAATTTTCAGCTCGCAAAAATACAATAATTTTTTTAAAGAAAAACTAATTGTATAAAATTAAAACATAATCTGATAAGCCTGCTCCGGTCAGGCTGGTTTCGACNNANCTTTGTTAAATTCACCGCAGATTTTTCCGCGACTGCATTTTGATTATATTTGTGTTTCAACAATAACTATCAGGACAGCTATCAATTATTTATGGAGAATTTCATTGTTTCAGCACGAAAGTACCGACCAGCAACATTCGATATGGTAGTGGGGCAGGATTCCATTACAAATACCCTGAAGGCCGCTATAAAAAGCGGGCATCTGACCCAATCATACCTGTTTTGTGGACCCAGGGGTGTTGGAAAAACCACATGCGCAAGGATTTTTGCAAAAACCATAAACTGCAGTAATCTGAAAGAAAACGGTGAAGCATGTGATAAGTGTGAATCATGCCTTTCCTTCAACACTCTCAGATCCTTTAATATACATGAACTTGATGCTGCCTCCAATAACAAGGTTGATGACATCAGAAGCCTTACCGATCAGGTCAGAATACCTCCTCAGGTGGGGAAATACAGCATCTATATAATAGATGAAGTACATATGCTCTCCTCATCAGCTTTCAACGCATTTCTTAAAACTCTCGAGGAACCTCCTTCCCATGCAATATTCATTCTGGCAACAACTGAAAAGCATAAGATTATTCCGACAATTCTTTCNAGGTGCCAGATATTCGATTTTAACCGGATCAGAATTGAAGACATTGTAGGTCGGTTGATGTATGTGGCTAAAAATGAAGGTATAAGTGCTGAGGAAGAGGCTCTTCATGTTATATCCCAGAAAGCTGATGGAGCACTGAGGGATGCCCTTTCCATTTTTGACCAGATTGTAAGTCTCAGCGGTAAGAAAATAATATACAAGGATGTTATTGAAAATCTGAATGTGCTCGATTATGAATACTACTTTAAAACAATAGATGGAGCAATACTTGGCGATGTCTCATCAGTTCTGATGACTTTTAATGAAATACTGGAAAAAGGATTTGATGGTCATAATTTCGTTTCAGGACTGGGCAGCCATCTCCGCGATCTTCTCGTGTGCAAGGATGAAGTGACACTTAAGCTTCTTGAAGCAACTCCTGCAATCAAACAAAGATACCTGCAGCAAACAAAGAATTGTCCGGAAGACTTTATTTTTAAAGCCTTAGAGCTTGGAAGCAATTGTGACATTGCATACAAGACAAGCAAAAATCCGCGTCTGCATGTCGAACTTTTCCTGATAAGTTTATGCCGTCTAACCAGTGTTACTTCGGAAAAGTTTGAAAAAAAAAAGTCTGACCTGAGTTCTGACGAAAAGAAGGAGAATGAACTTCCTCTACCTTCCAAATCTGAGATAATTAGAGAAATTCCGGAACCTGCGATACTTAAAACCAGAAGCCAGGATGTTTCAACGGGGAAGCACATTCCAACCGTAGAAAAGCCTGCCAAATCATTTTCAATAAAAGAGATAATTTCTGAAGAAAAGAAGCTGATAAGGGAGGAGATAAAACAAAATGATGAATCTGAACATAAAGTGGAGGAGAGTCCGGCAGAGGAGTTCAATCCTGTTTCCTTTGAAAAAGCATGGAATGAATACATTGATTTGAACAAAGGAGAGGGTCCAAGAATTGTCAGTATGTTTAAATCTATCAGAACAGAGTTTGAAAAGGATCAGATAATCAGCATACACCTCAGTAATGCGGCTCAAAAAGACCTTTTTGTCCAGAACTATAAACCTAAGCTGGTAAACTTCCTGAGTAAGAGGTTTAGACTGCAGGGAATTGATATTGAAACTGTTGTTGATCTTACAGAGACAAATGAGATATTATATTCCGATGAGCAGAAGTACAATTATCTGTCATCAAAATATCCCGGAATCAAAGATTTTAAGAAAGCCTTTAACCTTGACATTACTTAATTCCTGACTGATAAATACTATCAGTTCGTTTAAATCAAAATGTCAGGAGTCCGTTGACGCCTAAAATGTCATTTATTGTATTACAATAAATAATATATTTATTATAATAAATATTTTACCTGAAACAATATATGTATTACCCAAGAGATCAGGATCATGTTGTCAGCCACGGCAATTCATTATAGCGTCGGGAGTTAACCTTACCTTAGATTAAAATCCTTGTTTCTGGTAAAAAAAAAGTTCAGTTTTTGATGTATATTTGCCAGTTCAGACGTGAATGATATATTTCTGAACATTAAGAATAAACCATTGTTATTAATAACAAATTAAATTTTCAACCATGTTAAATAAAAAAGTAGAAGATATCTGCAACAGACAGATAGAAAGAGAAGGATACTCATCAAACCTTTACCTTGCAATGGCATCCTGGGCCGAAACAAATGGTTTCAGTGGTGTAGCTGCATGGCTTTATGCCCAGGCTGACGAAGAGAGAATTCATTTCTTGAAGTTTATTAAATATGTCAATGAAAGGGGAGGGCATGCAGTTATTCCAGCCTTAAAAAAGCCGGCTACTGAATTTAAAGGTGTAGAAGAACTGTTTAAAGAAGTCCTGAAACATGAAGAGTTTATAACTTCTAGCATAAATGAAATTGTTGCTCTTACACTTGAAGAAAAAGATTTCAATACCCATAATTTTCTGCAATGGTTTGTAACCGAGCAGGTCGAAGAAGAAGCCTCAGTCAGAACAATTCTTGATAAAGTTCGCCTTGTAGGGAAGAACAATATGTATCTGTTTGATAGGGACATACTGAGCTTAAGGACTCCTGCAGCAGGTGTAACTGCAAATACATGAGAAAACCAGGCATCTTAATCGCCTTTTTTCTAGTCTTATTTCCTGTTTTTAATCTTAAAGCTCAGGAGCTTATATCAAACAAAACTGTCACTGGGATTTGTTACGCCGGTGACAAAGTGAACAGGATCTATATCCCTCCTCCTAAAGGTTTCAGGGCTACGGCTGATTCAAAAGGAGGGGGTAAGATCACTGTTATCTATTCTGGTTTTTCAACCGAATCTAAAGCTGCGGTAGAATATGCTGTAAAGATCCTCGAAACTGTTCTGCCGGCAGATCTTAAGATGACAATAAAAGCATCATGGAGCAAGATCTCCAATTCAGGGGTACTTGGAAATTCCTCCATTACTGGTTATGTTGCCGGACGGGGATTAGACGCAATTGATCCGATGGCTTATTATCCTATTGCCATTGCTGAGAAAATTGCCGGGAAAAAACTTAATGGGGATCTTGAGGCTGACGTTGAACTGGTGCTTAATAGTTCTGCAAAATGGTACCTTGGTACAGATGGGAATACCCCTGTGGACAAATATGATCTGGTTACTGTTGTGATTCATGAATTATGCCACGGACTTGGGTTTACTGACAGCATGAACGCAGAGAATTCATCAGGATCCTATGGAATAGGAACAATTCCAATAATTTATGACAAGTTTGTTGAAAATCTTAATGGGTTAAGATTAACTGATACTTCATTATTCAAACAAAATTCCAATAGTCTGTACCTTGAACTGATCAGCGGTCAACTATATTTTAACGGACCAATTACCCGCAGATATTTATCAGGAAGCCGGGCAAGACTTTATTCTCCTTCAACCTGGGATCAGGGCTCAAGTGTATCACACCTGGACGAATTAAGAACAGCTGAGGCTGACGCCCTGATGACTCCATACATTGACCTTGGTGAAGCAATTCACAACCCCGGAAATCTGACTTTGTCAATACTTAACGATCTTGGATGGATCAATACAAAGATATTACACGAAGATGTAAAAGATACTGAAGAACAGCTTTCTGAGATTGGCATTAATGTGACCATCCGTTCTGATACNTCTTATAATAAGAACATGGTTGGTATGGTCTATTCATTCAATGATTTTGTTTCGTGCGATACGATCATGATGTCTTCAGTTTTATCAAACGATTCATATCATTGTCTCATCACGATTCCTGGTTATAATCTGAATCTGGATTATTATTTCTTCACCGTTGATGACTTTTCCCGTCTTTACAAATCTCCTTCTATGGCGGAAAAAGATCCTTACCGCATTCACATTGGAACAGATACTGTAAAACCTGTTATATCTCACATTCCGGCGGAATATTACTTTGAAAAGATTGATTCGATTGTTTTCGAAGCTGGCGTTGATGACAATCTTGGGGTTGATACAGTTTATATTGAATACAGAGTAAACAATGAACCTTCAAAATATTCCGGTTTAAAATCAGATGGACCAAATGATTACAAATTGAGCCTGAATGTTAAACCGGAACATCTGGAAGGTGGAGATACTCTGAAATATAGGATTATAGCTATTGACAGAGCTTCCGGTCGGAATACTGTGATTTCTCCCCGGTCGGGCTATTATAATACTAAAATTGAAAATCTTCTGCCGGCGGTAAATAGTTATTTCACAGATTTCTCTAATGCATCAGCCGATTTCTTCAATTCAGGCTTTGAAATTACTCAACCTTCGAATTTCAACAGTCCCGGTCTTCATTCCGAGCACCCGTATGTAAGCCCCGATGTGGATGAAAAGAGCCTGGAATTCAGTTCAGTGCTGCGTCACCCTGTAATTTTTGATGCTTCAGGGATGACAATCTCTTTCATGGAGCTTGTTCTTGTTGAACCGGGTGAGGAGGGTTCTGTTTTTGGCTTCTCTGACTTCTACGATTATGTAATTATAGAAGCATCAAAAGATTTTGGAAAAACATGGTTCAGTCTTGCTGACGGATACGATTGCAGACGAATACCATCCTGGGAAACAGCATATAACAGTGCAATAAATGTGCAAAGCTCATCTTATGCAGGAAAAGAATCTATGATGGTTGAACATACATTTTATCCGAGAATTGAAGATAAAATATCTGACGGCGACTCCTTGCTTATAAGATTCAGGTTGTTTTCAGACCCTTATGCCCATGGGTGGGGTTGGGTTATTGACGATTTGAATATAAATCCTCTGGTTGACAACGCAGAAGAAACTGATGAGACCGAAATCAGATTATTTCCCAATCCTGGGAATGGTCTGATAAATATCCGGTCAGATGATGAATACAACCTGGAACAAGCCAGGATAAGTGTTTATAACTATATCGGAAATTGTATTATCAGGGGAGAACTATTTGATGATAAAATTGAGACATTAAATATTTCAGGATATCCCTCAGGATTGTACTTCATCGTAATTAATTATGGTAAGGTTACCAGGACAATTAAGTATAATCTTATTAAATAGACTTATCATCAAGCTTCATATAGAAGCTATCTGAAAAAAAGCTAATTTTGCGGCATATTTAAAAAATCTGTAAAACAGTAGTAAATGGATATTGTAAATAAGATACTTGGTCTCTTTCTGGGGAATAAGTATGAAAGGGATATCAAGGAGATATCTCCCTACGTAGTTAATATACTTCAGGAATATGACAAGCTTCAAAATCTTTCAAACGACCAGTTAAGGGATCTTACTTCAGTTATTAAGCAGGAGATACTTAATGAGATTGAGCCGGACGAAAATGAAATAAAATCGCTGAAAAACAAAGCTGAAGCAGAAGAAGATGTTTACCGGAAAGAAGAATTTTACAATGAAATGGATAAGGTCGAAAAGCTGATCGATGATAAGCTTGAGAAGAAGCTGGATGAACTTATTCCGAGAGCTTTTGCAGTTGTAAAGGAAACTGCCCGCAGATTTAAGGAAAACAGTGTTATTGAAGTAACAGCCCGTCAGTATGACAGGGATCTGGCAGCTATCAGGGAAAGCATAACAATTAAAGATGATAAGGCTTTGTGGAGCAACCGGTGGATTGCAGGAGGCAATGAAATTACGTGGGATATGGTCCACTATGATGTTCAGCTCATAGGAGGAGTTGCCCTCCATAAAGGGAAAATTGCAGAGATGGCAACTGGTGAAGGTAAAACCGTGGTTGCGACACTTCCCGTGTTCTTAAATGCACTCGCGGGAAGAGGCGTTCACATCGTGACAGTTAACGATTACCTTTCCAAACGCGACTCGGAGTGGATGGGCCCGATCTACGAATTTCACGGTCTGACAGTTGATTGCATCGACAAACACCAGCCAAATTCGGCCGACAGACGAAAGGCATACAATGCAGATATTACATTCGGAACCAATAATGAATTTGGCTTTGACTACCTGAGGGATAATATGGCCATAAATCCCGAGGATCTGGTTCAACGAAAGCACCATTATGCAATAGTTGATGAGGTTGACTCGGTTCTTATTGACGATGCCCGAACGCCTCTCATTATTTCAGGCCCCACGGCAAAAAGCGATACTCAACAGTTCGATGAGCTGAAACCAAAAGTTGATAAGCTTGTCAGTGCTCAAAGACGCCTTGTTACTCAGATTCTTGCTGATTCCAAGAAGCTTATTTCGGAAGGTAAGAACGAAGAAGGTGGCAAGCTTCTGCTGAGGGCATTCAAAGGTCTCCCTAAGAATAATGCATTGATTAAGTACCTGAGTGAAGAAGGGAACAAAACTCTTCTCCAAAAGACAGAGAACTTTTATATGCAGAATAACAGCAAGGAGATGCCAAAGGTCACGGATGAGCTTTATTTCATTATTGACGAAAAAGCAAATTCTATTGAGCTTACAGAAAAAGGTCTTGATCTTATTTCTGACTCGGTTGCGGATGCCAGCTTCTTTGTTTTACCGGATATGGGTTCCAAAATCGCTGACCTGGAGAAAGCAGGTCTGGGTGAGCGGGAAAAGCTTAAGATGAAGGATGAACTGCTTCAGGANTANGCAGTTAAATCAGAACGTGTTCATACNATGACACAGCTCCTGAAGGCATGGACCCTGTTTGANAAGGATATCGAATATGTCGTTATAGANAACAAGGTCAAGATAGTTGATGAGCAGACTGGCCGTATTCTNGAAGGCCGCCGCTATTCTGACGGANTACATCAGGCTATTGAGGCAAAGGAAAATGTCAAAGTCGAAGAGGCAACCCAAACTTATGCTACGATCACCCTTCAGAATTATTTCAGGATGTACCATAAACTTGCAGGGATGACCGGTACAGCCGAAACGGAAGCAGGTGAACTCTGGAATATCTATAAGCTTGACGTTGTCGTTATTCCCACCAATCGTCCGGTTGTAAGGAACGATCGTGAAGATATGGTATACAAAACAAAAAGGGAAAAATATAACGCTGTTATCGACGAGATCGTCCATCTTAATAAAATTGGCCGTCCGGTTCTTGTCGGTACAACTTCTGTTGAAATTTCCGAACTGCTGAGCAGGATGCTTAAGATGAAAGGCCTGAAGCATAATGTTCTTAATGCCAANTTACANCAGCGTGAAGCTGAAATAGTGGCAGAAGCCGGAAAAACAGGGACAATAACAATTGCAACAAACATGGCCGGTAGAGGAACNGATATAAAACTGACACCCGAGGTTCGTGAGGCTGGCGGGCTTGCAATTGTGGGGACTGAAAGGCATGAGTCGAGACGTGTCGATAGGCAGCTTCGTGGCCGGTCAGGCCGCCAGGGCGATCCGGGTTCTTCACAGTTCTTTGTATCCCTCGAAGATGAACTCATGAGATTATTCGGCTCTGAAAGAATAGCCGGGATTATGGATAAACTCGGACTTAAGGACGGTGAGATGATTCAGCATCCGATGATTACAAAATCTATTGAACGGGCGCAAAAGAAGGTTGAAGAGAATAACTTTGGTATAAGGAAGAGACTTCTTGAATACGATGATGTAATGAATTCGCAGCGGGAGGTTATATACAAAAAGAGAAAACATGCTCTTCTGGGAGAAAGACTCTCTGTCGATGTTGCCAATATGATGTTTGATGTCACTGAAAACCTTGTTGATATCTACCATAAAGACGGGGACTTTGAGAATTTTGATTTCGATCTGATACGCTCATTTTCAATGGATTCTCCTGTTCCTAAACAGGATTTTATTAAAGATAATTCTGAAAAGGTTACAGATACCGTTTATTCCAAAGTTCTTGAAACATATAAAAGGAAAGTAGAAACAATCTCACAGCAGGCATACCCTGTACTGAAAGATGTTTACGAAAGAATGTCGCATGTATATGAAAACGTTGTAGTCCCGATNTCGGATGGCGTAAGAGTATTCCAGGTTGTCACCAATCTGAAAGCCACAGCNGAATCAGAAGGAANGGAATTGGCNAAATCCTATGAAAAGACTGTAGTTCTTGCAACAATCGACGATGCATGGAAAGAGCACCTTCGTGAGATGGATGAGCTTAAACAATCGGTTCAGAATGCAACATATGAACAAAAGGACCCGCTCCTCATTTACAAGTTCGAATCCTTCGAACTGTTTAAGACCATGCTTACAAAGGTCAACAAGGATGTTGTCAGCACATTGATGAAGGGTCATATCCCGACACAGGATCCTGAACAGGTGAAAGAAGCACAAAGGCGTCGACAGGTCGACATGAGCAAATACAGGGCTTCAAAGAGCGATTTCACTCAATATAGCAGCACTGGGGGCGGTGGAGGAGGACCTGATAAAAACCAGAAAGTTGAACCTGTCAGAGTTGAAAAGAAGGTTGGAAGAAATGATCCATGTCCCTGCGGGAGCGGGAAGAAATATAAACAATGTCACGGATTGCAACAATCGTCAGCACCACCTGACCCCAGAGCTGCCCGGTAATCAGATATTTGCTATCTCTTCTATAGCTTTCTGAATTCTTATCAAAGTCGGTCTGCTTACAGGTACCAATGGGAGCCTAAGATAATTCTGGCAGATATTCATAACACTCAGCATCGCTTTTATACCTGCCGGATTACCTTCAGTAAACAACAGCTCAATCATTTCCATATAACGGAATTGGATCTCTCTGGCCGATTTGAANTTACTTTTAAGTGCGTGATTGACCAGTTCAGAGCAGGCGGCGGGAAATNCATTACCCAGAACAGAAATAACCCCGATGCCACCAGATGCAATTATTGGTATTGTGAGCATGTCATCTCCTGATATAACACCAAAATTTTCAGGCTTGCCTTTTATAATCTTCATGATCTGGGTTATGTCGCCCGAAGCCTCCTTTACACCAGTAATATTTTCACAACCCCTGGCAAGCTCCAGACACGTATCGGCTGATATATTACAGCCTGTTCTCCCGGGCACATTATACATGATAACAGGTACAGGACTCCATGTTGCTATTGATTTGAAATGCTGAAAAATCCCGCGCTGAGTAGGTTTATTATAATATGGGGCCACTGATAANAAAGCATCGATTCCGGTAAGATNNGTATGTCTTATATTATTTATCACCTCCTGCGTATTGTTGCCGCCAATGCCTACCATAAGAGGTACCCTACCGTCGACGGTTTCAATTACATGTGAAATTATTGCCTGTTTCTCATCTTTAGTCAGAGTTACAGACTCGCCGGTTGTGCCGAGAACAACTATATAATTAACACCACCTTTAATAACATGGTTTATTACACGGCCAAGAGATGAAAAATCTATGCTCGAGTCATTCTTAAATGGTGTTACTATTGCAACACCTGTCCCTTTGAATTTTTTCATTATCTGATAATTAAACTGCTTTTTTCGCTGATTCGGAATTAATCATATCAAGGTAATAGAGAATCTGTTCAAGGTAGTTTTCGATGTTTATCGGACTTTTCATTGATATCATAAGATCAAAAGGAGAATTTTCAGGTCTTGAACCGGTAAGGCCTACTTTCAGACCTGCACGGGATAATGAAGTAATGTAGACAAGCGGGAAATGCTTCTTAAAATTGATATCAATCAATACATCAAATTCAGTCTTAATAAATGATTCTGCTTCAGGATTAACCGGGATAAAAAAGAAATTCAATTCTCTTTTCTTCAGGCATGTCAGATACCTGATAGCAGTGTATTGATTAGGAAATCCATTCTCGGGGTAGTAACCAAATATTTTAACCTCTTTGTCAAGTTCTGCCATTTTCTGCTGGAACCTTGTTAGAACAATGAAATCTTCAGGTTTAGAGGCATCCCAAACCAGACAAATAGTTTTGATATGGTAAAAGTTTATGTAATGGGGTTTCCGCTTAGTTTTGGCCAGTTTACCTGAAAGTATCGAGTTTCCTGCCCTGACCCGTAATCTCCTGAACAATTCCATGGTGCAAACCTAACAGTTTTTTATAAATGTAAGAATTTTACAGTTATTATTCTTCACCAACTATCTTTAGAAATTCTGCCTCGTTAAGAATCTGAATACCCAGCTCATCGGCCTTCTCCCTTTTGGATGGTCCCATATTATCCCCTGCAAGTATAAATGAGGTATTGCCTGAAATTGATGAAGAGTTTTTTCCGCCGTTTTTTTCGATTATCTCCTTGTATTCTTCCCTGGTATGTACATGGAACACCCCCGAAATTACAACAACTTTCCCCTTCAGTTCATTTCCCTGGACATTATTCTTCGACTCACCTGCAAGCTTAATTCCGGTCGATTTAAGCCTGCGGATTATCTCTGCGTTTTCAGGATCGCTGAAATAAGAGATAATGCTTGAAGCAATTTTTGGACCTATCTCCCGTACACCGGTCAGCATTTTTTCATCGGCGGACATGAGCTCATCCAAAGACATAAACCTTGATGCAAGAGTTTTTGCAACAGTTTCCCCGACATGTCTTATTCCAAGAGCATAAAGCACTCTGTAATAAGGAGTATCGACAGATTTTTTTATACTCGAAATGATATTTCCTGCTGATTTTTCACCCATTCTTTCGAGGGGTATAAGCTGTTCGTCGCGCATTCATAAAGGTCAGCGATGTTTTTAATCAGTCCTTTACTAAATAACAGATCGATGGTCTCTTCTCCCAATCCTTCAATATCCATCGCCTTGCGGCTGATGAAATGTTCTATCCTCCCCTTTATCTGGGGCGGACAATGCAAATAATTAGGACAAAAATGATTTGCCTCGCCATCATTTTTGACAAGTGAAGTTCCGCATTCCGGGCATGTATCAATAAATTTAACGGGTTCGCTTCCTTCAAGCCTCGAGGTATAATCCACACCAACTATTTTTGGTATTATCTCACCACCCTTTTCGACATAAACCATATCATCGGCATGAAGATCCAGAACAAAAATCTGATCAGCATTATGGAGTGATGCCCTCTTAACTGTTGTACCGGCGAGGAGAACCGGTTCCAGATTTGCTACCGGGGTAACTGCACCTGTCCTGCCGACCTGATAAGATATTGATAATAATTTTGTCAGAGCCTGTTCGGCCTTGTANTTGTAAGCAATTGCCCATTTTGGCGATTTTGCAGTGTATCCCAGCTCTTTCTGCTGGGCAATGGAATTCACTTTTATAACTACTCCATCGGTCTCGTAAGGAAGATCGTCCCTTTTATTTTCCCATAATTCAACAAAACTAATGACCTCTTCAATGTTCCTGCAGATCCTTGTATTTTCCGAAACTTTAAATCCCCAGTCTGCAGCTACCTTCAGATTTTCATAATGAGTATCATGAGGAAGCTCTTCACCGAGCAGAAAATAAAAAATGCAATCCAGGTTTCTGGATGCAACAATTGAAGGATCAAGCATTTTGAGGGTTCCTGATGCAGCATTACGCGGATTAGCAAATAAATTCANCCCTACTTTCACCCTTTCCTCATTTAAACGATTAAATACAGCNCTTGGCATTANTATTTCACCTCTGATAATGAATTCATCAGGTATGTCACTTTTATCGATTTTTANAGGGATGCTCTTTATNGTCTTTATATTTAAAGAAACATCGTCCCCTTTTGTCCCATCACCCCTCGTGACAGCNGTGGACATTTTCCCACTGGTATATGTAATACTNATAGANGCTCCGTCAAATTTAAGCTCACAGACGTACTCAACCGACCCTGAAACAGCTTTGCAAACCCGGGTATTAAAATCATGAAGCTCCTCGTAGCTGTAGGTGTTCCCCAGGGATAGCATTGGATATTTGTGTTCAACCTGTCTGAACTCTTTAGTTAAATCACTGCCTACATGTTGAGTTGGAGATTCATCCATAATGAACTCAGGAAACTTCTTCTCGAGGGTTTCAAGTTCATTGATCAGAAGATCGTATTCAAAATCTGATATAACAGGTTGATTTAAAACATAATACCTTTTATTATGTTCCTCTATTTCCCTACGCAGTATCTCAATCCGTTCCTTAGCTTCAGACTGGTTCATTGGAAAGCTCTCGAATAATTAAGTTCAGAAATTTAATTATTGTTTAACTCCAGACCCCATCAATACTTCTGTTGCATTTATTGCATTTCCCGCCGGTAATNTTGTTGGTAGTTATTGTGTATCCCTGCCTGACGATTAAAGTATTCCCGCAGCCANGACATTTTGTATTTGATACTTCATTTCCAGGTACATTCCCGGTATAAATATAAGTCAATCCTTCGTCTGCAGCTATCTGTACCGCTTTATCAAGAATATCA
>JGI11641J44799_10000405_pt1 | contig 12934 bp, 15 predicted proteins | sample WetSurSiteA1Bulk_FD_44799 | JGI IMG/M metagenome (IMG submission 44799) | reverse complement strand
GAAAGCAAAACCAATTCTACATTAGTAGCCCCAAAGACATGGGACCCAAAAAATGAACTATATCCTGGCCATTGAGCATCAAAATAGAGTTCTAGTTTGTCGTTGGTTTGAGTAATGATGTTAATAGTCCCATGTTCTACCTGATTAAACAGATCCTTATAGATTTGATATTCAAGATTATCCTTTATTACCAATCTGTTATATGGTAATGTTTTAGTAATCTTAACTCCTGAGCTATCATAGGAAATAAATTGAAGATTCCATGTTCCAGATATAATCTGATATTTGGCTATAAAGGAAGAATCTTCCTTTTTGCATGAGATCAGAAACATGACTATCAAAGGAAAAAGAAGAAGTTTTTTCACGACCTTAGGTGTTAGATATACAAGTTGTTACAAAAAGTGTACCAGTTTTTATTTGATTTTTTAATCCTAAAATACTATCAGTTTAATTGTCAGTACTGATGTTATGAATTAACCATAACAGCCCAACAATAAAATTAGTAGGTGTGGCTGAGAGAATGGAGGTTGTAACCACAAATTTGTCATCGTGGCAGGGTCATAACACACAACCATAATGAGCGAAGCAGGGCGCGTGTTTTTGCAGTCCAGGTACAATTTTTTCTGAGCCGGGCGCGGTCGCGGTACAATGCTCGTTAAGAGCAGAAAACATGTCAAGGTACTGTTATTTTGTTAGCAGCACTGGCGCAGTGTCGTGCCTGCCCATCTTTTGCAAATCAATAGCGGGAAACAACTTTCCCATATTGACCGTATTAGCGTTTCGTTTTTTATTTCAAATATTCTTCAATCACAATCTTTTTCTGTCCCATCATTACTTTAAATGAGTTTGGTCGATTCATCAGCTCATCTAGATTTTGGGGTAACACTTGCCACCGAAGTCCATATTTATCAATGCACCAACCGCATTGAGATTCTTCACCATCCTTGGTAAAATAGTTCCAGTATTTATCAATTTCATTCTGATCCTCACAATTGATCATAAATGATATTGCATCATTTAATGGATGATGTTCTTCAGCAGTACTCATAAGAGAATATTTTTGCCCAAAAATATTTACCTCACATATTTCTGTTCTTCCACTGGGTGTCTCTCCTAGAGGTATTATCTGTCCATGCTGAAAGTCTTTGCCAAAAATGTTTTTGTAATAATCAATTATTTTTGAAATATTACCTCCGTCTTCACAAAACCAAAGGTTTGGAACTATTTTGTTCTGTAACATATTTTCAAATTTTAGGATTGTCTAATTACTAGATTTTTTAATCTATCTATCGTTAAAACATATATAAGTTAGATTTTGTTCTAATACCGACTATCGGTCACTTTTTCAAATCGCTTCCTTACCTATAAAACTGATTGCAAAATCGGCGGAAAATGAACGCTAACGGCCCGGTAATATGGGGAGGTTGTGTTCCCGCTTTTTTAGAAAAAAGCGGGAAAAAATTTACTCATATTGTCATTTTAGCATTTCGGGCCAAATTTAAAACTGTCTTGTTTCAGCGTAAGTCAGTCAAATGATAATTCAATAGTTTTAATATTCCCCCTTAATAACAAAAAAAGAACCACGAATTATTCCTGCAAGTTTTGATTTTTGTTTTGCGAACTTGAATTTCTCTTCGAGCTCTTTTGGTACTTCCATACCTTCTGAAAGCTTAAAGCCCACTGCTCTTTTTTTAGGATCATTCAGTGTATACATAATGTTGATTGAAAGTCCGCTTTCATAGAATACGTATGTCCATTTTATACCGTCAACCACGAACTCTGATGTTTCAAGGGGCTTTGATGAAATTTTAATATCACGTTCTATTAGAAGAATATTATTTACATATTCAAGTACATCTTTGCTTTTAGATGCTTGTCTAACAGAAAAATCATGATTGTATTTGTTCTTAAAATACCTTGATTCGTTAGCGCGTAAACCAGCAAGTGATTTCGATACAGGGGATGACTCTAAGCCCGCTAAGGATATATTTTCAAAATCAATAATTTTTGACATAGGAAACCTCCTTTCTTTTTAAAAAACAACAGATAATCTTTTGTTTATGGTTGTTCTAAAAATAGCTGATTTCATTTCGTATATTTCAAAATTACTCCGCCTGTTAATAGTTGATGTGTTGAAACGAGAGATAAATTTCTAGGAGTTATACCTTGTCTGAAAAGTGGTCGTCCACTACCTAAAATAATTGGTGCAATTCCAATTCGGTATTCGTCAAAAAGGTTGTCACTTATAAAAGTCTCTGAAAGGTTTGCACTACCGAAAACATACAAATCTTTGCCACCTTCCGCTTTAAGTTTCTTGATTTCGTCAGTAACATTTTCACTTATTAGAGTTGTGTTGTTCCAATCGGCATATTTTAGTGTTTTAGAGAAAACAAGTTTGGGGATTCTATTCATAAGGTCGGCAATTTCTCCTTCTGCCTTAGTCCAATATGCCGCCATGCCTTCATAGGTTACACGTCCAAAAACAAGGTAGTCTGCTGAAAGTAATTGCTCAATGCTTAGTTTTTCAAGTTCTTGTCCCCAAACAACATTATGAAAAGGCAAGTCCCAGTTTTGATTCCCTTCAAAGTAACCGTCAAGGGTTATGATATTCCACATTATCAGTTTTCTCATTTTTCCTGTCTATTATGTCAGCAAATCCCGATAGGAAAGCAGCTTTGCTCATCAAATTCTCACTTGTTATTTTTAACATTTTTAATGATAGTTTTGTTCATTTGGTCTGAATAAGAGGACCTGTCTTGTATATAGAATCTGCTAAAAATCAAAGTCATAAAGCGTTTTGAGTCCTGGTTGACAAGTGGTATTATTCTTTTTCAGTTTGCATTTGGACCATCTACCTTCGTTACGTAACTGTCACGTTATGTGTAAATTGTCAGCGGTTACCTGCTTTTGAGCCTGAATGCTAACGGTCCGGTTATTGGGCCGTGCGTTTAGTCCCGACATAATAAGTCGGGATATCAAAGAACCTGTCCCGCTTTTTTTAGAAAAAAGCGGGAAACAACTTACCCACATTGTCCACTTAGTTGGCTGGCACTTATTTAAAATCTTACTGTTTAAAATTTAAGTCTTATACCAGAGCAAATAGAATCATGTAATTATGACCACTTTCTTTTGCACATTTAGGACAATACGCATAATGCACATAATAATCCTTGGCTATTTGATCCTTTTCTTTAAGATAATTTTCCATTTCTTTTATGTATTTGGGAATGCTGTTATACGGTCCATCAAATACACCGGCAACAAATGATCCGGAAATCGTTGTATTATTTGCCCCCTCTACTTCCTTTGTAACTGAATAATAAATTTCTGATTTAAAAGCTGAAGGGTCTCGAAATAAAATCAACGCTTCAGATTTATCATGAATAGTTGCCTCAGACTTTTGAGCCAAGGAATGCATTTTCACGACCTTTTTCCCAATTATTGGAGGAAAAGGAATATGAAAAAATGTAGAAATGGATTCTTTAAGGAAAAGCTTGTTTTCCCAATTAAATGTTTTTTGTCCCATTTTTCAACCTCGAATTTAGGACAGCATTCTTGATTTTGTGTTTTCATGTTTAGCAAATATTTAAATGTAGTGTGCTCGTTCGAGCTTACCGGTAAACGGAAGTCTGTGCAATAACCTATTTTACTGATTAGTCCAAATTGTTAAAAATTATCAAGCTGAATAATCTGGTCCCTACTCAATTCTGAAAATCAGTATCCGCTGAGCTTTCCTTGCCATAGGAATCATATCGGCTAATTTGTACAGCAGTTTTGTGCCAGGTTTTAAGTTTCCGATAACATCATTTGAAGTAAAATAAATTTCTCTTAAAAAATGTATCCCCGGGTCCCATTTAGTAAGTTCTGTCGGATCATCAATTCCCTAATATATCTTTGCTCCTGTTTTTTTTATTGAGGGATGATTATTTGCTTTCTTAGCAGTGAAAACATTAAAGGCATCCAAAATCAAGGTGTAATGTCCAATCCTTTTCTTAATGGACATTAATATTTCCTTAATTTCATTTTCTCTGAGATACATAAAAAGTCCTTCTGCTATGACCAGATATTGTTTATGTTCTTTTGGGATAATATCAATCCATTTGGATTCAGTTACTGATGATGGGATTAAATGATACTTTTCTGTCTCGGGATAAAAGTTTCTGCGAATATCAATTACTTCTTTGTAGTCAAGATCATACCATTCGGCATCAGGATTATTTACTCTTACATATCTGCTATCGAGTCCGCATCCTAAATGCAATACTACGCTATCCTGTTCATTATTTAAGACACTAATCACGAAAGTATCGATAATTTTTGCCCTGAGGCACATCATTGTATTTGTTTTAACAGGTATTTTCAGAGATTTGAAATCGTAGTTTATTTTATCAACGATCTCCAATGCTCTTGAATCAGATAGAATTGGTGATTTTTTAATTGTCTCCATCGCTTTTCCGTACAGAGGTATAAGAAGGGTTTCCTTCTCTTCGTTTAGCGTTATAATTTTATTGTCCATACTTTTTGGATATTGGTAGTAAGAAAATCACAACCGTGGTAATTTAACTTTCTGGCAATATTCATCACAGGCAGTGGTAAATATTTTTGATAATATCTTTTCTTCCTCAGGCGAATAAATTCTTGAACCAAAATATACTATCAAACCAATAAAAATTCCCAGCCAGCTGTTACACAAAATCCCGATCCAGGGAAGTACCAGCAATGCAACTCCGGTGTAAAGCGGATGTTTAACTATTGAACATGGTCCGGTCGAAATAAGTTCTTTGCGTGGAATTTTGGTAAGTATCAGAATAACTGTCCAGATCCAACTATAATGCCGGGGATTAATACTATAACTGAAACGAAGGTTAAAGCCGTTGATGGACCGCCGACACTAAAAAACTCCGGGAAAACAAGGTTTAATATTAAACCTGTAATCAGGAACGGAAGGGTAAACAGGCCGATTTCACGGCCATTGTCTACAAGAGTTTTCAATTTCAGATTGATGTTTTAATTTATCTGAGTTTGGTTTCTGTTCTTTTCAGGTACCATCCGCATACAATCAAGCAGGCCCCGATAATAAGAAATGTTGCATGTAACGGAGCATAGAACATCTGCAATAGTATCATCTGGATAAAAATCCATCCGCAAAGCAGGACGCCTTGTGCAATAATAAACCACGGATAATTTTTTGTTTTCAGGAAAATGGTTGAAAAGGTAATTAAGCTAAAAATCCCATTAACCAGTATTAAAATTATCCCGGGTATCAGATAATTATGAAATGGGCTACGCTCAAGGAAAGAAAGCGGCATTTGCAGTTTAGATCCTGAAGGATCAGTTATGAGTTGATAACCTCCGTAAACAGCCCCTGTACCGTTTACCAGCAAAAGAAGAATGGAAATGGCTTTTACTATTGCTCTCATTTTTATGTTTTATTAATATTATAAGGGCTCATTTAAACAATAAATTAAACATTGATGTTAGGGTTAACAATCGAGCGGGCTTTCCGTTTTCTTTTTCGGCTAAAGATATAATTCATATAACCTTGTAACTCCATCAACCTGATTATTTCACGTCCAACCGGGCCAGGGTACAGATAGCGGCTATGTTTGGGTATAGGAACTTTTTTTCGCATGTTTGGATTAAGTTTAACCTGACCAAACCCTATTGCCTCCTTATCATCCAATTCAGTAATGGTTGTGCCGTCTGCATCTATGATTGTAGATTTTCCTGAGAATTTGAAGTCCTTTGGGATTCCAAACATTTTATTTGGAACGGGAGAATCCCAGCTACCACTTTTATTACACATAAGAACCGGAACCCCTAGAAATCCATTATAAAGATGGGCAACCTTTATAGGCAGGTTATTCAATGGCTCTATATCATCATGCGACATCCATTCTTAAGATTTCAAGAGAATCTATATGGCCTGCCATATTCATTCCATTCTGAAAATTGGCAATTAACTTATCGCGTCCGGCAGCTACAAGTCCTGCAACATGGGATGAGATATACTGTGCATCTTCTGTATAAAGAGGTACCAGATTTTGAGCATCTTTGCTATTATATGCTTCTCTCCATTTTTCAGTTTGAAGCAGAAATTCATTTTTTAGTAATATCGTATCTGTTTTTTCCGTTGACTGACCTAAAAGAGTAACGCTAATACCTGATAGAACCAGAAGACTAAGAATAATTTTAATCTGTTTCATGATTAATTAAATTATGATTTCTTAAAATGGTTTTTAAAATGTTAATTTTTTCATGGTATGAATTGTTGATTGCCAGAAACTTCTAATTTATGTGGTTTTATTAAACTAAGCTTCAGCTTGTTTGTAATTCTGACCGATACCGGGTATTCGATAAATGAATTTAGGATAAGTATTAAAATCCAGATCTCTATGAATAGTTTTAATCTTTTTTTTAAAATGGTTTAACAATTTCTTGTGCTAAAGACTGAGAACTCTACTTTTTGTTGCAATTAAAAATAATCTTTTTGCTTGCATACCCGTGACATTTAGTTTTACATTTTTTTACGAAAGATAGAAAGCGCTTTTTACTGTTTCCTTAAATATCATATTAGCTGAGATTATTTATTAATAAATATTTTGAATGTGGCATTGATTTTAAGTCCCGATAACGGGCAGAAGTTGTCGGTGCAAACCTGCCTACCGGCAAGCAGGAAAGCAAAAAGTGTGACAATCTATCCCGCTTTTTCAATAAAAAAGCGGGTAACAACTTACCCATATTGTCCTTGCTATGAGTTCTTGTTTTATTTATTTAGTTTATAATGGTCTTGGATGAAAATCACTAATTCTTTGCCTTCATTATTGACAACTTCTAAGTAGCTTAACAATCCTTCAAGCCCTCGATTCCATAAATAGAGGTGTGCATAAGCCTGATTCAAAGAAGCCTTGCCTAGTTCAGTTAATGGAACAGGTCCTTTACCATCTTTACTAAGGCTAATGAAATCAAATAGTTGACTATAATATGTCAGGTTAGTAAGGGCATTATACATTAGATTTGATTGAGTATAGTACCTCTTAAGTGTTTGATCATATTTCATTATTCTGTCAGAAACTTCTTTTTTTCTGATAAGTCGAAGTTCACCACTGCTTTTAAGTTGTTGAATGGTTCTGTCATTTGAAACAAAAACCTCTAATCCCAAGTTTCTGGTCCAGAGTTTAAAAACATTATTTGAGTTCTCAATAGTTTCAGGATTTAATAACGCTACTAATACGCTGTCAATTCCTGTATTCATCATCTTGAGTCGGTTCAAAGTCCTATTTGATTCGAGTGTATCTGAAATAACATCTTCAACAATTGAACGGATGAAAGTTTTTTCTCTTTGATGTTCGGACAATGTCTCGCGCCAGTTGTCGGCCATAAAACCGCAAAAGACCGCAAGAAAAAGTAAAACGAAATCGAAAATATGATCTTTTATCTTCTTTCGAAAGGATTTTAATTTACTTAGGGAAGTTTGTGCACTATCAATGGGCTTTGATTCTGTTATTTTATCAAGGGTTGGAGATTCGCCTTCTTTTGCAAGAGATTGAGTAGATTCATCATTTGATGTTACTTCCTTGTGCTGGTTATCCATGTTTTCGATAATTTTTACAAGTATAATGCTTTTGTCTGAATCTCAGAGGGAGGGCTCGCATGACGCATATCGGTCCGGCAATATGGCCCAGCATTAATGAGGCTGTATCAAAAGTCCCTTGTGAACCTTGGTGGTAACCTTTGTGTCCCTTAGTGGTTAAAATTAAGTCATTGAACCACAAAGGATCACAAAGTAGCACAAAGGAAAAACAATCCAAAAAAAATACTTTTGATCAGCCTCTAGCGATGGAGCCAGCATGTCGCGAGGGCGGAGTGTTAGTATTGAGTGATTTTCCAGTTTTCGTTAATCCATAAATAATAAATCCTATTCCCATAGCAATGAATGGAAGGCTCAAAAGTTGTCCCATATTTAATGCCATCCTATCTTCAAATCCGACTTGGTTCTCCTTTACAAATTCAATTACAAATCTTGCTGTAAAGAATAAAACAGTCCCTAGTCCAAATAAGAATCCGTTTTTAAGTCTGGCTCTCATTTTTTTGTAAAGAAGCATCATAATTGTAAAAATAATAAAATATGAAATCGCCTCATACAATTGAGCTGGGTGTCTCGGTATATTATCTACTCTTTCAAAAATCACACCCCAGGGTTTTGTTGTTGGCATGCCGATAATTTCTGAATTCATAAAGTTTCCAAGTCTGATAAATCCAAAGCTCAATCCTGCAACAACCGCAATCAAATCAATGGTGTCAATCATTGAATGTTTAGTCTTTCGAGAATAGATATATAAGGCAATTAGTAATCCAAGTACTCCACCATGGCTTGCCAGTCCTTGATAGCCGCTAAACTTTATCCCGCCCTCAGGAGGAAAGGTAATTGGAAGGATCATTTCCAGAGGATGTGATAAATAGTAAGATGGCTCATAAAATAAGCAGTGTCCAAGTCTTGCCCCTATCAGAATACCGATCATACCATAGATTGATAATTTTTCGAGATGCTCAGATGGAATGTTTTCTCTTTTATAAATCCAGCCTAAAATAAAGATGCAAAGGATTAATCCACTTACGAATAGGAGGCCATAGTATCTAATAGAAATCCCCAAAACATTAATAATCTCTGGGTCAGCATTCCAATTGATGTAGTTTAAAATCATGGTCTATGATTGTCTTGCTAAAGTATTGTTAATTTCTCGTGTATTACAAATTTGTTCCGTCTGTCAAAAATATTTATAGTTCGAGAAGTTATGCTTTGGTGTTAGAGTCGAGGCAGTAACTGTCCCGTAAATAACTGACAATTAAGCATAACGGTCCGGCAATATGGATAGCCTGGCTCGCCTTAGCGGGGGCAAAAAGTGTGACGACCTGTCCCTCTTTTTTTAGAAAAAAGCGGGAAACAACTTACCCATATTGTCCGTGTCAGGTGCTGCCATCATTTACTTTCGTTACTCGTGTGGATTATTATTTCAGTTTCTTTATTATAAAACTTTGAATACCGAGATATTGATTTACTATAGATTTTACCAAAATCAGGATTGCCAGTTTTAAAAAGGTTTATTGTCAGAATTATGCGATTTGCCTTAATATTGCGTTTCCATGACCCAATTATTTGTCCTCCCATTAGGATTGTTGGATAAAATATACCATTATCAGAGATTGTTTTTTTATTATCAATTGACAATAACGAAGCTGTCCTATCGCGATAACTAATCAGAAATTCATCGAAAGCAGGTAAAAGGTAAATTTCCTTATTGATTGGTTTTGGCATATAAGAGGAATCAACAAACCAGAAAGTTTTATTTTCAATTGTCTCGTAGATCAGGTTCGATTTATTGAGCTCTAATGCAAGTTTTGAATTACTTGAAGACAAGCCTGACCACCATGAAAAATCCTGAATTGTAGCGGGACCACGGCTTGTATAATAACGTAGGGCAAGTTCTTTTAAAGCTTCGTCTCTATTAGTTCTATTTTTGATTGGTACCCATTCTGCAAGAATTGCATAGGTTGGTTTTCCACCTTTTTGTTTCCCACTACATATTATACCATCAATTTCTGCTCTTAGAAATATGTGTGAGGCTCTGTTATTATCAATCTCGATCTTAGCATTTATTAATTCTTGTATTAACTCTTCACGAGTTTTATGATTACCATCTCTAAGTGTCTTTTCAAATATTTTGTTACATTTTCTGAAAATAGTATCTGTCAAACCAAGTTGTTTGTCTCTGTATTTTAAGGATGATTTAATCTGTGGTGCCGATAGCTCTTGTATCCAATAGATATCATTCGAAGAAACAAAATGCCAGGTAGGTCTCAGTAAATGGGTTCTTATAATACTTCCAGAATCTATTTCATTATTGATGATAATTTCGGTAGAATTCTGAAGCCGAATACCTAAAGCCCATTTTGCCATATTATAATCCTGAGCTTGGATGGCCCCCAACCAACTAGCAATCTCTTTTGCGGTTTTAAACTTTGAGATCGTAATTTGCTGGTTAAAAGATCTCAAGCTAGAAATGTTGTCTGAATCTATTATCATTGTCTGATTAGCAATTGGTTGCACTTAACGGGCCGGCAACATGGAGAGCCTGCCCCGCCTTAGCGTAGCGAAAGCGGGGGCGCACTTTTTGCCATCTTTGCCCTCCGAAGCCTTGGCGAAGGAGGGCCAGGTACCGAGTTTTATGGCCTTTATGTTATGTGCCGTATCCTTTCAAATCCTGGAGTTGTCTTGGGATTACATTTTACTTAAAACAAAAATCATCCAAGGTGCAGTGTTTATCTCTGAAATCCATTTGTATGGTTCATCTTTTTGTCCAAGTGGTTTGTAGGTTGCATCAAGTGCAAGTCCTGCTTTTTTGAAGAGGAGGTGATAATCTTCAACAGTCCAAAAAATATCCTCGACAGGTCTAAGGTCTTCAACATCAAGCATAATGTCTCGCACGATGTCACCTGTTTTTGCTGTCCTGTTTTCGGGAAAGTCCTTTGTTGAAAATGATGACCATTCATTTGTGTAAAGCTCTGGAGTTGAATCGAGACAGATAATTTTTCCAGTTATGTTAAGCAGATCACGGAGTCCTGCGAGGATATTAGTCCGGTTTTCCCACCCAGGAATATTATCGAAGGTAAATATTGATTGCACGAGATCATATTTATTTACACCAAGGTGGCTGTATTGACCGTTAGAAACTATTTGATAATCACCTGATCTGTCAAGATGTTTTGCAATATTAAGCATGTCTAGTGATATGTCAATCCCGGTTACATCAAATCCCTGTTCTTTGAGGAATCTTGTCGAGCGACCGGTCCCGCAACCGAAGTCAACAGCTTTTTTCCCAGAAACATGAGATGAAATTATTTTTGGAAGATCTCTGTAAGCGAGGTAGTATGTATTTGGGAACTCAAGTTTGGCATATGATTCAGCCCGAGTCAGGTTACCCCACGAATTTTCGAAGGTATGAGTGTTTGTTTTCATCTGTTATATGAAAATGTGCAGGATGCTTTAAAGCAAAAATTGGTATTGAGTTTAGTATACTAAGATATGTATTTGAATGATTCTGAAAAATCAATTTTTGCTTTTAGTTTTTAAGTATCTAAAGTTCTCAAGATGTGTACAATATAGCACATAACGGCCCGGCAATAGGGCCGAGCGTTAATAAACAGGCATGTGGGCTGTTTTAGCGATGGAGCCAGCATGTCGCAAGGGCTGAGTGTTACCCGACGCAGCATCCGGGCATCCCGTTAGCACAGCTAACGGGACTGGTACTTTAGCCGAGAAACCGTCACGGTGCAAAGAGGGGGAGCCTGTCCCGCTTTTTTAGAAAAAAGCGGGAAACAACTTACCCATATTGTCCGTGTTAGCTTTAGTTGTTTTAAACTCCTGGTAACAAATCAAATCTTAAAATCAAAGGAGTTTAATCTACACCCTCAAGTAGAATAGTATCACACTTTGATGAATTTATTCTGTGTTTCAGAATCTTTTGATAATCTGTAGAATAGTACCAGTCTTCGAAATCTCTTTTACTGTTGAATTTTACCAAAACAGACTTTGTATAATCCCATTTGCCCTCTAATAGAGTTGGAGATTCATCAATAGCAAGATATTCTCCTTTGTATTTTGAGAAAATATCATCGAATTTATCGAGGTATTTTCCATATTCTTCAGGATTGTAAATCTTGATCTGAGCAACAAAATAATGTTTCATAATTCTCGGTTTTAAAATATGAGAGTTCAAATCTGTTTAGAAAACTCAATTAAATTAAACAAATCACCTTTCATTTTCCTATGCTCTTTAAATCCACAATTCATATACATTTTCTGAGACGCAATAAAAAAATCATGGTCTCCTGTGACCACTCTAAGTTCATGGAATTTCTTGTCCTGAAATATTTTTATTACAGATTCAATTTGGTTTCTACCATATCCTTGTCCCTGATAGCTTGGTAATATACAATTTTGTCCAATTATTCCGAGAGGATATCGTCGATCGTCCCAGCTAAAGTATCCAATAGGATTATTACCTAAGCAAGAGAATAATACGTATTTACCAATGGTATCAGGGTTATTGAATGCTTCATAATCTTCCTTTTCCCATTGATGATAAAACCCTTGTTTATCAAAGGGAAAGTAGTCAATCAATCTTTTATAGGAACTTTTTAATAAATTTTCGATAAGTCCCGGCTTAAAACTATCTATTGTTCTATAAACTATCATAATCTGTTATTTTCATATTAGTCTGGCTGCTTTTTTATTCGAACGCGTTGATAATGGAAGCTAACGGCCCGGCGGTATAATTTAGTGGGCGTTACCCGACGCAAGCACCGGGAAGGGTCCTGGTACTTTAGCCAGCTTTGCCCACCGAAACGACTTTAGTCGTGAAGGTGGGAAAACTGTCACGGTGCAAAGAGGGGGAGCCTGCCCCGCTTTGCGGGATAAACTCCGCGACGAACCGGAGCGAAGCGGAGCTCGGCGAAGCCAAACCCCGCCCAGGCAGGGCAAAAACTGTGACGACCTGTCCCGCTTTTTTTAGAAAAAAGCGGGAAACAACTTACCCATATTGTCCGTGTTAGCACAAGTATTATATTAAATCATTCGTCAGGTAGCTCTCTTCGTCAAGAATATTAACGATAACGGTCTGTCCAATTTTAGCAGGAGGTAGGTCTTATATAAAGGAAATAAGCATAACTTAGTGATAATAAACCATACAATATTGGACTAGACCAACCGAAAACATTCACAGTCCCACTCAACTGGATTTCCATTGAAGCAATAAGTCCAAAAAGATCCTGAATGAGCAAAGCAAAAGCGATTGCTTTTCTGGCATCTACCGAAGCAGTCTTTCGCCCAAACCACATTAAGGAGGCAAATCCAAGTATTGATCCACCAACTAAA
>JGI11641J44799_10000404_pt1 | contig 12950 bp, 8 predicted proteins | sample WetSurSiteA1Bulk_FD_44799 | JGI IMG/M metagenome (IMG submission 44799) | reverse complement strand
GTAAAAATTGATATGGGACAGAAAGATAGTGGTTGCCTTGATTTAAGTAAAGCCGGGAAATTAGGTTATTCAAAGGCTTATGAAATAATGGAAATATATTGCCAGTAAATAATCCCCTTTCTACCTGAAAACAAAAAGCAATTGATCCTTTTCTTGTTTAGGGAGTAATCATAGCCAAAATTTTACCTGACTTGTCCTTGCAATACCCAAGGAAGGTCAACAAACCACTCAAAGTGATATAAACTCAGATAATATACCCTTATACTGTACCTGTACTGATGTTATACGACATAATTTCAAGTAAGAGGATTTAGAGGAAAATCCAAAGTCATCAGCAATTTCCCCCCTTTCAGGATAAAATTCCCCGAAAATGTAACAAAAGTGCTATTTTTTGATACAAATGAGGTGGTTTTTGTCGATAGGGTGGTCGAACTTTATACCAGAATTTGGTTGATAAGGATCATTGAAATTGATATTACAGACACTTATATCTAACTTCTTTTTACAAACTAAAATCTTTCAACGATGAAAAAATTGTATTACGTTTTCTTCTTTTTAGTAGTCCTTGCCTTTTCATGCTCAAAGGACAGCCTGCTAAATGACAACCAGGGTGTTCAGCCTCTTGGTAACACTGCTCTAAAAGCTTCAGGACCTGTTTTTGAAGTTAGTCCAGGTCCTAATGCAACTGCTAATCTAATTTTAGCATTTGACCAGGCAATTGCTGCTGGTAAGGGTGCAGTTGTGAAACTTTTACCGGGCACTTACGAGATCGGATGGATCGAAGTAAAAGAGTTCTATGGGACTTTAATAGGAGNCGGCAAGGGAGAAACAATAATCACCAATCTCCCTGATTTGGTTCCTGATGAAATTATTGGACTCAACAAATTACCGGCCCTTATCACTTTCATCGGTGGTGATGTAACAGTATCTAACCTTTCAGTAAATCTGTCTGAAGGATTGTCCTGGTTAGGCAACAATGAGATGAATATGCTGCTATTCTCTGACTATTCAGCTGATTTTACACCTACTAATAAACACATTGGTGTAACTCTGAACAATATTGAAGTTACTGGAATATTAATACCGGATGTTTTGTTGTGGGAGGAAGGACCAGTGATTGATATCCCTTATAATAACTTTAATGGAGTAAAATTTGCCCCGGATATGCTCGACATCTCTACGATAGTCTTGAGAAGCAATATTGATATAAATGTAATTAGCAGTAATTTTTCAAAATTCCTGAGGGGAGTTTATGTATGGGGCTGCAAAAGCGGTAATTTGGATTTTGGTACAAAAGGAGGTAGCGTCTTTACTGATAATAATCAAGGTCTTGTCGTAAATGAAAATATCGGAGTAAATGTAAAAATCTGGAACAATATATTTACGGTCCCGCCTTATTATTGGAATGGGATAGACCTTAATACTGGTGAAAGTGTGTTTGGAAATTACCAACTTGAAAATGTCATGGGAGTATTGGGGAACTACAATATCCAAAATAATATCTTTAATATTAATTACAGTAATGGGATGGGTATAATGGATGCATGGAGATATTCACATCCTGAAGATCCCAGGTGGATGAACATTATCTGGAGCAAAAACACAGTTATTACTACAGGAGAGGGGGCTGAGCCATGGCTGGCTTTTAGCATCAAGAATGCCCTTTTTTCAGACAATATCATTAAGGGATTTTGTCCTGCTATATGGTTAGAGTTTGTTGGAATATATTGGATACCAGATACTGATCCCAACTACAATCTGATATGGACTGAAGGTTGTAAATTCGTTAACAATAAGATCCTTTCATCAAATGTACATTTTGTTTTTTACCCCCAGACAAAAGACAATATGCTTATGGGAGACCTTACAAACTTAATTGTTGATGATAACGGAGTGAATAACAAAATCATCGGGAAAACCAATCCGAACCATGCCGGAGCCAAACACTCAATGGATTTAATGAATAGGATGGAAAAGGTACGTAGAATGTATCAGAAGTAATGTGATCATTACTTATCCTGATGCTTATGATGTTGATGAAGTAAAATAAACTTGTTTGGTATTAAGTAACAGGTTACCATTTGTTGTGATGACCTGTTTATGAATATCGAAGAAAGCCCCGGACCTAAAAGCCGGGGTTTTATTTATTAAATTGTTGGTATCAGATAAAATCCGCACTTGGATTGCAGCTAGTGCCAGCCCTCGGAATTAGCTACAAGGGCTTCTTATTTGTGCAAATGTCTCTCTCTCAATCCTGATTCTATATCTCATAACTCTGATAATTTGACCAATTAATTTAAAACCTTCTACTCAAGTTATAGCAAATCTATTCATCAGGTTTGAATAGATTTTGGTGGATAAGCTGGATTTTAGGATAAAGCTGCCTAAATTTTTGATGAATGGGTTAAATCCATTGACAGAAATATGTTTAACGATTGAGGTTACAATTTGAAAGTAGCCTAACTTAATACATTGTAATTAATTATCCTTAATGTTTAATCCAAACAATTTTTCATGAAATCAATGAGATTTTTATTCCTTTCAAGTACAAAATTCTTTGGAATTTTGTACGGATTTTTAGCTTTGGTAATCTGTTTCGGATGTCAGAAAGAATCAATTGAAACAGATTTTGCTCTTAAGCCTGTGCCTCTGTCCTCTTCTTCAAAACTGGCAAGTACACCGATTGATAACTTCATGGTTATTTCCAAATCAGAAATCCTGCCCGCAAGCCTTTTAAAAAAGATCTCTTTATATGGGGAGATAGTAAATTCTATGCCTGAGATTGGCATTCTGGTAGTAAAACCAACTGTTTCAAATTTTGAAACTAAGGTTGCGAAGCTTTATGAGGTTCAGGTTGTTGTTCCTGACCTAAATGTCAAGTGGATTGAGCCAACTGAATATTTTAATGAATCAAATCCACCGAGCATAGGAAATGATGAACCTTACTTCGGGTACCAATGGGGAATGGATGCCATTAATGCACCTGAAGCATGGAATGCAGGATACACAGGAGAAGGAGCAAGAGTTTTTATTCTTGACAGTGGCATCGACGCCGAACATCCTGATCTGTCGCCAAACCTGAATACTGATCTTTGCGCTTCCTTTGTACCTGGCGAAGATTATAATGTTGCCGATGGATTCTATTTTAATCATGGCACACATGTGGCAGGTATTATTGCTGCCGCGCACAACAATTTTGGTGTTATCGGAGTTGCGCCTGAAGCAGAAATAGTAGCAGTGAAAGTGATTTCTGAATATACAGGTTCTGGGGCATTCAGCTGGATTAATAGAGGAATTATATATGCGGCCGACAATGGTGCCGATGTAATTAATATGAGCCTTGGAGCGACATTTTACAGAAATGGCTTTTATTATGATGAAGATGGTGTCCTGCAAAAGATGCCTGCTTCATATATCCAAAAGTTTATTCTGGCAACACAGCGTGCAGTAGATTATGCCGTTAAAAAAGGTGCAGTTATTGTTACATCTGCGGGGAACGATGGTTTGAATATGGATGGTAATGGTTCTCTTTTCAAACTGCCAGGCGGACTTCAAAAAGTTATTACTGTTTCCGCAACAGCTCCTGATTACTGGTACAGAGATAATGAGAACGGAATAGATCCTTTATTGGATATACCTTCAAGTTACACTGATTATGGTAAATCATTCATTGAAGTCGCAGCGCCGGGAGGTGATTTTGATTTCTTTCCTTTGGATTATTATTACTATGATTGTGTGCTCAGTACAATTTCTGGAGGCTGGGCTTGGGCTGCCGGAACAAGCATGGCATCACCGCATGTGGCAGGAGTGGCTGCACTGATTATTGGCAAGAATGGAGGAGAAATGGATCCGCACGAAGTCACAATGCAATTGCTTAAAACTGCTGATAAAATTGACGGGGAGGGAACATCAGCATATTTCGGGAATGGACGAGTTAATGCTTATCGTGCAGTAACAGAATAAAAGAACTAATCGAGATTAAAGAGCAGATAAATTAAAAACTGCTCTTTTTTTTGTAAAACATAAAGTCCGAAATTTTACCACCCTTTTGACTATTTCCCCTCCGTATGCTAAAAATTGCAACAAAATGTAACAAAAGTATCAGAAAATGATACAAAAGTGGTAGAATTTGTCATTTGGGTAGTCGAACTTTGCACAAGAAATTGACCTTAAAATAAAATTGACTTTGTCTTTTTGCTGTAGTAATTTGCATATAATATGCAAATAATTAGAGATTTTTTCATTTTTAGTATAAATCCCAAAAAAAATCAAATTATGAGTAAAAAAGTATTAATCATTCTTGGAATAATGGTTGCTGCAACAATGGGTGTAGTTATAATCACACAACCTGGATTGAAGAAAGGTGATCGCGTCGCGTTACCAGGCATTGCAGGTCAGGAATCGGTGTATTATCGCGTCCAGTTAAAAGGCACTGCGCAGGTTGCCGACTATATGTCCAAGGGAGTGGCTAAAATGTCTGACTCTGGCCAGAATAATGTTACGGCAGAGGCACTTCCAGTACCGATAACTGACGATATTGCTAAAAGCTTCCCCGGTTACAAAATCAAATCCACAACAATGGTTGTGGCTGAGGACGTAACGACTTATGAAGTTGTTATCGTAAAAGGATCGAAAACTAAAACTCTTTTTTATGAAGTTTATGAGACACTGCAAGCAGCACAGGAAAGTTTTATAGTATCAAAGAGGGTTAGCCATTAGAAACCTGTTTACATCTTTAAGACGATGCCCTATACACCATCTATTAGTTACAAGCCTTCGGATCAGCNCCGGGGGCTTTTCATTAACAATACTATCTTTTATGCATACAAAGTGAGGTACGGATTAGAGATATGTATCAAATCATGTGCAAATGACATAAAAAAAGAGAGTCACAGAACTTTGTAACTCTCTCATTTTCACTTGTCGGGGTGGCAGATTGCCTTCGGCGATCCTGGTTGGGAGGGAAACTAAAAGAAAAAGCCTTTTTATTCGCTTTGCTCATTAAAGGGCTTTGTTTTTCATTCGCTTATGCAAGCTTGCTTGCAACGCTCAGAAAAATAAAACCCTTTCAGCTTTCGCTGAAAAGGCTTTTTCTTTTGTCGGGGTGGCAGGATTCGAACCTGCGACCCTCTGGTCCCAAACCAGATGCGCTAACCGGGCTGCGCTACACCCCGAAAAAAATCTTAAATAAACAAAAGAGCCAAACCAGATGCGCTAATCCCGAAAAACAAAGAATCTCCGATTCTTACGTTTTTCGTGGATCCTCGTTCCGCTACTGCGTAACGAGACCGGGCTGCGCTACAACCCGAAAATTATTTTCGACCACATAATCTTCAATTCCTTTTCGCTTTTTAATCCCTTTAAGCTTCATCTCTTCTTGTATAGCTTCTGATCTTGTTTTAAGCATTTTCCACCATTTTAATGCCCATGGGGCATCCTTTTTTGTTGATTTATTCCTCCCTGTATTATGCCTTTTTAACCTATTTTCAAGATCTTCTGTCTGTCCAATATAGTACTTTTTAGTCTTTACTGATTCTAATATATAAACAAAATAATTCATTCATTGGCCAGATGCGCTAATCCCGAAAAACAAAGAATCCCTGATTCTTATGTTTTTCGAGGATCCTCGTTCCGCTACAGCGGAACGGGACCGGGCTGCGCTACACCCCGCTTTGTCCGCCGTTTCCTCCAAACTACAGATAGGACGGATTAAAAGTGACGCAAAAATAAGCCGATTTTTTTAAAATCATAGTATAGGATAGTATTTTTTGCAGTAAAGAAAGTCCGGGAAGTTTAATTCTACCCGGACTTCAGGAAATGCTGATAAACAATTTCCAGCTCTTGTATTAAGCACTCAAAGTATTTTCCACTCAAACTTTAATGCAAAAAAGTCACATCGCCAACAAGGTCAAAATAATCCCCATCGGCATATCTGCCGCTCACCTTCCAGACATAAACCCCCTGCATAGCAAGCTTCCCGTCCTCAGAATAACCATCCCATCCCTTAAATAAATCAATGCTTTCATAGATAAGCACGCCCCATCTGTTAAATATCTGAAGTTTGTAATCAATTACATTCTCATAAAACGGCCTGAACACGAAGTCCATTTCCGGATAACACCCGGGTCTCCACACTCCTCCCGTTGGCCCCGATTCATTCCATTTAAAGACATTCGGAAAATCAATATGACCAATTTTCCAGTCGACTCTGATCGGAGTCGCCAGCAAAGCTGTATCTATGCAACCTTCATTTGAGGTTACAGTTAATGTAACTATATAATTCCCCTGCTCCAAATATTTATGATAAGGATTTTTTTCTGTCGAAAACTGCCCGTCTCCGAAACTCCAGTAGGATAGCGAATCATACATGCTGTTATTTGAAAATACAACTATCTGTTCATTGTTCACTACATTTGTTGGATATGCTTCGAAAATTGCTGTTGGATTCTGATAGACTGTTATAATTCCATTATGTACCGATTCACCAGCGATGTTGTAAACTATCAGCTTAACAATGTAGCTGCCAGGCACATAATAAGTATGAACAGGGTTCTCCTTAACCGAGAACTGGCCATCGCCAAATCCCCATATATAGGTCTCCCCATACAAGCTGTTATTTGTAAACTGAACTGTCAGGGGAGAGCATCCCGTAGTATCAGGTTCAAAATCTGCAATTGGCATGGGGGGCATTAGCACTTTTATATGGATGGTATCAAATCCGAAGCACCCAAATTTATCAGCTATCGTTTCATATTTTATGACATGGGTCCCTAAACCTGCGGCTGTTGGATCAAAAGTATATCCTGTTACTGTAGGGCCAGAGAATATACCTCCTGCCGGAGTTGCATTCAGGTTTACCAGAGGACCGTTAATGTAAACAGTGCCAACCGGATCGATATTTACAACCGGGATCGGAACCACCGTTATATCTTCAGTATCAGTATCCTTGCAATCAGGGTTAACTATGCTGTAGCTGATAATATGAGTACCTGCACCAGCTATAGCGGGATCAAAAATATTCCCGGAAACACCCGGACCTGACCAGACGCCTCCCATATCATGGGCCTTTAACGTTATGGGTGCACTGTTAATACACAGAGTATCCAATGGATAAATAGTTGCGTCAGGCATAGCAACTGTTATGGTTTCCTGATCAGAATCCTGACAGCCGTTTTTATCCACTATTTTGTAATTGATAGTATGATTTCCGTAACCGGCAATAGCAGGGTTAAATGTGTTTCCTGAAACGCCCGGACCGGACCAGATTCCACCCATATCATGTGCCGTAAGAATAATAATTGAGTCGGTAAAACATAATGTTGGCACGGGACTAATTGTTGCATCCGGCATTGGTACAACTGTAATGTATATCTCATCAGAATCACTGCAGCCGTCTGCATTTGTTATTTCATATCTCACCCTGTGATTACCCGGACCTGCAACAGATGGGTTGAATGTATTTCCGGATACCCCTTTTCCTGACCAGGTCCCACCAGGATCATGCGCTGTAAGAATCACTGGCGGATTGTTGGAACATAAGGTGTCAATTGGTGTAATTGTTGCGTCAGGATAGGGTACTATTAATATTATTGCGGTAGTTACCACAGGTGGGTTATCGCCGTTCTGCCTGTCATGCGGAGGACCAGGGATTTTTGGATCGTCATATGGATTACAATAATTCCAGTTTCGGAGTGTAACCTGAAAATACTGACCAATAAGCTTATCATTGGCAACATTGATAATATCCGACCATACTCCCGAACCAGTAACAGGACCAGTCAGGGTAATTACTGCATCAGCATAAGGGAAAGTCCTGGAATGACCGTTTATTGTAACAGGGATACCTGTCATTGTGATATCAGTTCCGTAAATCCACTGGATCCACCTGGTATAAACATTTGGATTGTCCCTTTCCTGCGGAGGAACGCAATTGAACTGTGTAAGATCCTGAAAACGAACATTTGCGCTGTTACCAAAACATACCGGATATACAAGAGGGTTTATGTGCATATGTCCGCCGTTATGATCATCATCATCCCAGACAGTTACAATCTGCTCCTGGGTGGAAGATGTACAAAGGACACCATTGACCATCAGTGTTGCCTGGGGATGGTAATTGCATATATTTCCGGCTGATGTATAGGTATTTGTGGCAGTAGCAGAAAAAACACCTGGACCTGTCTGAACTGCAGGTACTGTAACTACTGTTCCGTTATTCCAATCAAATCTTATACTTACGGGAGTTCCTGCATTGGTGACGCCTGTATAGCTTACGTTCCACGACACTCTAACAGGAGAACATAATTTGTCAGGAGTAATGTTATTTGCCTTAGAGATTATAGAACAATTTTGTCCGAAAATGCCAAGCGAGAGAAGTGTCAAAACTGCACTGAGTAAACATTTTTTCATACACCTAAGAATTTTTCCTTCTTTACTGATAAATCAGAAACTCCTTTAGGTACACCGTGCCCCTCCGATTATCAACATATACAATTGTTGCAGTATATTAAAAAAATAATGCTATTTAAGCTAACTTGACTTCCAATTATCAGAATATAAACGTAAAGCATCCTGATTTATTACTAAGAAAGTCGCCATTAATCGCCCTGCCTTAAGAATTTATAGGCAAATGAACAAGAATTTCCCCGGAACATGTATATATTTTTATCTCTAACAGAGATGGCTCACTATACTGCAATTACAATATAGTCAGGATTCAGTAAGGGCTGTTTGGGAAGTCGAAATCCATTAACCGCAGAGGTCGCAAAGATCCTGACGCAAAGATCGCAACGGATTTAGAATGATGGATTTATCTTTGCGTGCTTTGCGCGCACTTTGCGTACTTTGCGGTTAAAAATGATTTTTAGATAGCTTCTGGTTATCGATGTTTTTCAGAAACTATCCAAAATTTNGTTTATGGAGTCTTTGCTTTNGTCGGGTGTTGCTATTTTTTNATTCTTTGAGATATCGTGCCGCTCTTTTTGTTTTTAAGTATAAGCTTNACTGATCCATCAGGCATCGTCTCTTCCTTGACAAGAAGATGATCCTTATCGAATTCACGCATAGCATTTATTCTTTCGGTTTTTTCATGTCCCCGCCATGTTTTAAGCCTGACAGTCTCCCATTTTCTCGATTTCGCAGAACGGTAGCAGGCATCCATAATTTCATTGACGATATAACCGTCATAGAACGTTTCGCGCGGTTGTGTCTTGCCTTCATAAGCATTGAACATATCGCTGAACATATCGGTATAGCCAAGTTCAACAACTTCATCTCCTACCGGGAAAAGCCACCCTTTCTCAGTTTCAGCTTTCTCGGCAACATAGCCTTTTTTACCTCCCGCTGTGAACATTTCAAAACCTGTCCGCAGGAAATTGTTAACCCATATTGTACCTTCTGTTCCCATTACTTCATCGCGCAGGTCCATTCCGCCACGGAATGACCAGCTGACCTCAAATTGTCCGACAGCTCCGTTTTCATATTTTACCCATCCCAGAGCATTATCTTCCGCATCAATGGGTTTCACCAGCGTATCCGCCCAGCACATTACTTCGACAGGCCTGATGTCTTTTCCTATGTAACTTCTTGAAATTTCAATACAATGGCAGCCCATGTCGAGTAGTACACCCCCTCCTGAGATTTCTTTTGTCCAGAACCAGTCACTGTGGGGACCAGGATGTGTTTCACGTGAACGTGACCATATAACCTCTCCGATAGCACCCGATTCAACTGATTTTAACGCTTTCAATGTTTTCGGTGTATAGACCAAATCCTCCATATAGCCATTGGTCACCCCTGCTTTTTCAACAAGGTCAAGCATTTTTTTTGCTTCAATAGCATTACGGCCGAGTGGTTTGGTGCAGAAAACAGCTTTTTTTGCATCTGCAGCAAGCTTTACGGCCTCAAGATGCAGGTTGTTAGGAAGTCCGATAAGTACAGCATCAACTTCGGGATCATTAACAGCATCTTTCATTGAGGTTGTCCACTTTGTAATCCCGTGTTTCTTTGCAAAAGCTTTGCCCCTTTTTTCATCTCGGGAGTAAATAACATGCACACTGTCGCGGCTGCGATGACCATTAATTGAAAAAGTATAAAAATCGCCGATGAACCCGGCCCCAAGCATAGCTACTTTTGCCATTGATTTATGAATTTAAAGTTATATATGACATATTATTTCGATAACATTGTTTTCCGGATCAAGGATTACACTCTCATAATAACCATCCCCTGTAACTCTAGGCCTGCTCACGATAGTGACTCCCTCCTTCTCAAATATTCCTGTAAGATAATCAACTTTTTCCCTGCTCCCGGCATTGAAAGCTATATGGGCAATTCCCAGAGTATCCCCTGCCCTGCCTTCTTTAATATCAGCCCGCTGCATAAGTTCAATCCTTGACCCGTCGGTAAAATTTAAAAAGTATGAAGAGTATTGCTTTACAGGATTAATATACTTTTCATTGGCCTTGCACTCAAAGTATTTAAGATAGAAATCCTTTTCATTTTCAAGGTTTTCAGTCCAGATTGCGATGTGGTCAATATGCATTTCTCCGTAGATTATTTTAATAACAAATATAAAATATCTGTCAATGAATTCCGGTCTTCCATCAAACTCAAATTCTATAAATCGAAACATTCCATTTATTTTTACGTATAATCATTCAAAAAATCTGAATAAAATGAAAAAGTCAACTACTGTAGCAGCAGCAATAATAACTGTACTTAGCTGGCAATGCTCGAAGGTTGACCAGTCTCTTTCTTTGAAGGAGTCTGTTGAGCAGAATGCTGCCAGGATAAATACAGCTTTTAATAAGATAGCTGATTCGAAGGGATATCAGCTGCTTTCGGTTACTGAAGATGGGACTAAAACAGATGGTATTGACGGATTTCGAGATAGCATAGATCTGGAGCTGATTGCAGGCATTTATGACTTCAAACCCGGAACTGATAAGCCACGTAACCTTTATTTTCCCCTGAGGCTTTTCAAGAAGACAGACGACAACGACAAACTTATTGTCAATATGCCTGAAAAACTGGCTTATCACCCGAGATACCTTCATTTCTGTGACCGTGCCGATTCGGTTCTGACCAATAACTTCACAATCAACGCAACTGATTATCATTTCTACTTTAACTTGTGGGGCAATTCAGATTATAAACTGGTCGCTGATTTTACACTCGATAAAGAAGATGTCGGCAGTCTGGATATATACTCAATTTGGAAATCAGCCACAGCAGGTATGCAATCAAAAAACTTCACCTTCCCGGAAGGTTACACAGTTGTAAAAAGCATTGAGACTGGCGATACAGCCAAAATAATCTTCGCCCTTGCTCATGATGATGAAACACTGCTGAAGGAAACNCTTATGCTTACCGGCGAAGGATTTAAAAGAAGTGAAAAGCAATACATTCTTTCGATNGGAAATGTTGACATAAAAAGAACAACGGGNATTGACTCCATACAGGTNTATCTCGACGGAGTACTTCAGAAGAAAGCAGGAGCTAAAATAGTTGATAATGAAGATTATAATTCTTCAATCTGTAATAAAAGAGATATCCTGCTTACATTTGATGATGGAACGACAGCAAATCTCAGTAATTTGATTTCTCCTGCCATGGGAACGCTTAAAGACCTGTCAAAATCTCTTGGTGAAATGTATTTTTCAAAGCATATTGTCGATTATATAGCATTCAGTATTTACTATAATAATCATTAAGAAGCATCACGACCCCAATTATCAACCCTCCGCCCCCTTATAAGACAGGCTGAATTTTACTCCTTTTTAGCCTTCTTTTAAGGGGGTTTCTTTTTGCTTCGATAAACTTTTTTTCGACATACGCTGCTTTTCCCCGGAACTTTTTTAACCTGAGTTTGTTTAATACGTACGACTCTGAAACTGAATTGTGACAAATATTTAAATGAGAGCAAACCGGGATCATTGTTATTAAAAAAAGAAANCAGATATGGCAAATTTAAAGACNAAATACATGGGTTTGGAACTTAAAAATCCAATTATTGTAGGTGCAAATAACCTGGTAACAGATCCTGAAAATCTGAAAAAGATTGAAAAATCGGGTGCAGCTGCAGTAGTTTATAAATCACTTTTTGAGGAGCAGATCCAGCTCGAAAACCTTGAACAATATGAGATAAAGACCGAGTATAACGACAGGAATGCTGAAATGATCACTCTTTTTCCCTCAGGAAGTGAGAATGAATCATATCCTCTTCGTCATTTGAATAATTTGAAAAAAGCCAAAGAATCAGTTTCCATACCAGTTTTTGCAAGTCTGAATGCAATTGCCGATGACACATGGGTTGAATACGCAAAAGAGCTCGAAAAGACCGGAGTCGATGGACTTGAACTTAATTTCTACACCACTCCTGAAAAATTCGAAAGAACTGCGGAAGAGGTTGAAAAGAGACAGCTAAATACATTCAAAAAGGTTAAATCGGCCCTTAAAATCCCTGTTTCCGTAAAACTCAGTCCGTTTTATACCAATCCCTTAAAACTTATTTCTGAACTTGATAATGCAGGCGCAGATGCAATTATACTCTTCAACCGCCTCTTTCAGCCTGATATTGACATCAACTCAGAAGAGATCAGGTTCCCNTACAGTCTCAGTAATCCTGAGGACAACAGGTTGGCTTTAAGGTTCGCAGGGCTTCTCTATAAAAATATCAAANCATCCATTTGCTCAAGCTCAGGGATATTCACGGGCCATGATGTNGTCAAAATGATCCTNAGCGGATCTGACTGCGTACANGTGGTAAGTACAATTTACCTTAACCAGATAGGNATAATTGAATCGATGTTAGGAGAAATTGAGAAATGGATGGATTTAAAAGGATACGGAACAATCGATAGTTTCAGAGGCAAATTGTCAAAAAACCGGTTAAAAGATCCTCAGGCATTTCATCGTGCCCAGTATATCGATTTTGAAATGAGTACGAC
>JGI11641J44799_10000403_pt1 | contig 12957 bp, 9 predicted proteins | sample WetSurSiteA1Bulk_FD_44799 | JGI IMG/M metagenome (IMG submission 44799) | reverse complement strand
GATTATAAGATTTGCAAAGTTCTTCACATATCAGTTTGGATTGAGCGTAAGGGTTGAAACCATCTGTTGGATGCTGTTCATCTATAGGCAGATAAATTGGTTTCCCGTAAACATATGAACTAAAGAGTATCATTGAAGCCTTATGTTTACGGCATAATTCCAGGGCATTTAATGTAAGAATATAATTATCGCGAAAAAAAACATGTGGAGTTATATATGACTCTGGCACAAATGATCTGGCAGCCAAATGAATAAGGATATCAAAATGGGGTACTTGCTCAATTATTTTTTCATCCTTTAAATCTGATCCATCTTTTATATCCACGGGTATTAATTTATTAGAAAGATTCTGAAGTTGTTTTATCAAATGCATTCCAATAAAACCATAACTGCCGGTAACTGCAATAGTTGTCATTTATTTAAGAAATTTACTTTTTAGATCATTAAAATGAGCAGCAGCGGTTTCATAATCATCTGGCCTGCCAATATCTAGCCAATAACCATCAAAAAAATAAGGAACAACTGTTGCTTTAGTGTAAAGCAGTTTCTGAACCAGTTGCGGAAGGTCGTATTTTGTTTTCTCAGGAATTAAGTTCAATACCTCCTTCTTGAAAACATAAACACCCATGCTTACGTTAAATGAGTATTCTGGTTTTTCAATATAGTTTTTAATATTACCATTTTCTGTAGTCAGAACACCCAGATCTATTTTAATCGTTTTCTTGAATACCGAAAGGGTAACATCAGAACCTTGTTGCTTATGAAAATTATATAGATCTAGAAAATTAAGGTCACATAATATATCTCCGTTTAAAACTAAAAAATCTTCTTCTAGATCTGATGCTAATTTAACTGGACCGGCAGTCCCCAATGGTTCATCCTCAATAGAATAAGTTATTCGTAGATTCCATTTTGATCCATCACCAAAATATGCCATTATAAGTTCATTAAGATGCCCGACAGCCAAAATAATATCTGTAAATTTAAAATATGCCAACTGTCGGATAATTATTTCAAGAATTGGCATATTGCCAATAGGGACCAATGGTTTGGGAAAAATAGTTGTATAAGGATTTAAACGTGTCCCCTTTCCTCCTGCTAAAACGACTGCTTGCATATCTATATGTTGTATTTATTCGGCCTATATTTCCCCATATTGTTTTTAAACCAGTCAATTGTTTCTGTTAATCCAGATTCCAGGTCATATACCGGTTTCCATGAAGTCCTCGAAATAATTTTAGTATTATCACAAATTAACCTTTCTACTTCGCTTTTAGTCGGTCTTATTCTATTTTTTTTCTGCATTAAAATAGCTTTATTCCCAAGTAGTTTATTTATTAAACTAAATAAATGGCCTATTGAAATTTCGGTATTTGTTCCTATATTGGTTACCTCCCCAAGGAATTCTTCACATTCAGATATTTTGAATATTGCATTAACTGTGTCTTTTACAAAATTCAGGTCACGTGTTGGGGTAAGTGATCCCAGTTCAATTTCCGGCTTACCGGCAAGAATTTGAGTAATAATTGATGGGATAACTGCTCTTGCAGACTGCCTTGGGCCATAAGTGTTAAAAGGCTTTGCTATTTTAACTGGAATACCAAAGGAACGATAATAACTTATCGCAAGCTGATCCGCTCCAATTTTTGATGCTGAATAAGGCGATTGTCCAACGAGTGGATGTTGTTCATCAATTGGAATATATTGCGCTGTGCCATATGTTTCACTTGTTGATACAATAACTATGTTTTTTATTTCTAAATGTCTTGCTGATTCCAATATATTATAAGTCCCCTCTATGTTTGTCTTAATATATGCCAATGGTGAAATATATGAGTAAGGGATACCTATCAAAGCTGCAAGGTGATAAACCATATTACAATCGCTCATAGCATCTAGTACAGAATCCTTGTCTCTGATATCGCCCATATGAACCTCTAATTTCTTTGATTCCGGAATATGGTCAAGCCAACCAAAGCTGCTCATCGAATTGTATCTTACAAATGCTTTTATTGAATAATCTTTACGAAGTAGCAATTCTACCAAATGGGATCCTATAAATCCTCCAGCTCCGGTAACTAAAACTTTTTCTCTTGATTTTATCATTATTAAAGAAAATTATATAAAAAATGCTAGCAATTTTCATTGGAAATGTTTCTTCACTAAAATCCATTATTTTTTCACAATGGATCTAAGTTTATGAATATATATTGTGTGCGAAATATGTAACTTTAATGTTAAACATAAATTATTCTTTATGGCCTAAAATAAGATTATTATCAGGAATTAGCTGATTTATTTTAGTTGCTTTAGCAAAAAGAGAGATAAATCCAAATAGAATGATTTCAGCAAAGGTCATCCAAAGTCTTGATAATAAAGCAATAATTCCTGCAAATGCAGGAGCCATTATAATACTTAATGTAAAGACTAAAACCCCTTCTCTTACACCAAGACCTGCAGGAACAAAAACAGCAAATAGTCCAATTAATCCTGCTGCAGCTATCGAACCCGTAATATACAGATAACCAGAAAATGAAATAGTGTAAATAGATTTAATAAATAATATAAATGCAAATCCCAAAATCAAGAAATTCAGTATATACAATGCAATTATTTTTAGCAATTTTACATAAGATATATCTAATCTGACTGGATTTCTTTTGATCAGAGTAAGAAACCAACTTGAAAAATAATTCAAAATTTTAGGGTGGATAATAATTAAAAACCCTGCCATAATCAGTATTGAGACAAGGCGATACCGTTGAAATTCATGTACATTAGTAAATGAAATTGAAAAAAGGAATATAAGTGCTGCAGACAGGATACTTGAAAGAAACTCAAAAAACATTGAAAAAGATAAGAGTATTTTAGAATGATTTTCTTTGGAGTATATATAAAAAAGTATTGCGTAACCAAAAACCTTACCTGGTACATATTTCCCAAATTCTGAATAGGCCCTTGAAATAATACTCTTTGAAAAAGTAAGACTACAATTATTTTGCCTTGTGATATAATACCACAATAGAAACTGATTGAAAATATAAAACAGTAGAATAATAAATGATAACGTTAAGTAACAATAATTAATTTGAAGTTTGAAATCTTTAAGAGAACTTATGTTTGATATAATGTATTTTACTATGTAAAAAACTATGATTAAAGAAATTAAAGTTTTTAGAATATTCAGAAGCCTCTCTCTGTTTTTTATTATCATACGATCTTATTTCTTTTTAAGAATCCAAATGTAGGTTGGGCAAATCCAATAAGCTAAATTTAGAACAAAAAGGTAAAAAAATTGTGTTAAAGAACGTTCCTTTACCATTTCTGTTGCAAAGTATTTCTCAGGGTTTTTAATAATCTCTTTTGTATAGTCATAAATTTCGAATCTTGAAACCAATTTTTTTAATTGCCAATAAGTTAAATGATTCTCATAATAAAAATCAGCCTTCTTAAATAGTTTAATATATCTATGTGCCACCCATTTGGGTAAAACACTTAAAAGTGGTAGCTTATAATGAGATTCTATAAAAACAAATCGATTGCCTGCGGCAAAAAAACAGATTCCGCCAGGTTTTAATACCTGGTAAATCTCATTAATAAGCCTCTTACTATCTGGAACATGCTCATAAATGTGAGAGCAGTTTATGACGTCGAATGATGAATTAGAGAAAGTCATATTCATGGAATCCTGAACAAAAAAATGCAAATTTGAATTTTCAAAATTTAGTTTTGCATAGCTAACTGCTTCTTCATCAATATCGATACCAATTGTATTATTAAAATACTTACTAAGCAGTTTTGTCATTATTCCTGTCGAGGAACCAATATCCAAAAGATCAAGGTTTTTCAGATCTCTTTTTGTGATATCTTTAAGAACTGCAATAATTTTCTTCGCTTTTTGTTCTCTTTCGGAAAGGTTATATAATTCCTTATGCTTGGATGAGAAATTTTTTTGATAAACATAATTTTCCATTTTATTAAGATTACTGTCGATTTGTCGTGAAAAGCCAAATAACTATAGTCATTTTATATTGGTTCTATCTATCAGCGTTTTATATCTATCTGAAATTATTGTCCAATCAAGGTAATTTTGAGCATAATATCTAAGTTTATCATTAAAAGGCATCTGAATCAAGTTTCCAGAAAGCACCTCAATTACTTTATCAGATAGACTTTTTGGATCTCCAGCAGGTACAACAAAAAATAATTCGTTCTTTCTCTCGTGCTTATCAAAGACTGGAATATTTGTAACAATTACTGGAGTTCCAGAGCTTAATGCTTCCATTACTACTACAGGCCAGCCTTCCGAAAAGCTAGGTAATATTAAAAGATCTGCAGTCGCAAAATAGGATGGTAAATCATCATAAGGCATTACCCCTGTAAAAATAATATTGTTACTGACATGTAGGTCTTTTGACAGTTTAATCATGTCATTTTTTAAGATCCCTTCCCCAATTATTACCAGTTTTACAACAGGGTGTTTCTTTAATATCAAGGACATTGACTGTATCAATACTCTAATTCCTTTTTGCTCAACAATTGTTCCGACAAACAGCAGAAATTCTTTTTCTATTTTATGTTTTATTTTGATGATTTCATTTTTCTTTACTGGAGAAAACCGATTTGTATCTACTCCCATTGGATAGACATATATTTTTTTGCTATACCCGAATTCAATTACTTTTTCTTTTATTGCATTGCTTACAACTGTCAGTTCATCAATATTTCCAAGAGTGAATTTTTTTATCAGGTATCCAATCTTATTATTAAATCCCCAAAAATCACTACCCAGAATTGTTGCAATAATTTTATATTCCAAGTGGAATATCTTTTTACAAATTACAGCAAAAAAAGCATTAGGAATAAGCCAGTAAGCATGCACTATATTTATATGTTCTTTTCTAATAATTTTATTTAAGGCTAATATTTGGAAAAGAAAATAAAAAGGGATAATAAAATACTTTAATTTATTTTTTTTTAGATTTTCATAAATCCCTATACCATAGGCCAGATCTATATTGAAGAAAAACTGCTTATGTCTGAAAATCTTTATCTCTTCAATTAATTCGAATTTTAATGAACCTGCATAAGAAGGGACCAAGATAAATAAACTAAAATTATCTTTTAACCTGACTGTTAATTCATAGACAAAATTACCATTAATATCTCCTTTGTATTTAGGATACGAAGAAGTAAGGACCAGCAATTTAGGCTTATTCATAGTTTTAGTAAAGCGTAGGTACCTGAATTATTGTATTTATTGTATTTTCAAAATCGATTAAAATAGTCTTGCAATACCATTGGATAGAATCCCATCTTGGCTGATTTTCTTTAGTAGATAATTCAATTGCGTTTCCACGTGCTAGATCCCCTTCCCTAATTTGATTGCTTCTGAACGTGTCATTTTCAGTGAAACCGGCAAGCATATAATAAATAAAATTGTAGAATGCTGCAGTCCCATCTCCAATTCTCCATGTCGTTCTAGTACCAGGGTCAGTTTCCCAGCCATACTCTTCAATGAGTGTTTTTTCAATCGTTTTTTCGTCCCACTTTATGAAAGCATAAATATTAAGATTGTTATGCTTTATCAAGTAATAAGACCTGAATGAATCTAATGTATCAAAAATAGAAGAGTTTATATAGGCAGGGTTCATAATATATTGATTCCCATAAAATGAAGCTAGTTTTATTTTATCTTTCACTTTTAACGAATATGTATGCTGTTCTCCAAAATACGGTTTTATTCCGCAAAAACCAGATTTAAAATTTGTCGTTTCCAGAAGATTCTCGCCTAAAATGGAAAGTGTAAGTTTGTTTTGTTTCATCAAAAGGTTAGCAAAAGAAAAATATTGCTTGTCTCCGGCCATAAACAATGGGATTGTCCCTAGCGAAGGCTTTTTCAGCCATGCGAGAACGTTCTTTCTTATATTAGCTCGCTTTTTACGAATATCGGCTGAAACAAGAATGTGTTCAACCCCAAGTTTACCGCACATTCTAGCTTGGTTTCGCCTTGCAAGATCGGTAAGCATACCCCAGTCATAAGAAAATGCAATTGGCTTTAATCCAAGTTCTTTAGCTACATAGTGTAACGCATAGCTACTATCCCTTCCTCCCGAAAAAGGGATCAGACATTCAGCATTTCCATCTGATCTCCTGTAAAAATCTGTTATTCTGTTAAGCTCGTTTCTGCTTTTAATGACTTGCTTCTCATAATTATTACAGTAATTGCATACACCTTTATCATTAAACGAAATAAAGGGAAAAGTCTCAGGCAGAATACAATATGTGCATCGCTTAAGATTGGTTATGATTGCTTTTCGGGCTTCGTAAAAATCAATAAACAGCTGATCGACTTTTTTTACTTCGTGTTCAAGTGAAGTATTAATATAAATTCTCTTACTCACAGAATCATCCTTGATATTGATAATTTCAAGAGGATGTTCCTGATCAGTAAAATTTAGTATCCTATTTCCAATCTGGGAAATAATTGCAGTATCGCATGATAATTCAATACTCATCTGAGTATTTGAAGTTAACTGTCTAATTGACTCAGGCGAATAAGGCAATTTATGCTTCTTTATAAGTTGCTCGAGAATAAACCGTTCTGATGCAAAAACAAAAAAACTACCTTTAGAATCATCAATGTAATATAGGGATCCGTTATTAGTAGCAAGAAATAAATTTTTATGCAGTGATGATAACATCGCAATGTTTGACATCCCATATATCTCAGAAAAGAGTTTTCCTATTGCACCTCCTATATTAATCCCGTTCGAGACGTGGTATGATATGATTACAGGAATAAGTTCTGAATCAAGATCTGACATCCTTCTCTCGCTTTTATACTCCTTCCATAAATCAGTCTGGTTTACAATAATCCCGTTATGAATAACCACATATCCGTTTCTGCTTACAGGCTGATTGTTTTTATCATCTTGCTCATACCCATTTGTTACCAATCTAGAATGGCCAATGGCCGCAAAATTCTCCGTGAGACCAAAATGTGTTTTAGAGATTTCGTTTTCAAATACTTCCCTTTTAATCATGTCTCGTGCCGCGAAAGGGGTTTTAAAGATTTTAATATTCTCGGCTTTAACAATAGCGAAACCTGAGGCTTCTTTGCCTCTGGATTCTGATAAAAGACAAAGACTTCTAAAAATCTTTCCTGAATTATAATTTCTATTCTTATTTAAAAGTCCAAAAATGCCACACATATTATTCTCTATTTATATAATCTATCATTATCCTGTATATCCATCCACATAGCAAAGATCAGGAACTGAATTGCAGTTACACCCAGAAAAGTGAATGCAAATAGGGTTTCAAATGAAGCATTCTGCCCTTTAAATAAAATACGTAGTACTTTAATTAAATAGGGTAACCATGATATTCCTAATATAAATGAGAGATTATAAAGAATAAAAAGAGGATGAAAATCTTTAAAAAAGTACTTTATCCAAAGTCTCTTGAAGAAAGATCTAAAGAGCAAGAATGTTATTCTGGGTATTACCTTTAATAATTTCATTTTGGATTTTTCTCCAATAAAGTAAACCGGTTTAATAGGGATCTCTCTTATAGTACAATAGGAAATATTCAGCTTTACCAGCATATCGTTGGGCATACCGTATTGTTTATAAATATCATAAATTCTCAAAGAATTTAAGGCATACAGGGAAATAGCGGTATAACCTGTTTGTGTGTCCGAAATGCGCCAGTATCCTGATGCTATCTTAGTAAGGATTGAAAGCGCCGAATTGCCAAAAAACCTGGTTTTGGGTATATAAAAGTTCGCACTTCCATGAATTAGCCTGTTCCCCTTAACATAATCAATATTTTCTGCCACAACAGGATGGCATATTGATTCCAGTTCATCAGGGTCCATCTGAGCATCACCAGCCATTACAGCAGAGCAATCAATTTTATTGTCCTTACACCATTTATAACCCCTAGCGATACTACCTCCAACTCCAGCGTTTACAAGGTTGTTGATTAAAATTATTCTGTCATTTTCCGGATTTACATTCACAATCTCCGATTTAGTGAAAAACTCTAATTCTTTTTTGTTAAATTCTACCAAAGCAATCTCAGCATCATTATGAAAGGTTTTAGTTATAACCTTTGGGGATAGTTGTAGGGTTGTTTGATTATATTTTGAATCGAAATATTTTGTAACTGTGTCAATGGTTGTGTCGGAGGATTTATCATTTACAATAATTATTCTGTCAACAAAATCAGGCATCGTCTCAATTACAACACCGATCTGCTTTTCCTCATTAAACGCAGGGACAACAACGGCTATAGTTTTATTTTGCAGCATATAATTAACCTATTGATTAGATAAGAAATTTTTTTACTAACTATTTTTAGACTTAATCCTTTGCATAAAAAAAGAAAATTCATCAAAATCCGTTTTCTTATACATTAAAATTTTTCTTAATGAAATCTTTTCTTTGTTACTGAATAGAATTAAGGCTGAGATTGCTGCAATAAAATAACTAATATTACTAGACCATGCAGCTCCAACAATTCCAAATTTTGGAATTAATAATAAATTCATTCCCACTTTAAGAATGACACATGGAAGTAATAGAAATATTGAATGTTCAGGATGGCCGCTACCCAAATTACGGCTATTTAATAATATAAAAACAGCAAAGACAGTCACCCCGGCTAACAATACGCGTGTAACAGGTATGCTTCCTTTGAATTGATTACCATAAACAAAAGGTAATATGAAAGGTACCAAAACGTAAGCAAGAAATGAAGAAATAACCATAAATAAGATAGAAAGTCTAATTGTTTTTGAGATAATCCATTTCTGATCATTAATACCACTGGTAGCACTTCTTGATAAAATAACTAATGCTAAGGCGTTGGGAATCTGCCACAAAATCTCTGCCAATGAAACTCCCAAGGTGTAAAGTCCAATGTCATTAAAATCAACATATTTTTTTAAAAGTATTACGTCTACCTTATAGTTTAACAAAATCAAAAATAATCCAATAGAATACACAGTACCCTTATTAATTATGTTTCTAGCAATAACTGTTGAGAACCCTCCTAAAAGTACTTTTTTGTCCATATAATACTTAAACAAGCAATATGATTGAGTCCCTATTGAACCAAATAAGCATATTAATAATACCCACCTTATATTCAATTTTCCAAGAGCAAATAATACTGCAACAAGTAATAAATTAATTGAAGTTGGTATCCACGCTATATTCGCAATTATTCCCAGTTTCCCGTTACCAATAAAAACACCACTGTAAATTGAGTTTATTAAAATAATTGGTATAGTCAGCAAGGCTAATAATTGAAGATCAACTGCAAAGTTATTTGTATAATAAGTGTTAAATATTATGAGTCCAATACATATTAAAATTAAAGACATTATTACAGCTATTTTAATTGAAGTTGCAATCAGAAGCTGCTCTTCAAAAATATTTCTAGCTGAATAAAATGTCACTGTTTGACGCAGCCCTCCGTCCACCATGGAAATTAATAAGGATGAAACAAAAAATATGCTGGAATAAATACCTTTACCTTCAGGCCCCAAACCTCTTGCATAAAGAACTGAAATTAAAACACTTAACAATAAATGAAAAGTGTTCCCAGAAAAAATTTGAATCGCATTCTTAAAAGCTTTCACCTATAAAGATTTTTAGGTATTTATTTGGTACCAGTCCATTATCCAGATTGTATTTTACTATATTTTATCTATGGATATATCGCTTATTTTTAATATTCAACCATTTAGTCCTTTAAGCCATATTTTCACAAAATTGAAGCCTACGTTACCGAGATCTCATCATTAACGCCTCACAATACATTTGTGTACAATTCCATAACGGAGATTCTTTATCTCTGGCTCCCAATTCGCTGAATCAAACACCTTTATTCCCGATCTATAAATGCAATACTTAAATAGTAAAGGAATGTGTAGCGGAAAACTATTAAATATAAGCGATTAGTAATTTATTCTTCAGTATAATATTTATGATAATCTCCCTTCCCATACGACCCATATTGCCCATATCCATAATTATATCCGTATCCTTCATAGAAACCATAGCCATAGCGGAGGCCATAGCCATAGTACCCTGAAATATGAATGTCGTTAACAGCTATCGTCAGATTCCTAAGCTCCTTTTTCTCATATATATTCTGAATAAGTTCAAGCGTACTCTTAAATGAATACTTTTGCCTTATAACAAAAATGTTCAAATCAGAATAGTTGCCAAGCAATAGAGCATCAGAAACAATACCTATTGGGGGTGTGTCGAGTACAATATAATCAAAATCGTCCCTTACCATTTTCATGAATTGCCTCATCCGTTCAGATTCAAGAAGCTCGGAAGGATTAGGAGGTATCGGGCCAGATGGGACAAAGAAAAGATTGTTGACTTCTGTCTTTCTGAAAATTTCTTTATAATCACACTCTCCAATAAGATAAGTACTTAAACCGCGTTCTCCTTTTTGATCCAGTATCCTATCAAGCCTGGGCTTTCTGAGGTCAATTCCAACAAGAAGGGTTTTTTTCCCAACCATAGCAAGGACAGAAGCAAGATTTAATGAGATGAAAGTCTTTCCTTCACCACTGATAGTCGAAGTGACAGAGATAATGGCTTTCTGTTCTCCTTTCAAATAATATTTCAGGTTAGTTCTTATTGACCTGAAGGATTCCGAAAGTGATGATCCGGGTTTTTTAACAACAGGCAGCTCATCCTTCATATTATTATGCCCGACAAATCCAATTATTGGAACTTGTGTTCCCCTCTCAATATCACGTTTATCAACTATCCTATTATGAATCTGATCAATAATAAAGATATAAACTCCCGGGATAATCAATCCAAATACCAGAGCAATAATATAATTTCGTCTTGATCTGGGCTTAATTAATAGTGAATTAAAAGGTTCCGCTTTATCAATTGTTCTGTTCCCTGAAACATTTGACGCCTTTGCAATTCCTGCCTGAGAGCGTTTTTCGAGCATGTAAGTGTAAACGGTGTTATTCAGGTCAAATTTCCTTTGGATATTAATAAGTCTCCTCTCAGTACCAGGAAGTTTGTTCATCTCAATGTCAACAGACATTATTCTGGACTCAATATCTTTCAGTGTCCTCTCTACATTCAGAATGTCGTTTCTTACATTTTCGCTAAGAGCAATCCGTGCATCCTCGATCTTTGAATCAATAAGGTTGACTGCAGGTTGATTACCAGTAAAATTATATGTCAGCTGTTTTTTTTGTGTCTGAAGTTTTGCCAGTTCTTCAACCAATCCTATTAGCATTTGGTCTGTTACTCCCATTATCGATGGAGAAACAATTTCTCCTGATTCATTTCTGGTAGTAATATACTCAGCCAAATAATTATAATATTGTTTCTGCAATTCTGTTGCGATCTTTTCCTGGGAATAAGTTTCAAGTTTTTTCTTTATTGCCGTCCCTTCTGCACTAAGATCAATAAGTTTATTCGAAAGCCTGAAATTTTCAAGACTATTCTCAGCAAGTTTTAATGAATCTGAAATCAATCCTATCTGCTCATCAATAAATTCAATCGTTTTTTCTGCGGTTTGGTTCTTAAACTCAAGACCCTGGCGTATATAAATATCCATCAGCTTGTTAAGGTAATCTGCTTCCTGCTGAACACTTGGGCCTGAAACTGATAATGTAACTAGTGAAGCGTCTTCATTTATAGGTTCCACACTTAGCTTTTCCCTATATATATTGGCTAGTGATTCGGGTTTATTAAACCATATTGTATATCTATTTGTAAAATTTGGATCGAATTTAAAAGCCTGAAGATCTCTCTTAACTAAAGTAAAATCAAATCCAGCCTCATTAAATCGTTCTCCGAAAGCAAATTTATTTTTGCTTAATTTGGTACCATTAATTTCAATAGTATAAGTATCTTCCGTTATTATTTTGAGGTATATAGGTATCGCTGTTCGTTGATTTGACAATGTATCAAAAAGGATACGGAAAGGTGCGGATTTGTAATGTCTTTGTTCTGCAATTCCTCTTCTTCCAACAAGGAATATTGTGGTATGAAAATCAGGTAGTTCCTGCATTGCTTTGTAGCTGACCATGAACGATTTTAAAATCCCTATTTCATTTTGCAAGTTCTGCTGACTCCTGAAAATATTGCCTCCCGAAATAATGTTATCAAGACCTGTTGCATCGGTTCCTTTTTCATCATCATTTATTAACAGGGAAGCGGTTACGGTATATATCTTTTCTGAATAGTTGTTTATAAAGTATGCCAGCATACCAGCAATAAAGAGTGTCAAGGCAAACCAGTACCAGTTGCTCAGGAATAGGCCTAAGTATCGGTGCATATCGATTCCTTCGTAATCAATGTTTTCTAGGGTGTGGTGAGGGTAGGAGGTGGAAGGTTGTTTAGTGCTCATGTTGCGGAAGGTTTCATTTTTCAGACTAATTGTGTGGAAAGGTAAATCGGCAATCTGTGATCGCGACTTGATAGTTGGTGGTCAGTAACAAATATTCAGTATTCGGTTTTTGGTTTGTCAAGTTAGATTCTTCATTATTTGAATTTCGATCTCCTCATTTTTAATAAATAAGTATTAATTCCTGATCAATGGATACTGATTACCGATTTCCGGAAGTTAAAAGCTTGAATTTTTAGTGACTTTCGAAATAATCAATCATCAATAGCGTTGTCGTAAGAACGCCTGTAATAGTTGTTATTATGAATGAGAAAGTTGGCAGGTTCAAATTGAAGGTTTTTTGTTTTACTGGTTCGATAATAACCACATCGTTGGGCTTCATGAAATAGGCTTCAGAGGAAAGGATGCTTTTATCCTGAAGGTTAAGACGGAATGTCTTTGATCCTTCCGGGGTTGTACGGACCACTAGAACCCTGTCGCGGCGGCCGAAGTCGCCAACCCCACCGGCACGGCCGACAGCTTCCAAAACTGTGAGATAGTCATTGT
>JGI11641J44799_10000402_pt1 | contig 12959 bp, 13 predicted proteins | sample WetSurSiteA1Bulk_FD_44799 | JGI IMG/M metagenome (IMG submission 44799) | reverse complement strand
CGATTTGGATCAACCGGTCTTAAAGTTTCGCGCATTTGCCTGGGCTGCATGAGCTACGGGCAACCAGACGAAGGCCGGCAGTGGACGCTAAAGGGTCTGCTTTATAAACAAAAAAGCAGACCCTTGGTTAACGTTTTAATTACTTATTTCGTTTGATAATTCTCCAGTTCAGCAAGCATATCATAAGTTGGTAAAGCTCCTTGATAGGCAGCTAAGAAGGCTTTGTATTTTTTCTCATAAAAATCAATCGCTGATGGATCTGGAGTAAATTGCTGATCTTGTTTGAACAAGGACTTAACTTCATTAAAATCTTTGTACAATCCAACCCCAACCCCAGCACATTGGGCTGCAGCAAAGCAATTTGCTTCTTGCTTGAGATTGATCAGGCCGATTTTACGCACGGAGATATTTGCCAAGAGCTGCATCCAATAAGGATTTCGAGAACCACCACCAATGACAGTCAATTCCTGTAAGGACTGACCGCGAAATTTCTCGAAGCGNTCGAGCAATAAGCGAATGTTCATTGACACACCTTCAATGACAGACCTAAAAAGGTGTTCACGTTTATGTTGCAAGCCTATGCCAACAAAAAGCCCTCGGGCATTCATGTTATTATATGGGGCTCCACCAGGTCGCATGTATGGTAAGAAAAGTACAGTGTCTTCTGCTAAAGGGATTTTGCCAGCTAATTCACTTGCATATTTATATACATCCATATCTTTTGGCTCATTACTAAACAATGTTTCAATAGTCCATTGCTGAGCAATCGCACCTGTGTACATAACATACTGAGAATGGTATAAACCTGGCACAAGGTGATTGTGAACAATAACTTTGGTTTCAAAATCACCAATAGGTTTGGTTTCTATGGTTCCACCCCATGATGCCGAACCAATATAGAAATATGCATCGCCGGGCAGTAACGCTCCAGCACCAGCTGCAGCGCATGGGCCATCTCCTGCCCCAACAACAACAGGTATGCCTTCGACAATGTGAAGTATGGATGCGGCTTCACGGGTTACTTTCCCCATCACATCAATCGATTCCTTTAGGTCTGGAAATTTCTCTCGAGGAATTCCAGCCGCTTTAAACATGGTATCCGACCAGGTGCGTTTCTGCATATCCAATGTCGCACTAAGAGCCTGGTCGGTGTAATCGGTTGCAAATTCGTCAGTTAATCGATTGGCGATGAATTCTTTCGAGTGNAAAAATTTATGTGTCTGTTGATATACATCTGGGGCATTGTCACGATACCACATTACACGGAATAAGGCGTAAAGCTGAGGATTATGTCCTTGTAATGTAATATCATAAAATTTTTCATAACCCCCCAATTCATCAAATACTTTCTCGACCTGTTTTGTAGCACGACCATCAGCCCAAATGGGCACGCGATCTACCAGCAATTTCCCGTCTCGGCTTACGGGTACCTGACCCATCATCTGACCACTAAATGAAATTCCTGCAATTCGATATGGATCAATAGCCAAGGAGTCGATCAATTCTCGGGTAGTTTCGACTACTGCTTGCCACCATTTTTCCGGCTCCTGCTCAACCCACCCGGGTTTTGGATAATATGTGTCATATTGTCTATATTTGCTACCAACAATTGCTGCATCTTTGGTAAAAAGAACTGCCTTGGCACCTGTAGTACCAATATCATAAGTCAATAGTAGATCTTTCATATCGCTCCTATCCTTTTAATTGGTTTTTTAGCAAATATCATTGGTTTCGAATTGTTAATTTTTGCCAATATGCTCGAGCATATTCGGTGCAGACTTGATTAACACCTAAGGAGTAGTAATGGCTGACTCCATCGAGGGTCCCAAACATGTCAGTAACAAAAATCTCAAGCTTATTCTGCGCATACCCAACGAATTCTTTAATGTCATTATCTTTTAATTCTGGTAGACGGCTGCGTGAAAAACCAGAATTGACCACCAATGCCTTAACGCCCTCAGTTGATGAAATGTCACAGAGCATTTTCTTTTGTTCTTTATTTAAGACGCTTGCCTCAGTCATCAAACGTGTGGCTCTACCGGCTGCTGACTTGACTAGCCCTCGTATCTCGGGTAGCGTTTGTTGTTCGACCCAGTTATCGCGAAATGCACCGACCGCCATGAGCATATAGATAACCTCGGCGCCATCCTCAACAGCTTCTCCGACCTCTTTTTCCTTAAAATCTGGACAATCTCCGCCAACTGGGTAAGATACCGCAGCAGCAACTTTCACTTTTGTCCCACGGAGAATATCCGCTGCCAACCTGACATTCACAGGATTTACCAAGATCACTGCAATACCCATTTTTTCTGCTTCCAAACATAGCAAGCGGATATCCGCTTCACGAGCATCACTCCGCAGGTTGGAGTATTCCAACCTCTGTGAGAGATCATCCCAGGACTGGGGAATTATTATCGATGAATTCATAGTACTGCGTTCCTTTTTGTTTGTAAACGATTAACATAAGCTTCAATTATTTCCAAACAAGTCATACTGTGTATGATGTTTACCCCTAACTTTAAATATTCGTCCACTTGTTCAAGTGTCCGAATATTTCCTGAAGGATGAATGTCAAGCTGATAATTAAATACTCTGCGAATAAGCATCACATGTTCAACATCGGTTCCCCAGTTATAACCAGTAGCAACTTTAATCCTTTTCCCGCCACCATTCTGGACTGCCTTGCATGCATTAATTATTTCTTCATTTGATAATAAAGGCGCCTGGATTACATACGCCATTGGGATTTCTCCTGAATTTACTTTAACTGCCTGATGAACTTCTGCTTCAACGCAACTATACTCATGATCAAGTATTTCGCGATAGTTCAGGCACCAACAAGAATCCTTGATTCCAATCTTCTTAAAATAGTCCAGATCACGCAATTTTTTCCGAAGGGTCATATTTCCCAAAGGATAGCTTATCGGTGAGTGCACTTTCACCCTACCTGATAACATGTCTATCGCCAGAGGGGCATGGATCATCTGACAATCGAAAGCTTCGATAATATATCCAGAGTCTAGCACTCGTTGAATTGCAACGCGCAGATCCTCAACGGTTTTTTCAACACCTAAAGACGCATAATGAAAGCGTGAAGCCAACTCTCTTACTTCAGGTGAAAAACGAATGTCTGCTGTATCGGTCATGAAACAATCTCCGTTATTTATACTTCAGCTACTGCGGTTACAGGAGCAGCCTCTAATCCTTCTAACATCAAAGGAAAAATAAAAAGCCTTTTTACCTGTTTGTCTTCTACAGCATCGAGATTTCCATCCTCTAACAACACCATTGGTTCCTGCCGGCTCAACAATACTTTATGAACAGGAAACCCAGATAAGCGACCTTGTGGAACATTTTCGACTGATGGAATATCCATTCCAATACAGTGTAAGTTATAAAAAGTTGAAAGGAAAGATGCTGCCTTAAGCGAGAAGCCTGGATTATCGGATAAGTACTTTTCTGAGTTATTTCTTCGAAAAGTACTAAAACCAGTTCTTATCAATAAGCAATCGCATTCTCGTAAAATCGATTCCGCTGTCAAAAAAGGTTCCAAATCAATTGGTTCACCTGGATTAGCCGGGATCTTAAGTAAAGCTACCTTCGAATAAATAAAATCTGTTATCGAAAAACCTGATATTTTTTTGCCGTCCTCAATAAAATGCCACGGTGCATCTATATGTGTGCCAGTATGAGCAAACATTTTAAAGTATGATGTATTGCTATGTTTGCCTTGGTCGATTCGAGATCGTGGAATTACGACGGGGGGTTCCACGTTGTTTTCCAGCACAAAACCATTTTTGGTTAACGGATAAGTAAGATTAACAAACATCAAGGGTCTTTACATCCGTTGGTTTAGTTCAATCTTTTCACCATCAGGTCCGCGGAACATGAAATATCGAACACCATTTTCCCAACATGGCATAAAAACTGGTGCCACTTCCAGGGGGCAAATCCCTGCGTTTTGTAGCTCACTAAACGCTTTATCTATATCTTTGACGTTCATTGCTATATGATCCACATGACCATCTTTTCGTCTACGAATCTCTGGTAATGCTTCATCGAGAAGCTGATAAAACTCTAAATATAAACCACCTTTTTCAACAATGGTGATCTTGACTTCCCGACCATCTCCGGAGGGCACACCAGCTTCCATAATAATTTTAAAGCCAAACTGTTTATAAAATTGTACAGATCGATTTAGTTCCGTCACCGGTATTCCCAGGTGTGACCAGCCTCCAAGATTGCTTGTACGTCTTGCGAAATTTAGATCATTCCTTTCATTCAACTCAAAACGTTCACCGGTTGGTCCGCGAAAGAAAACATACTTGACACCTTTTGAATAAACTGTGCTAAGGACGACGGGTCCATCTTTTGTATCCGGATCAATTTCGACGTTATTTGAAATAAGATCTTCTATGCCGCGATGAACATCAAGGATATCCATCGCAAAATGATCAATATGACCGTCTTTACGAGTTCGGACTTCCTCGCGATCTGCTCCAAGCAGTTGGTAAAACTCAAGTGTAAGTCCATCTCGCTCTAGAAATGATAGTCTGATGGTGCCGTCTGGAGTTGATATGAACGGCTCATGAACTAAACTAAACCCTAATTTTTCAATATACCAACGATTTGCATAATCAATATCGACTACTGGAATGCCCAAATGTAGAATTCCTAATAAGTTATCTTCGAGCAGCATGGCTATCTCCTTTCCGACAATTTACTCAATTATTTCTTGCGTTGCCGTAATTGGTCAATCACTACAGCTACTGTTAATAAAGCACCTGTAACAATTTCCATTACAAATGGATCAATTTTCAAATGAACTCCCGCATTGATAATAAGTGTCATAAGCAGAGTTCCTAATACTGTACCGATGATGGATCCCTTCGCACCACTTAAACTGGCTCCACCGATTACAGCAGCAGCTATAGCATCCAATTCATATCCTGATCCGCCAGTGGGGATAGCTGACGATAACCGGGCGGTAAGTAACACACCGGCAATAGCACAAAGAAACGCAGCGACTACATAAACGGCATAAACATTGACTCGCATACGAATACCGCTCAACCGGGCAACTTCATGACTACTTCCTAAAACAAAGATATTCCTACCAAATTGAGTCTGTTTCAACACAAAGGCTGCAATAACAACAACAACTAACCAGATGATGACTAACCAGGGGATTCCAAACACATCTAATCGTGCAATATTGGTAAATTCCTTTGGTAAGCCAGATATTGTCTGTGCAGCACTTATCATTTTAGTAATTCCCCGTAACACAAACAAACTTCCAAGAGTCGCTATGAATGGAGGTAGTTTAAAATCATAAATAAGAAAACCGTGATAAAAACCAACCAGGGTACTGATGGCAATTGCTAATGGCACCGCTATCCATATTGATAGACCAAACCGCTCTGAACTCATCAGCACAGCAACGAGCATGGCAGAAAAACCTGCAACGGATCCAACACTAAGGTCAATGCCCCCACTGATAATCACATACGTGCTAGATATTGCGATGATGCCTATAATGGCCGCCTGGCGAAAAATATTGGTAATGTTATACGATGATATGAAAGTTTTAGTACCAAGACCCAAAGCTATACCAATACCAATAATAATAATTAGTAATACCCATTCGGTTCTTAATTCAAAACGACGTGTTCTTTTCACATTGCTCTGAGAAGGAATATCCTCTTGAGGTTTTGAAGGTGGCACAGCCGAATTAGAATCCATATATCCCTACTCCTAAATCAATTCGCTTTATTAGTTTTTGAGGCAAGGCGAAGGATTAATTCTTCATTAGCTTCATTTCTTTGAACTTCACCAGTCAACGAACCTTCAGCCATTACTATTATCCGATCTGATAGACCTATTATTTCTGGAAGGTATGACGAGCAGATGATGATAGATTTTCCTTGTTTCACCAAATCCTGAGCTATGTGATAGATTTCGACTTTAGCACCAACGTCCACACCAGATGTCGGCTCATCTAAGAGTAAAATGCTTGAGTCTCTACACAACCATTTTCCTATCGCTACTTTTTGTTGATTGCCACCGCTCAGGTTCTCTATCACCTGTTCCATGCTCGGTGTACGAATATTCAACTCTTTAATCATAGAATTAGCCTGGTTTCGTTCTTTTTGGGTATTGATGATGCCAGCCTTTGATATTCGGTCATATGTTGTTATATTAATATTATGCCGTATGGTTAATGGCAATGCTAATCCTTGGGTTTTTCTTTCTTCCGGGACTAATCCAATTCCCAATGACATTCCCTTTACTGGTGAATTAATATCAACCCACTCTCCATTTATATAGATTTCCCCATGATCTAATTTTTCTGCTCCAAAAATTGTGCGTAAAACATTAGTACGCCCAGACCCAACCAAACCAAAGATGCCTAAAACCTCTCCACGACGTAAGTTGAAGCTGATATCTCGAAAATGAGGTTCGCGAGTTATGCTTTTTACTTCTAAAACAACTTCTCCTGGTTCAACATGCTCAATCGAATACATTTCCTCAATAGAGCGGCCAACCATCATCGATATTATTTTGTCTTCATTAACATCCTTCGGCGGCTGGGTTCCTACTAATTTCCCATCACGCAATACGGTGATCGAATCACATATCTCAAAAATTTCTTCAATGCGATGAGAAATATAGATAATACCCAAGCCTTCTTGGCGTAATCTTCTGATAATTTTAAAAAGAGCATTCGTTTCTTCGTTTGTTAAACGGGCAGTAGGCTCATCAAAAATCACAAAGCGCGCTTTTTCCCGTACAATTTTCGCAATAGTAACCATGGCTTGTTCGCCCGGCAGTAAATCCTTTATCAAATGCCGAGGATCAATATCAATATCCAAGGTTTTTAAATGCTTATGACTTTCTTCATAGACTTCTTTCCAATCTACCGTTCCTATTNGTTTTTTAGGAAGCTTTCCTAAAAAGAAGTTTTCTCCGATCGATAATTCTGGTGCTATGACTACATCTTGATAAACTGCACTCAAGCCAAACTTTTGAGCATCTAGGGGGGTAGATATTGTAATGGGCGTACCGTCAAGAAAAATCTCTCCACTGTCCATCGGATAGACACCCATCAATATCTTAATCAATGTCGATTTCCCGGCTCCGTTTTCACCAACCAGGCCATGTACTTCGCCACCACGAACAGAAAAATCTACCTGATCAAGAGCTTTTACCCCGGGAAATGATTTTGATACAGCCTTAAGCTGTAGGAGAGATTTGGATTCAATCGACACTTGTGGTATCCTTTAGGTGGGGTTCCAGGCAGCCCTGATGGGCTGCCCGGAACTTCGGTTTTTTACCTGATTACTTCTTTAAAAGGGTTGGGTCGAGCAAAGCTTGCATTTCAGGTTCATTCATGTTTTCGGGGGTTATAACCTCTGCAGGCATATTGATTGAATCGGATGCAGATTCAATGCCTTCGAGAACAAAAGCAGCCGCATCCATAGCAGCGCCATATCCTTGCGCATATGGGGTCTGGACAACCAGGGCATCCAAATAACCAGCAGCCATGCCTTCAATTTCAGCGGGATCGGAGTCTACAGCTACACCGATCAAGTTTTCCCGACCGCTTTCCTCGATCACCTGCACAATAGCATCACCGGTTACATTGTTTCCACCAAAGAAACCAACCAACTGATCACCATAAGTTGCAACTTGGGCTTCCATCAAGGCGATTCCATTGTTGACGTCATTCTCGTTGTATTGTGTTTCGAGAATGGTCAGATCAGGCGCAAGTCCTTGTAAGGTGGTGCGGAAATTGTTTAGCTTTTCCTCTAGAATCGGAACGACCACAGACATGTGCATACCGACCACACCATCCATGGGCAGGTTGTTAGTAACCATTGCATCATAGAAAGCTTGAGCAGCTAAAGCACCTTGCTCGGGTTGGTCACAATAGAATAATGTACCGAATTGGTCACCTGGCAAATCCACACCAATGCTGATCAGATTAACACGGATACCAGCAGCTGTTGCATCTGCAACCAATGGAGCTACAGCATCGGGTTGAAGCTGACCAACCAGGATAATATCAGGCTGTTGAGCAATGACACCTTCTAAGATAGCCAGGTATTCATCGCCGGATGATTCAGCTGCAGGACCTTGTTCTGAGAAATCGACCGTCACTCCATATTTTTCCTGAATATCCAGGATTGCATTCTCAATGCCGACCAGAACATACTGACCCCAATAATCTGATTCGGTCGAAGGTGTGACATAAACGACAGTCAAAGGTTCAGCTGGGGCTTCAGTGGGTACTTCAGTAGGAACAACCACTTCAGTAGGTACTTCTGTGGGGGCTACCACCGCTGTGGGTTCCTCAACTGTGGGAGCTTCTGTAGTTGGTGAACCACATGCGCTAAGCATGAGAGCAAACATAACAAATATGCTCAACAAAACAAATAGATTCTTCTTCATTATTTTTTCTCCTTTTTATCTAATGTACAAACCATGGTACGACTTGATAACAAACGAGTTGATATTCCTTCTAGAATAGCTTTCACCTCCTCTCATTCGTCCATTCTTAATAAACTGCTCTTGTAGTCAGACGTACCTGGAAGCGACTACGGTCGCCTCGGTGCCAAGCAATAAAATATTCCAACGGTACACCTGTCGATAGATAACCAACAGACGTTATCTTGCTCAATGCAGCTCCATTAGCTACCCCTAACAATTCTGCTAAAGCATGAGGAGCATTAACACTTTCAATGGTTCTTATTCCTTCTATGATTATCAATCCATATTTCTCACGAAATAACTTATAAAGTGATTGGGCAGTGAAATCTTCTGATAGCAAAGTGGGACATATTTTTTTAGGGATATAGCTGATGACAACCATAACTGCTTCGCCATCAAGAAAACGAAGACGGTGAAGCTTGATAACTGGTTCTCCTATGGGAATTAGAAGAACTTGTGAAATTTCCTTATTGGCAGGTATTTCAGAAAGTTCTAAGACCCGAGTGCTTACTTGTTGACCATGTGCGATCGCATCATCATAAGAACCTGACAGGGTTTGCATAAGTTGCCAGGCCATCTTGGGCTGGGTAATGAAGCTTCCTTTTCCCTTATACTTGGCGACTAAATCAGCGCTTGCTAGAGTGTTTAATGCCTGTCGAACCACTGTTCGACTGACTTTAAAATGATCACACAATGTTTGTTCACTTGGCATCTTCCAGCCCGGTTTCCATTCGCCAGCTTTGATCTTTTTCTCCATGTGTTGGGTAAGTTGTAAATAATAGGGCACTGCACTTCCAAGATCAACCATGTCACCTGGACCCAGTACTACCTCTATAACTTCATTGTGATTGAACACCTGATCCATAAACCTCTTCTATCTTCGTAAGCCCGGTTCTTTTGTTGGACGGACAAATTCAGCCACGAAAGCTAGCTGATCAACTCTTTCTGAGGTCAGGTCCAGATGAAATACCTGGGCGATAACCTGTGTCCAACCATGAATAAAATACAGCCAACCNTCCTCGACGATCAGATCCCTTTCTTTTTGTTGTCTTAGAGCTTGGTGCATGAAGTCTAATTCACCTCGGTAATTAAAATCCCAGGCAATACCTTTTTCTGGGAATTTTCCATTATCGGTTATCGGTGAGCCAGGAACATCTTTACCCATACCGGTTGCATTAATTACAATACTGCCAGGGGGCATACCTGTCATTAATTCATTATTTTTTATAGGATTAGAATTACATATAAATTCAAAATGTATGTCGGTATTTAAATTCTTTATCAATTTTTCCATTTCCACTAAACGTCCGGGGGATCTGTTTACAACAACACACCTTTTTGGACGATCACCAGAACTTTTCTTACTAATTATGTGGATTGCGGTAGCAACTCCTGAACCTCCAGCGCCAAAGCACAATATTTCCCCACCGGTCTTTTTAAAATACTCTTCTCCAATGATATCGTCCATGCTCCACCCAACCGTAATTGGGTCTTTCGCGTGGCCTTCCAGGCGGCCATCGAGTTTTGAAATACAAGAAATTTCATTACACAACTGTGCATAGGGATCCAGATATTCAAACAAGTCTCTGGTTGCTTTCAGAAGATCTATCTTATGGGTGGTTACAAGAGCACCGATTGAATTAGCATCAAACTTGATTTGCTCTACCACTTTCCTGTATTCTTCTGGTTGATCATGGATAAGGAGGTCTACCCCTTTAATCACAACTTCGGAATGCCCAAGCTCTTTTGCCCATAGTGGAAAAACCTTCATGATCGAAGATTTGGTAGTTGTCACACCGATAAAATAGAAGGTTGGGACTTTTTGGGCAACCACTGAATGCTCCATATTATTGTTAGCTCCAGGCTTCGCGTATTTATAGATTGCGAGCGGCATCCACTGCAAAACGAAAATTACTGGCGATATTTGTGATTTCCAAAAACTTTCCTGCTTTGGCTAAATCAGGCGGGCATAATTCACTTCCCGCTCCAACAGCAATAGCTCCAGCGGAAAACCATTCGCGAATGTTGTCTTTACTTACTCCACCTGTTGGCATCGTGGCAATATTGGGGAAAGGTCCTTTTAGCGCTTTTAAATACGAAGGACCTACTAATGAACCTGGGAATATCTTAACAATATCAGCACCAAGTTGATGTGCTTGAAAAACTTCAGTCGGTGTGAGAGCTCCTGCCATCACCAGTAATCCTGAGCTAACCATCGCATTGATTAAATCTGGAAGGCATATCGGACTCACAAGAAAGGATGCTCCAGCAGCTTTAGCTTCTTCTGGTTGATTAACCTCGGTCAAGGTACCCATACCCAATAATATTTCGTCACCATATTTATTATTTAGTTCGCTAACCACCTGTGGCGCTTTTGGAGTCGAATAAGTAATTTCAATACCATTAACTCCACCAGCTACTAAAGCATCAACCATCTTTAGCGTTAATTCAACCGAGGGTCCTCGAATAACCGCCAGCAAGCCGATTTTCTTTATTCGCTCAAGTATTTGAAGTTTATCCATATGGTCCCTTTTAATTATTCTAAATAACTGGATGAGCTGGTTGACCACCAGCTAATACCGCTAAACAATCAGCCAGTGCCATTTCACCCATTGCCTTTGTAGCCGAATCCGAATGGGCGCCTGTGTGAGGAGTGACAATAACGTTTTTCAAAGCTAGCAGGGGNTTAGATGGTTCGGGAGGTTCAGGATTAAAAGCATCTAACCCAGCGCCTCTTAAGTGCCCAGAGCNAAGCGCATCCGTTAATGCTGCTTCATCCACAAGTTCTCCGCGAGCAGTATTTACTAAAAAACTACCGGATTTCATTCTTGCTAAAAATGAGGAATTAACCATACCCCTTGTGGATTCAGTAACGGGCAAGTGTAAACTTAAGAAATCAACTTCGGGGAGCATTGAATCAATAGACAATACCTGGATATTGTTTTCCTTCACAAACATTTCATCAATATTAATATCGTATACATATATCTGGCATTCAAAACTAATTAATCGCTTGACGACAGCTTTTCCTATTGCACCCAAACCCAGGATACCAACTTTTTTTCCTACTAAAGCAATCCCAGATAATCTTGGCCATCCACCGGCTTTTGTAGTTTCAGAAGCACTCGGAATATCGCGTGCCAAACTCAACATTAATCCAATCGTAAGTTCAGCAACTGAAATTGCGTTAGCACCCGGCGTAAAAGCCACTATAATGTCATGCTCTCGCGCACAAGCCAAATCCACTCTGTCATAACCGACACCATATCGTGCTATTACCTTTAGCCTATTTGCTTTTTCGATTACAGGGCGATCAATCTGGTCTAAACCAGCAATTATTCCATCGACATCATGAACCAGCATTTGAAGCTCCTCCGAAGAACAAGGACGGTTATATGGGTTATAGCTAACTTTCCCAACCATGGCTTCTAACCGGGAACGAAGGGATGGATCATCTTTTCCGAAAGATGTAGCAGTAACCAAAACATGGCAGTCCTGTAAACCCTTCACAGATCAACTTCCCTTTGTGCCGGTTCCTGCCAACGTGGGTTATCAACAATCACAGGTTCACCATTTTCAATAAGGATTAATTTTCGAAATCCTTGTGTCTCAATAGTCCCGTAATCATGTCCTGCATTTCCAGGATAAGCAAATAAGGTGATTAAATCATGTTCTAGACTAGTATTAACGGATCGGTGCGCCCATTTCGGAGGAACATACAGCATTTTTCCGGGTGTTAGTTCTTCAATAGCCCAATCGCCTTGTAATGTTTCGAGGACCATTTTTCCATTACCTTGTAGGACATAATAGATTTCTGCAGTGTCCAGTACGGTATGAAAATGACCTTTGGTCATGAAATACTCATTCCCCACCAGCCCTGGATGTACAATGGAAATTCCATGAATTAATTCCCCGGCCACTTCAGGGCGGCTCAATTCATAGACTTCATATAGGAGCGTATCTTCTTTTGATAATTTATCGTTATAGGCTTCTATGTCTAAATACTGCCCATGCATAGATTTGAGTGTTCTTCTCGTGTGAAGTTCAAAACGATTTGGAATTCCACCCGGCAACGCGACATTAAACGTATATGGACGATTATCAATCACTTAACTTATCCTCTAGCTAATACAACAAACCTGTAATTACAGGATTACATGATAACAGCATTATAATCCGTTTGATAAAAAAATCAAGTATTAGAATCTTAAAAAAACACAGAATCCATTATTTGCTGATTGCCTGTAACAAGAGGGTGTATTTTCAAATGGTAGCAGGAATTGCTATTGTTTAGTTCCCATTATTATCTCCGCTTCATGTTATTTCTACCAAATTATTAAAAGTAATAATTATATTGGATATGGAAGCACGCGCAGAATTTTACCCTTCGATACCGTAATCGCAGTTAACCAGGAAGGATATCGCGCGTGAATTGGAGCGACGCTTGCTCAACCGTGATGGTCTTACCC
>JGI11641J44799_10000394_pt1 | contig 13008 bp, 9 predicted proteins | sample WetSurSiteA1Bulk_FD_44799 | JGI IMG/M metagenome (IMG submission 44799) | reverse complement strand
TATTTGCAGAAAGGTTGGCATGTGTAAGGGCATGAATACTTCTGAAAGCAAGGAAAGGACGTATCTGCAATTTCAGAGGTTCAGCAGCTTCAAGAATGGTGAACCTTGCAAGATACTGCTCTTCATAATGAACAAGAAGTCTTTCATGTTTTAATATAACCCCTCCGACCCTGTATATCCTTGAAGGGGTTGTCTCCATCTCAAGTTCTTCAATATATTTATGCCCTTTAGGACTAAAATAGTCACCCTTGTATTTCCTGATACCTGTGTTGAAGCTACTGTCATTATTCACCACCGTAACATCGAGTGATGAAAGCAGGACATACCTTCCTCCTCCGAAGGCATCAACCGGGCAAACCAGCAGGCCATGATATTTCCGGGTATTACATCCTACAATGGTTGTACATGAGTATGACCCAGCCCTGTTGGTCCTTATTACCTCCCTTGCCAATGAGTATTCAAGGTTGACAATCTGACCTTTTTCAAACTTAATGTAACTCATAAACTATTCTTTATATGCCTGTATTAAAAAGTCTATTAAAATACAAAATTTATTGAACAATGCAAAATAACCTGTCTGACGTGCTGAAATAGTTCATTGGCACTGATTTATTTTTCAGCAACTTTGGGCCGGCCATTATAAAATACGGCCCCGGCATCGTCTGATAAAAAAAAGAATAACTTTGCATCTCAATAAAATGTCTTAAACAACTAATATATTTTTCTTGATGATCAGAAAACTATTATTACTATTTTCAGGTACAGCACTGCTGGCAGGTTGCGGCCCCAAAACTACTGAAATATCCGGTATCCTGGAAAATTCTTCCCCCCGGGAGTATATTTTTCTCCAGGAGCTTAAATCTAATGAGCTTCTTACTGTCGATTCTGCAATACTTTCCACAGATGGTGCCTTTGAATTTAAGAGGAAGGTAAAATTCCCGTCTTTTTATCTGCTCAAAATTAATCAAAATAACTATCTGACAATGCTTATTGAGCCAGGAGAGAAAATAAAAATGACTTCACATGCCGATTCATTGAATTATCCTGTAGTTGTTTCGGGATCAAAAGGAACAAAATTACTGGCCGATTTTAATAAAGCCCTGTTACAAACAAGAAAGAAATTAAGTACTTTGAGTGAAGCTCACGAGAAGAATCTTGGACGACCCGATTTCGATAAGGTTGTTGATTCGCTCGACAACCTGGGCCATATCTATCTGAATGAAATGAACAGTTATGCAAAGAATTTCATTGATAATAATATTTCATCACTGGTATCGCTTATGGCTTTATATTCACAACTGGCTCCCAGTGTTTATGTTCTTAACCCTGAATATGATATTTCATATTATTTAAAAGTCGATTCCTCATTGTTTAAAAACTATCCGGAATACGAACCTGTTATTACCTTGCATAATCAGGTTAAGGAAATGCACGCATACTTCGAAAACAAGAAATCAGCCTCTGCCGGCTCAGCTGAAAAGATGGAGGCTCCTGAGATTGTCCTGCCTTCACCTGAAGGGGATACGATTAAGCTCTCTTCCACAAGAGGTTCAATTGTGTTACTCGATTTCTGGGCAGCATGGTGCGGTCCATGCCGGATGGAAAATCCTAACCTCGTTAGAGCTTACAATAAGTACCACAGCCAGGGATTCGAAATTTATCAGGTTTCACTTGACAAAACCAAAGAGGCATGGATAAAAGGCATCCAGGATGACAAACTTGATAAATGGATACATGTAAGTGATCTGAAGTACTGGAGCTCAAGTGTTGTTCCCCTTTACAAGATACAATCAATCCCATTCAATTACCTGCTCGACAAGGAGGGTCGGATAATCGCTTCAAACCTCAGAGGAGAAGCCCTTCAGCGGAAACTAGATGAATTGTTTAACTGAACTGATAAAAAAATCCGGAAATCCGGTGACATGATTTTATGATAAAAAGATCTCTGATATTTCTGCTTCCCGTGCTCATTTTTGCCGGTTGTCAAAACAATAAAACATTTACTGTCAAGGGTTTAATAAAGGAACCAGGAAATAAGGCTATTTTTCTGAACAGGATCAATGTAAATACCCTGCAACTGATCGATTCCTCTAAAATAGATACCAAAGGGAGATTTAGCTTCAGAGTAAAAGCCAATGAACCTGATTTATACCAGCTTGGATACTCCGGATCAGATTTTGTCACAATCGTGGCTGAACCAGGAGAAAAAATTCACCTCGTCTTTAACCGGAAAAGTCTTTCTGAGGATTATTCAGTCACAGGATCCGAGGGAACGGAAAAAGTGAGGATGCTTGATATGAGGCTCAATGATACGAAAAGGAAACTCGACTCATTAAGGACAGAATATAAAAAAGTTTTAGCGGTGCCTGGTTCAGAAGAAATAAAATCTAAGCTTGAAAATGAATTTAATAGTACTCTTAAGGATATAAGAAAGAAGAATATTGAATTCATCATCACTAACACCAGGTCGATGGCTTCAATAAAAGCATTGTACCAGAGAATTGATGAAAACACTTATGTCCTCTATGATCCCAAGGATCTTCAGTATCTGAAAATTGTCTCTGACTCTCTAAGCCGCTATTATCCCGGATCCAAAAATGTGAAGGCACTCACCGAAGATGTAAAGAAGGAACTTAACCAGATGAATGCCCGACAGATAGAGAATCTGGCGAATTCTTCCCCGGAAATTAAGCTTGATCCTGACCTTAAAGATATTAACGGCAAAAGGATTGCGCTGTCATCGCTGAAGGGCAAAGTGGTTCTTGTTGCTTTCTGGTCAGTCGATTCAAAGGAATGCATTGCCGAAAACCTGCAGTTTAAAAGTATCNATAAGTNATACAATAAAAAAGGCTTCGANATTTACCAGATAAACCTTGATGAAAACGAGGAAAAATGGAGAGCCGAGGTTAAGTTTGATGAGCTGCCCTGGATTAATGCCAGGGAAGATGATCTCGCCAATCCGGTAAATGCCATCCTTTTTAATGTTAAAACTTTGCCTTCCAATTTTCTTTTTGACAGGGATGGCAGCATCATTGGTATAAATCTGCATGGCAGATCTCTTCAGATCAAACTGAACCAATTGTTTAATAATTAAGCATCTGATTTGAAAGATTCAGGGAAAATATTTTTCGCATCTGATTTTCATCTTGGCCTTAACACGGGTTCAGATCCCCGCGACAGAGAAAAAAAGATCGTAAGCTGGCTGAATTACATTACCCCTGAAGCCAGGGAAATATTTCTTGTCGGAGATATTTTTGATTTCTGGTGGGAATATAAGCTTGTCGTTCCACGNGGATTTACAAGGTTTCTTGGATCGNTTTCTGCAATAACCGACTCAGGCATTCCGGTCCATTTCTTTCCGGGGAATCACGATATGTGGCTGGGAGATTATTTGTCAGGTGAATGCGGAATAATTATCCATACATTGCCTTATATTCAAACCTTCGACGGAAAGAAATTTTTAATAGTTCACGGGGAAGGACTTGGGAGTGAAAACACTGGATACAAAATTCTTCTTGCATTATTCCGTAATAAACCCATCCGTGCCCTTTACTCAATGCTGCATCCGAGGATCGGCGTAAGCATCGGACACAAATGGTCATTAAACTCCCGCCTTGCCAAAGGAATTTCCAGGGATTTTCTTGGAGAAGATAAGGAAGACCTGATAAGGTACTCAAAATCAGTTCTTGAAAACGAACATATCGATTTTTTCATCTTTGGCCACCGGCATCTGCCATTAATATACAATCTCAAACAGGATTCAGCAGTTTTATTCCTGGGCGACTGGATAAAAAAAGGAAGTTATGCCGAATGGGACGGGAAGGAATTAAATCTCATGGAATACTGATCAAACCGGATGCTCTTCAACCTTCACTGTAAGCATAAAGTATGAATAGGTATCATTAACCTTTCCAAACTGGTAATTAAGCTTGCTTCCCGACTTCCTGGCCATTGATATAAGGCCCATATTTCCCGTGCTGTCTGTTTCGATCGACTGCCTGGATAAGGAAGTGAAAAATAGTTCTTTCAGTCCGTCCTTATCATGTTTATTAATTTCATCGAGTTTCCCTTTCAGTTCATCGACCCTGTCATTTAAGACCAGGTTACCCGTCGTCAGTAAAAACTGTTCGTCTTCAAGACGTACAATGGCTACAGGCATTCCATATTTTTCTTCAGGTTCTTTTCCCGGGTTGTACTTTGAAACATTTTCGAGGCTCTCAACCATAATATTGAATACCCTCCTCCTGAATGCGGAATCGACATCTTCCCCGTCAAGCTTGGATTCGGTAAGTGACAGAACTTCTTCTCCAATCCCTGAGGTAATATGGCCCGACCAGGTCATATATATCTTATTTTCAGCCATTAATTGTTCAAGCTTGATAATGGAATCACCTAAGAAGGAATTTGTCGCCCTGTCAGAATGAAATCCTGTTCCGCTTGAATCGACTGTTTTACTTAAAATGAAATAGTAAAAACCATTGTTCAAAGGTACAAAGTCATAATCAAGCTTGTTTCCCGTCTTGATTGCCATTTCCATCAATCCGAGACCGGCCCCTCCTTTTTTGCTGAATTCACCGGTATTCAATATCTGCCTGTAAATATCTTTAATGTCTTTAATATCAAGCTTGTTTACCTCATCAAGTCTTTTTTTAAGACCTTCAACATGATCAGATGCCATTACATTTCCGGTGGTTATCGTATAACCGTCATCTGTTCTGGAGTAAGTAACCAGTGACATTCTTCCGTGATGATGGCGATCTCCGTGTTTCGCAATGTTCTGAAGACTCTCAAGAACAAACATAAACAGCCTCTTCTGTCCGACAAATCCAAAGGAATCATCTTTCATCTCATTTTCAAGAAGAGTAATCAGTGGAAGGGAATTTCTGTCAGTTATGTCACCCCGGTAGACGAACAACAGACGTTCCTTAACCATTTTATCGTGAATAGCCCGTGTGATATCCATTCTATTAAGATCAGGATGGTTTGAAGACAACAAAAATAATAATATCAGTTAACTTCACAAACTATATTGTTTCAATTAGACATATACGTTTTAATACCCATTTAGGATACGCAGATATAACTATCTGACCGGATATTTGTTGTTAATATTTTAAAAATTCAATATTATGGAATTGGACGGATTCATTTTTGATGTATATTGACTGCCCTGAATAATTTAATTGGCTGATAGACCTTATAGAAAAAACTGATCGATGTTCAGCAGATTATTAAAATTTATTGTCCCACCCTTTACTTTCAGGGTTTTTTTCAGAAGAATATTTTATTCGAATCTAAAAAAAGTACCTCTTAACAAACCTCTTCTTTTCGTGGGCAACCATCAAAACTCATTTATGGATGGTATCCTCGTTGGTTCATATCTTCCCCAGCCTCTGCATTTTACAATGAGAGCTGACATGTTCAGGAAACCCTTTGCCCGGTTTTGTCTTCGTGAACTTAACGTTACACCCGTTTACAGGCTCGAAGAGGGATTTGAGAACGTTCACAAGAATCTTGAAGCATTCACAGGAATATATGATGTGCTGAAGAAAAACGGTAACTTCATTATGTTTTCCGAAGGTATCTGCGTTCAGGAGAAGCGTCTTCGGAAACTGAGAAAAGGAACCGCACGACTGGCTTTCGGAGCCGAGGAAAAATTTGGACTTGATGTGCATATAGTCCCTGTTGGAATCAACTATACTTACCCGGCAAGATTCCGGAAGGAGGTTATGATCAACTTCCACGATTCTTTCAGCATCCTGGAACTGAAAGATGTTTATAATGAACATCCTGCAAAAGCATTGCTTGCCTTTACTGAGAAATGCGATACCAGCCTCAGAAAGGAGGTTATNATAATCGAAGATCCTGCTAATGACTGGCTCGCTGAGCAACTCCTTAAAATGGAACGTCATAATATTGTACTCCCCTTTTTCCAGTGGAGGTTCGATACTGATGACAGGAGGCAGGCGGAAAAAAAAGTANCCGAAAGANTTAATCAGATGAGCAAAACATCACGGTCCGACCTTGAGTCTCTTTCTGATAAAGTCGAAACATATACAAATCTCCTGGCAAAAAACAGGCTGAGAGATGAGAACATCGCACGGAAACTTGACTGGGGATTTTTAAGATATTTTGCTGTTATTGCCGGTTTGCCCCTGTTTATTGCAGGGTATATCAGCAATATTTTCCCGTTCCTGGTCCCGAAGTTCATATGCGACAGGTTTATTAAAGATCTCAGGTTCTATAGTTCGGTATATATAGCTTCGGGAACAGTTCTTTACCTTATCTATTTTCCTGTTCTGTTAATTCTTGCAGGAATATTTGCAGGATTGCCCGGATTTCTGATTGCATTGCTTATACCAGTNGCAGGTTATTTTGTTCTTTATTACCAGGAGATTTTCTTGGAAAGAATGCGGACCNTGCGNTTTTCAGTAACAAAAATCTTTAATCCGGCCCTCATTAAGGAATTGACCCTTCAACGGCAGACCATACTCGATGCCCTTAATAAAGTCAGATTGTAAAGGATAATCAACCCACCCCCCGATGCTTACTGTTTTTAATATACAAAGATTCTCAATTCATGATGGAAACGGCATAAGGACAAATATCTTCTTTAAAGGCTGCCCATTGAGTTGTCTCTGGTGCAATAATCCTGAAAGTATTGAACCTTTCCCTTCCATAATGTTCGATGAACGTTTGTGTCATATGTTCGGAGATTGTATAAAAGCAGGCAAAGGACATATAANCCCGGCAGGCGATGCGTTGTTCATTGACAGGAAAANCATAACTGATTACTCATCCCTCAGAGATATATGCCCNTCAAAAGCTCTTAGTGTGGTTGGAAAAACCATGACCGCAGGCGAGATAATAAGTGAGATCGANAAAGATATGCCGTTTTACAGGACGAGCGGAGGCGGTGTTACCCTTTCAGGCGGGGAACCATTTTCGCAGGATCCCTTTCTTAAAGAATTAATTTCAGAGCTGAAAGAAAAAGAAATTCATATATCTGTAGAAACTTCACTCCATGTACCTTGGGAGACCATTGAGAAATATCTAGATATTATTGATGTATTTCTTGCTGATCTGAAACATCTCGACAGTGAAAAATTCACAAAATTTACTGGAGGAAATATTTCGCTTGTTCTCAATAACTTCAAAGAGCTTGATAACAGAGGTAAACCATTTGTTGTAAGGGTTCCTGTCATTCCCGGATTCAATTTTTCCGAACCTGAGCTTTTTGCCATCATCGACTTTGTATCAGCATTGAAAAATGCACATGAAATTAATTTCATTCCCTTTCATTCCCTGGCCAGTGAGAAGTATTTAATGCTGAGTAAAGAATATATCTTTGAGAATCAAAAGCCTGTTGAGAAGGCCGGGTTAAAGCAGTTTGTTGAATATGCTGAAAAAAAGGAACTTATTGCTAAAATTCTGAACTAAAATGATTACTGAAACAGAAACTTCCGGGATCACAGAAAGGATAGCAAGGCTGAAAGAAAAGGTACTTTCGGTAAAATCAACTATATGTACGGAGCGTGCAGGAATATATACCAAAGTTTACATGGAGCATGAAGGAGCTCCGGTAATTCTGAAACGATCCTATGCTCTTGAAAGGACGCTGAAAGAAATGTCGGTTTTCATCGGGGATGGCGAACTTATCGTCGGCAACCAGTCATCTGCAGTTAGGGCAGCTCCTATTTTCCCGGAATATGTCACTTCATGGATAATAAATGAACTTGATGAATTTGACAAACGTCCGGGAGATGCATTCTTCATAACTGAAACACAGAAAGAGGAGCTGAGAAAAATATGTTCCTGGTGGGAAGGAAAGACACTTATTGAAAAAGGCTATTCGCTGATGTCCCCTTTAAACAGGGAAATACATGATTCCGGAATTATCAGGGCTGAAGGGAACCTTACCTCNGGNGATGCACATATTGCTGTAAATTTTGAAAAAATCCTGAAAATCGGACTTTCCGGTTACCTCGATGAAATAGAAAAAGCTGNAAGATCAGTTAAAAGTANTGATGAAAGATTTGTACAAAAGCAGGATTTCTACAATTCGCTAAGGATTGGAATTGAATCATTTCAGGTTTTTATACGAAGATTTGAAAAACTTGCTCTGGAACTCTNTGAAAAAGAGTCAGATGAAAAGAGGAAATCAGAACTTGTTCTGATCAGCAAAAATTGNAGGAACATTTCCGGGANTCCTCCTTCAGGTTTTTATGAAGCNCTTCAGCTTGCCTGGTTTGTACAGCTTGTCCTTCAGATCGAAAGTAATGGTCATTCTGTATCGTTCGGAAGNATGGATCAATACCTCTGGAAATTTTATAAAAATGACCTTGACGCAGGCAGGATCACCGAAGATTTTGCCCTGGAACTTCTCGAGAATACCTGGATTAAACTACTATCTGTTAATAAGATAAGATCATGGTCGCACACCAGGTTTTCAGCCGGGGGCCCGCTATATCAGAATGTAACAATAGGAGGCCAGACAATTGACGGGAAGGATGCAGTTAACGATCTGAGCTACCTGATTCTTGATTCAGTCGGAAGAATGAAGCTGACTCAGCCAAATCTTTCTGTGAGATTTCATAAGAATATAGATCCGCATTTTCTCGACGAATGTGTGAATGTGATCGGCAAAGGATTCGGAATGCCCGCCTTTAATAATGATGAAATTGTAATTCCTTCTCTCATAGGTCTTGGCGTTAAGAGAGAAGACGCATATAATTATTCCGCAATAGGTTGCATTGAAATTGCTGTCCCGGGTAAATGGGGATACCGTTGCACAGGGATGAGCTTCCTCAATTTTATGAGAGTTTTCCTTGCAGCGATGAACAACGGCCTTGATACAATGACCGGGAAGACATTTTTTCCGGGAATTGGAAATTTTCTGGATTTTGAAAATTTCAGCGAACTCATGGCAGCCTGGAAACAACAAGTGGAACTTTATGCAAGAGCAACGGTCGAAATTGACAGAGCTGCCGATCTCGCACTTGAGGAGATGGTGCCCGATATTCTGTGTTCGGCATTTGTTGATGATTGTATTGCAAGGGGCAAAACAATAAAAGAGGGAGGTTCGGTTTATGATTTTATTTCAGGTCTTCAGGTTGGCATTGCCAATCTTGGTAATGCCATGGCAGCAATAAAGAAGCTTGTATTTGAAGATGGAATTATAACCAAAGAAGCCCTGCTTGAAAATCTAAAAAATAATTTTGAAGGGAAGGAAGGTGAAAGAATCCGCCAGATACTTCTGAATTATGCCCCAAAATACGGAAATGATGATGATTATGTCGATAACCTTCTGGTTGAAGCCTATAAATACTTTATTGATGAGATCGAAAAGTACCACACAACACGTTATGGACGCGGACCTATAGGATGCAGGTATTATGCAGGAACATCGAGCATCTCTTCAAATGTCCCGTCAGGATCAGTGGTACCGGCTACTCCCGACGGAAGAAAAGCCTTCACCCCTGTTGCTGAAGGATGTTCGCCTACTTCAGGCACCGACACACTGGGCCCGACAGCCGTATTTAAATCTGTTTCAAAGCTGCCTACAGGTAAAATTACCGGAGGTGTTCTGCTGAACCAGAAGTTATCGCCGTCAGCCCTGACGAACGAAATCCAGAGACAGAAACTAATTTCGATAATCAGCACCTTTTTTGCAACACTGAAAGGCTGGCATGTTCAGTATAACATCGTTTCAAGAGAAACACTTATTAACGCAAAAAAGAATCCCGAAAACTACAGGGACCTTGTTGTACGAGTTGCAGGTTATTCAGCATTTTTCACAACACTTTCGCCCGATACACAGGACGATATAATTGCCCGGACTGAACAAACATTATAAAAAAGCTATGGAAAAACTTCTTTGCGGTGTCGACCTTGGAGGCACCAAGCTTTCAGTGGGATTATTGAATACTGAAGGGATCATAACCGATAAAATCGTTGTTTATGATCATGTGGGGAAGGATGAAATGGCTACTGTAGATTACATAACACAACTTGTCAGAAGGGTTATTTCAACCAACAATCTGAGCGAATCAGATTTACTGGGTATAGGTGTCGGATTTCCCGGACACGTACGCTACAGGGATGGATATACAATAACCACATCAAACCTGAAAGGATTTAAAAACTTCCCTTTGCGTGATTCACTTGCCAGGAATTTCACAATACCAGTCCGGCTCGATAATGATGCAAATGCACAGGCATTCTGCGAATTCAAGTGCGGTGCAGGGAAAGGATATGACGACCTGATTTTTCTGACAATAAGCTCAGGTATTGGCGCAGGTATAATCCTCAACAGGAAAATATATCGGGGGATGACGGGCACTGCTGGTGAATTCGGTCACACAATAGTCGATCCTCAAAGCGATTACATATGCACTTGCGGAAACAGAGGATGTCTTATGGGGTGCGCCTGCGGACTTACAATGCCCCAGATGTTCAGGAAAAAGACCAATGACGGGATGAAGACAACATTGCCACTTCCTGTTGACTTCGATTTCTCAAAAGTGGACGGAAAACTTATAAAGCAGGGACTTGAAATTGACGACCCGGTCTCAAAAGCAATTGTTAAGGATTGTGCTGACTATATCGGGATTGGCATATATAATATCTTTCAGGTATTTAATCCGCCCATCATTATTCTTGGGGGAGGGTTGATGAATCTTGGCGATTATTATTTCGACCGCATCAAAAGCAAATTCTACGAGCTGGCCAGGGATATGATCTTTGACCCTATTGAGATTGTCAGATCCAAAGCAGAAGCTGATGCCGGGCTTATAGGTGCGGCGGCTCTTCTTCTCGAATAGTTTAGTAAATACACTTATCCAGCCCAGCCTTCCCGGTCAAGATTCCTGTAATTTATTGCTTCAGAAATATGCTCAGCAGTAATATTTTCCGATTCACCGAGATCAGCGATTGTTCTTGCCACTTTAAGGATCCTGTCGTAAGCCCTTGCTGATAATCCGCGCAGCTCCATTGCCGTTCTCAACAGCCTGCCCCCGGCCTCGTCAAGCTGGCAGAACCTTCTCTGCATTGATGATGACATCTGGGCATTTGAATAGACGCCTTTCACTCCGGAAAACCTTCTGGTCTGAATTTCTCTGGCCTTGACAACCCGTTCCCTTACCAATGCAGATTTTTCAGTTTTGCCTGAATCTGCCAGCTTATCATATTTAACAGGAACAACTTCTATGTGAATATCGATCCGGTCGAGAAGAGGACCTGAAATCCTGTTCAGGTATTTCTGAACCATTCCCGGCGAACAAGTGCACTCTTTTTCCGGATGGTTGTGAAACCCGCACGGGCAGGGATTCATCGAAGCTACCAGCATAAAACTTGCAGGATAATCGCATGTCGATTTTGCCCTGGATATAGTGATGATCCTGTCTTCGAGTGGTTGTCTCATAACCTCCAGGACACATCGTTTGAATTCAGGAAGTTCGTCAAGAAAAAGAACGCCGTTATGGCCGAGAGAAATTTCCCCCGGCTGAGGGAAGGTACCCCCGCCAACCAATGCTACATCCGAAATTGTATGGTGAGGACTTCTGAAAGGCCTTTTAGTCATCAATGCCGTATGATCATCGATCTTTCCGGCTACGGAATGTATCTTGGTGGTTTCAAGCGCTTCTTCCAATGTCAGTGGCGGCATAATTGTACTCAGCCTTTTTGCCAGCATAGTCTTACCGGAACCGGGAGGACCAATCATAAGTAAATTATGATGCCCGGCTGCTGCAACCTCAAGGGCCCGCTTGACATTTTCCTGTCCCCTGACATCCGAAAAATCAACATCATATTTATTAGCTTCCTCTTTGAAAATTTCTATCAGGTCGACTTTAACAGGATCAAATTTCCTGAAACCGTTGAAAAAATCAACAACATCACCAAGCTTTTCCATGCCATATACATCCAGTCCGCTTACGACAGCAGCCTCCCTGGCATTTTTTACCGGTACGATGACTCCTTTAAATCCTTCTTCTCTTGCCCGCAGTGAAATGGGAAGAACACCTTTTACCGGCTGCAATGTGCCGTCGAGTGATAATTCACCCATTATGACATAAGATTCGAGTTCTCCTTTGACAATTTTTTCATCTGCGGCAAGAATCCCGGCAGCAAGCGGAAGGTCATAAGATGATCCTTCTTTTCTTATATCAGCGGGCGCCATATTGATGACGACCTGTTTCCCTGGCCAGTGAAAGCCAAGTGTACGTAAAGCTGATTCAATTCGCTGCTGGCTCTCCTTGACAGCAATATCCGGAAGTCCCACAAGAAAAAAGCGGATGCCGCGCGAAACATTGACTTCGATTGTGACTGTAACGGCATCAATACCGGTAACAGCACTGGCAAATGTCCTTACTAACATAATAAATATACTAATTGCACGATTAGCGAAACACAGTATCAAATATATGTAAAAAAGACAAAATATAAAAGGAAAAAGATAAAAGTTGATTTATAATTCCTCCTTTGAAAGAGGTCGGGCGTTAAGGGGAGATTTGTAGTAGGGTCAGGGGGATGTAAAAGATTGCACAACATATAATATAAGCCCGCGGAGCTGACTTCCGTGGGCTGGAAAGTATTAATCTTAAAAATATCAGTGCATTGGAAGAATTCCTATAGTTACTTACTGGTTGTGAATGTAATTTCATTTCCGTATAAAACAATTTGATCGTCAAAATTATCATAATGTGAATCCTTCATGACGGTTGCAAATGCCCTCGCATAATAAAGTGTACCAGGAGTCAGGTTTGTAAGAGTTTCGGCAAATTCGCTCCCATTACTGCTGGGTGCAAATATAAAAGGAAGCCCTCCGGTGTAAGTTGGAGATGAAGTTGTTCCGTAACAAATGCCTGTATGCCTTACAAGCATTTGTGGACCAGACCATGTCAAAACTCCGTCTACTCTTGCAGTAGTCTGTGTAAACTCGCTGACAGTACCAGTTTTGACAACTGGTAAAGGGTAGGTTTTGAATTCCCTTTCATCACCGTAAGCTAC
>JGI11641J44799_10000393_pt1 | contig 13013 bp, 6 predicted proteins | sample WetSurSiteA1Bulk_FD_44799 | JGI IMG/M metagenome (IMG submission 44799) | reverse complement strand
TTTATCTTGTGTACTTTGTGGAGAATGAAGGCATTGAAAGAGCCCGTACTGCCGGCTTCATTGTTCTGGCCTGCAGCCAGCTGTTTCACTCGTTCAACTGCAGAAGTCACCGGGAGTCAATATTCAGTCTGGGATTTATGACTAATCCTCAGCTGGTATACGCGACCCTGCTTTCATTCGTTCTTCAGATGTCCGTAGTATATGTCCCTTTCCTCCAGACTGTTTTTAAGACACAGCCCCTTGGATGGTTCGACTGGGTAATGGTTCTGGCAATATCTTCTTTCCCGCTCCTGGCCATGGAGATCTTCAAATCGATCAGCAGAATGCTCGAAAAAGGAAAGAATTGAGTTATAACATAATTTTGTGTTTCCCCAGTCGTTCATTTAGTTATAATCAAGCGTGATCAAAACCATACATCTCTCATGAAACATAGTTTTTACGTTACCACCGTTTACCGGTCATGCCTGTTGACTGTTTTATGTGGGATCCTGCTGTACCATTCCGTGAAAGGGCAGAACAGCCCTCCAAAGTATCAGCCGCCTGAAACCCGGATACTTTTCATTTTCGATGCCTCGCAAAGCATGGCCGGAACATGGCAAAAAGAAAGCAAGATTTCCATTGCCCGAAAAGTACTGATCCACATCATCGACAGCCTCGAACAGGTCCCCAATGTGAGCATGGCCCTGCGCATATATGGACACCAGAGTCCGGTACCACCGCAGAACTGCAATGACACAAAGCTCGAGGTTCCGTTCGGTAAAAATAACGCCCCGCTGATCAGGCAGAAGCTCCGGTACATCGTACCCAAAGGCACCACGCCCATTGCTCATTCGCTCGAACTGGGCGGCAGTGACTTTCCTCCCGATGTGGAAAACTGCAGAAACATCATCATACTCGTCACAGATGGTGTTGAGTCATGCGACGGTGATGCATGCATTGTTTCCCAGGACTTGCAGCGACGGGGTGTAATCCTGAAGCCATTTGTGATCGGGATCGGGATTGACGAGAATTTTGAGCAGACTTTCAACTGCATCGGTAATTATTACAATGCCATTGCTGAAGAGAAGTTCAGTGAGATCATGGACGTTGTGATTAGCCAGGCGCTGAATGCCACAACCGCCCAGATTAACCTGCTTGATGAAAGCGGGCATCCCACTGAGACCAATGTGAATTGTACGTTTTACGACAGTAATTCCGGAAAGATATACTACAATTACATTCATACGCTGAACCACCGCGGATTACCAGACACGCTGACAATTGACCATATTCCTGTTTACCGGATGCGGGTGCATACCATACCCCCGGTAGATGTCGACAACATCAAACTCCTTCCGGGCAAGCATACCATTATTGCTGCCGATGTTCCGCAGGGTACCCTGGTTCTGAAATCAAATGATCCTGTTCAGTATCGCGGTTTAGAATTCATCGTCAGAAAGGCAGGAACAATGGCCACTATTAACATGCAAAAGATGTATGCCGATGAAAAATACCTGGTTGGAAAATACGACCTGGAAATCCCTGTTTTGCCCAGGATATACCTGTATAATGTTGATATCAAGCAGAGCCATACCACCACTGTCGAAATTGCGCGTCCCGGTCTGGTGACCCTGCTGCGCTCATCGGTGGGGTTCGGCAGTATTTATCTTCGGAAAACCACCAGGGAGGAGGACTGGATCTGCAACCTTGACAATACTGTTAAGAATGAATCGCTTCAGCTTCAACCCGGCAAGTACAGGGTGGTATTCAGGGCCCTCAATGCCAAACAAACCCTGTATACTGTCAACAAGGTATTTGAAGTGCGATCGGGGGGGGCGGAAGTGATACAGTTGTATTAGAATGATAGTTTTACTGGCTTCGACTCCGCTCAGCCTGACAGGCATGTCAGACTAACCGCCTGACCGGCGCGTCACACTGAATAACTGACCGGCGCGTCACACTGAGCACCTGACCGGCGCGTCACACTGAGCACCTGACCGGCGCGTCACACTGAGCGGAGTCGAAGTGTAATAAAAAAGAATCGCATAAACAATCACCTGTATTATCAGGAATGTCCATCAAGTTTACTGATTACAGCGATAAGGAACTGGTGCAGCTATTCAGGGAATCTGATAGCCGTGATTATGCTTTTAACCTTATCGTTAAAAAATACCAGGAACGTCTTTACTGGCATATCCGGAAACTCCTGATCAACCACAATGATACGGATGATGCATTGCAGAATACCTTTATCAAAGCTCTGGCAGGACTGAACAACTTCAGGGAAGAATCATCCCTGTTTACCTGGTTGTACCGGATCGCAACAAACGAAGCGTTGTCCTTTCTGAATAACAAAAGGAGAAGGTTCCTGCTGCCGCTGGTTGATGTCGAGAACCAACTTTCAGCTACGCTGGAGAATGATCCGTACTTTAACGGCGACGAACTGCAGCTGAAATTTCAGAAAGCCGTGCTTACACTTCCGGAGAAACAAAGGATTGTCTTTAACATGAAGTATTTTGATGAAATGAAATACGAGGATATGGCAGCAATACTCGGTACCTCCGTGGGTGCCCTTAAAGCCTCGTTTCACCATGCCGTAAAAAAAATTGAAAAATATATCACTGAACATTAAACCTTTTATACTTTTAATGGTCAAAAAATCAGTACGGAAAAGCGATGAACGAACATCGGAACATAGGACCCAATCTTGACAGGATCAGGAAGGATAGTCCTTTTAAGGTACCTGACCGGTACTTTGAAGACTTCTCAGCCCGCCTGGATAATAGGATCCGGAGCAAAACGAAAGCTCCGGTGCCTGTGCGTAACATACAGGCATGGAAGCCCTATTTGGCCGCTGCAGCTATCCTTTTTGCAGTCCTCATCACCGGCAATTACTATTTCAGGGGTCTTCAGGCCAGGAAGGCTGACCGGCTTTTACATGCAGAGATTTCCCGGGTAGTTGAACAGGATCTGTACTCGATTAGTGAGGATATCCTTTATGAAGCCCTTGAAAAAGAAGATCCCGGGAATTCCGACCAGGCAGCTCTCAACAAGGATGCCGCAATTGATTACCTGTTGAATGAAGGTTTGCGTGATGAAGAGCTCATTACCGACTTTTAAACCGAACTGCAAGATTATATGACCATGATTAAACCTGTACTAAAAGCCTTGATCCTGGCGATGTCTTTGCTGGTTACAGGATACAGCATTCAGGCACAACCTGATAAGACCGAAAGACAAGATAATTTACAGCAACAGAAGGTGGTCTTCTTTAATGAAAAATTGCAGCTTACTCCTGCTGAATCTGGTAAGTTCTGGCCTGTATACAATGATTATCAGAATCGCCGCGACAAAGTTGCCCGTGACCGGAATACGCTGATGAAATACTTCGAATCGAACATGAATAACATGACCGAAGCTGAAGCTTCTCAATTGATTGGAAAATATATGACCTTCCAGCGCGAAGAAACACAATTGCTCGAAACCTACACAAAAAAATTCCAGGAATTTCTTCCTGCCAAAAAGGTAATGGAAATTTATACTGTGGAACTGGAATTCAAGAAATGGCTGCTGGAAAACCTGAGACAGAACAAAATTCCGGCACAGCCCCGCAATTAATTATCCGCGGACAAAGAGCGCCTTGATGATATGAAAGGCCATCCGGGGATTTTCTTTCAATCGCCTTGTACAGTAATTGAACCAGTCTTTTCCGTACGGCACATAGACCCGCATGGTATAGCCCTTATCCACAATGGACTGGCGCAGTTCAGGCGTAACGCCAAACAACATCTGGAATTCAAATCTGTCGGCTGGCGCATGGCATGCATCGATCAGCCTGTAGGCTCCTTTAACCAGTCGTTTGTCATGGGTAGCTATGGCAGCATAAACATTATTTCGCAGCATGTATTCCAGGTCGATCAGGAAGTTCTGGTTGATCTCCTCCCTGTCTTTAAAAGCCATTTCTGCCGGCTCGTTGTAAATCCCTTTGCAGATCCGGATGTTGATGAGTCCCCTGCCCTTATCAAATGCAATAAGGTCTTTCAGATCATCGAGTGTACGTTTGAGGTAGGCTTGAAGAACAAGGCCCACGTGATGCGGAAATTCGTCCAGAAGTCTTTTGTACAGGTTGATCTCCATGTCGGTGCACTGTGTATCTTCCATGTCAATCCTGACAAACCTGTTGAATGCGGAAGCCCTGGCAACAATTTCACGAATGTAATGATAGCACATTTCCTGGTCGATCAGGAGGCCAAACATGGTGGGCTTTACCGAAAAGGAATTGTCAAGTCCCGCCTTCTCGGACTCTTCGATCAGCCGGATGTATTCATTCTTATAATACTGGATGTTTTCTGCACGGGTCTGAAACTCGCCCAACAGATCCATGGTGGCTTTTATTCGCTGGTTGTTCAACTTCCTGGTAACGTTCAATGCATCCTTCAGCTCTTTGCCGGCAATATACCGCATGCTGAATATCCATACAAATTTCTTGGGAAGGTATGGTAACAGGCCAACGATCAACTTATTTATCATTGTAATGCAATAATTATAATTAAAAATCCACCTCAGAATCAAAATGTAAAATTATCATGATCCGGAGGTGGAAAACAGGACAATTGTCATAGACTGGCATGCATGAATATGAAATATATCATGCTGTCAGCGGGTGGTTCATTGGATGATCATCTTGCCCTGGAATGACCTCTCTGCTGTATAAACAACTACGTAATAAACGCCCCTGGGAAGATGTTGTACATCCAGGATTTCATTTTCAATTTCCAACCATTGAACTTCCCGGCTGAACACCAGCTGTCCCTGGTTATTGATGATCCGGATCAAAATATCCTCCGCATCAGGTGTCCCGGTGGAAATCCGGAACAAACCATTGTTCGGATTGGGATAGATGATAATCTCCGCCTGCACTCCATTGATTTCTTCGATTCCGCTTTGCATGTTGATCCTGACTGTTTTTGTCGACCGGCAATCGTTCTGACCGGTGACGGTAACCGAATAAATTCCATTCTGGGTTACCATGTAAGTCTGTTGTGTTGAACCATCCTGCCATAGATAGGATTTATGGCCTGCACCGGCATCGAGCTGATGTGGTAGCTCCGTGTTCAATACACCGTTTACATCTCCAAAGTCGATTACCGGACCCGGCAAAGCATCAAATTCAACCCCCAGGGTGTCATTCCAGTCTTTCATGTCCTGCCCGAAAAGGGTATAGAATGCGATACTGCTGATTCCGCCCTCGCTGACGGGTATATTGCCTGAAAGCACCAGGTCGAGGGTGGCTCCGGTGGCAAAATTGGCGGAACGTACAAGCGTATCCAGTGTAACCCTGGTTCCGTTCACATCACAGGCGACAAAGATCGGGGCATCCTTACCAATGCTGGTTGTTCCGAGATTCTTTACCCTGACTTTCACATTCCCGAAATCACCCGTACAACCGTTCAGGGGCATATTCGTATAGGTAATTCCGACATCGCTGTATATCAGAAACACCGTTACGGTGTCACCGTCAAAGCATGAGGTCCGCGTGTCGGTTGCCAAAACACGGTAAATACCACTTGTGGTGACCGTATATACCTGTTCGGTGAATCCATCCTGCCATTGATAGCTTAAGTAAGGTGAATACCCTGCATCAATCTGGAATTGTATGTCTTCTATATATTCCGTTTTGTCAAGCCCGAAGTCAACTTCCGGTTTGGCATAGCGGTAGATCACCATACCCATGGTATCATTGTTGGTTCTGATGTCACCCGACATCACCGTTGTAGCCTCAAAACCATAGTCGGCAGGGCTGCTCAAATCTACTGTACCGGGAAAGCTATGCAGAACAGCCGATCCGGGCAACAGCTGGCTGGCAAGGTTCACTGTGCCGTTGACCCTTGTTCCTCCGTTAAGACTGTAGCTGACTGCAATGGCAGTTCCGGATGGTATAGTATCCGTACCGGAATTGCGTATCCTGAGCGATACGGCTTCGGCCGCATTGAACCTGCAATCAGAAACCGGGCTTGCAAAACCATCGGGACTTACATCCCTGATCTTTAACCTGATATAAGCTGTATCGGAGTTGTCGCATTGGTTCTCATCAAAAACCTGCACCCAGTAAGTTCCTGTTTCTGTCACCTCCCGGGCCCGTGTGGTGAGGCCATTATCCCAGAGGTAGCTTTCATAACCGCTGCCTGCATCTAATGTATAGGATAGCGCCTGGACAGTTTTGTCGGGGCCCAGGTTTATCGTCGGGCGGCCCAGTATTTCAATACTTTTCACAAAGGTGTCATTCCATGTGATGGTATCACCGCCATAGGTTGTATAAATGATGAAGTTGTAAGTGCCCTTGCCTGACAGATCAATGGCCCCTCTGGTAAAGGTATGATCAATGGTGCGTCCTGAATATAAAGTACGGGTAAGTTCCAGTGTATCCGAAACCGGCAGTCCGGAATTAAGGCTGTAAACAACTGCGATTTTCTGGCCTTTTGAAATGCTGTCGGTTCCATAATTCGTAATGGTTACAACAGGATATTCGTGTTTTCCGAAGCCACAGTCATCCACGGGATGAACAAGTCCGGAGACTCCCACATCACTGAACAGCAATTCAACATTCGTGGAGTCGTAAGTTGTGCAACCATTGCCTCTGGTAGCTGTGACGGTCAGGTACTGCCATCCGGCATGCTGTACATTGTATGTACTTGAACCTGCCGTCCCGTTCCACCAGTAATCGTAAGCTGCGTTATAATTGGTTTCAAGCGTTACAGTATCCGGCAGGTGTGTCTGTATGGTATCGATGAGACTGGTTATGGGACCCGGGTAGACCTCAAAGCTGATGGACGCGGTATCGTTTTCGCTGAGACCATATTCAGGATCCTCTTTCAACAGGGTATAAGCCCGCAGCTTGTAGCTGTCCGGAAGTGATACATCCACGGGTGCAGAAAATGTGTGCTGCAATGTGGCCCCCGGTTTTAAATCGGCTGAAAGTCTGAAGGTATCCACAGCTATTTTTACCTCATTGAAATCAAATCCAACAATGAGGGTATCATTTTGCTTCACCGTATTGATGCCGAAATTTTTAACCGTCACGGTTACATGGTCCGGATTAACATACTGGCAGGCATCGGTATGAGAAGTGATCTGCGACACACCCAAGTCAGCCGGTGCGGTTGAAATACTGAAATCATCGAAAGCAAATCCGACTTCGCTGCTGTCGGCATTGCTGGCAAATGCCAGTCTGAACTTCATTACAGGAGCAGCAGTGACCTGGTTGGGAATGATAATCCTTGATGTTTTCCAACCTCCTGAATTACCCGACCACCCCCTTGACTGTAATGACTGAACATACCCTGTATACCAGTTGACACCTGAAGCGAGAGTATCCAGCAAATGCCAGTTCAATCCATCGTCGGTGGTGTATTGTATGGCAGCACCATCCTCACCGTTTTCAGTTATGAACCAGTATTTAAACTGGAGGATCTTCCTGTCGTGATCATTATTGGTATAACATACACTCTCGACAAAAGAGGAATCTGAATCAGGATAGTTTGAGGAAAGTTTTGTCATCCAAAGCTTTGAACCTGAAGGAGGTTCGATGCCAAAACCCGGATTACCCCATTCCCAGTTGGAATTGATATTCAATTGAGGTTTCCATAATCCTCCCGTCAACTCGAATGATTCTGTATAATCTTGATTAATAGATGACTGCACATAGAATAACTTCACGATCCCGTCATTCGCAGGATCATCATCCCCGTTCATGCGTGTTGATACGACGAAATCATAGATGTCAGGAACTGACAGGTCCGCTTTTTTTTTAAACGTAAAGAAAACGCTGTCACCTATCGGTATTACCTGGTAAAGCGTATCATACGTAATGTTCTCATTTCCATCAAAAGAATACTGAAGGGGAATTACCCCGTAGGAAGCAGTGGCCCCATAATTCTTTACCACAACTGTTACTGATTCACTGTTTGTATGACCACAACCATCAACAGGTGCTACAACTCTGCTAATGCCAACATCCTTAGAAACATAATTGCCTGTAATGCTAAAATTATCAATGTTCCAACCCGATAATTGCCAATAGTCATTGGTGGTCCCCAGGGTATACCTGATCAGCACTTTACTTTTCCGGGCTGCCAGACTGGAAATATCAATTTCATGCAATTTCCAGGTATTGTCAAGAATCATGCTGGAATTTATCCAGGCTTCCTGCCAGGTTTTCCCACCATCGGGGCTGACATCAATAAAAGCTTCGTCATTAATGCCAATATTGAGGAACCGCATGTAACGGACCGAGAGATCATTATAATAGGTGAAATCAAAAGTATCAGAAATGGCACGGTACTCACCTAGTGAAAGGTTTTTCTCATAATCGCCCGGATAATCCCCCAGACCGGTCAGATCCGTACCAATTACTTTGGAACCGCTGTACGCTGATTCAGGATCAGCATTCCCCTGCGAACCACCCAACCCTAGAGGAGTCCCGTATTCAAATTCTCCTGAAAGCTGCCATTTCAGGGATGATTCAAAGTCATCCGTGGTCAGTGTCTGAAAGATAGTACGTGAACCTTCAGGCGACTGTTGATTGCTGAAATAGTTCTGACCGTTGATGTTAATGCTGTTTGCGGCAAACCTGGCATCAATGGTATCCCGGTGGCCGGCATCCGGTTTGACATCATAGGTAATCCATAAATAGGAATATCCTGTAGGCAGATCATAATTCAGGCTGCTAAAAACAGCCTGTCCCGAAACAAAACTTACTCCTGTGCCCACCTGATTATCGGTATTGAAATCATCACTGGTTGTCAGGTATAATTTAACGCCTCCTGCTGCAATATCAGCATCGTCCGTGTTTTGCGAAGTCAATGCCAGGGAGTTGATGGGACAGGTCCCGGTGTTCCCCATCACTTTCAGCTTCAATCGTAGAATGGGATTATTGATCGTTCCGGAAGCAACCGATACATCCGAGGCCTGCTCCACCGAGATATCGCTCAGGGATTTCTGGCGTATCCCTGTTTCCACGATCTGTACATCATCAATGCAGGTGCCGTATCCCCATTTTGTTTCTCCTTCAAAAGCCAGGTAGTAATCGGCAGACAAATCATTTTCAGGCAGTAAAATGATGCGCTCCATCCAATCGGTGGTTGCTTCGGTATATTCCTTTAGAAGGATCCAGGAACCGGTGGCGCTTTTCCGATAGTAAACCCTCAGCCGGTCGTTATAATATTCCGAACCATGTTTCCATTTAATCTGGGCATGATAAAAATGCAGCTCCGGCTTAATGGCAAATTCAATTGCATTGATTTTTTTGGTTACCAGTTTGGTGGCTTCACTGTTCAGGCTTTGGAATTGAAAAAGGGCGTTATACAAACCGCCATGAGCAGCCAGGGGATTGCGGGTATTGGGAATTTCGGGATTCAGCGTGTATCCCCCATTCTCATAACGCCAAGTGATGGATCCTTTGATAAATTCTTCCTTCCAGTTTAAAGGAATCTCACCCGATTCGAAATTCTCGGAGAAAAGAACAACCTGCCCGTAACCCTTCATGCAAAGAACAGCCAGGCCCAGCTGCAAAATCAAGAAGATCTTTTTCATAACGCCTTTGTTGATTCAAACAGGTTTTACGTATTTGTGCATTTTTGGTTGCAAAGGTTTTGGTTCATTCTAACGTACATGAAATGCGTGGATTATCTTACTGATAGCGGTTTTGCGTCAGCAAACAGCAACTTTTGGACGATTTTTTCGTAAAAAAAGATAAGTTTTATCCATCATGAGAACCAGAATTCTGCTAGTTGTTTTTATACTTGCATTCCCGACAATCGTTTCGGCCCAAACCGATACGCTTTTCTGGTTTGCCGTACCCTATTCCACACGACTACACGATGGACCGCTGACTGCAGACCTGACTATCAGTGCCACCGAAACCACCAAGAAAACGACTGTAACAATCTCCCAACCCTTTAACCCACAATTTGCGCCCATCACAAGAGTAATTGATCCTGCAGTTTCACTCACCGAAAATATTGCCTTTACCCAGGCGGAATTGCTGAAATTCAGCAATAACATTTACAATACACCAAGCAACAGTGCTTTGCTTATACGGGCTGACAACGAGATCACCGCTTATTATGAAACCCACAGAGTGAAAAACAATCCCGCTATTTTTGCCCTGAAGGGCAAAAATGCCCTGGGGTATGATTTCTGGACACCTTTTCAGAATCAATGGCCAAATCATGTTTTTAGCAATACTGACCCGGCATTCAGCCAGATCATCATCGTGGCTACGGAAGATAACACGGTCGTTACTGTTAACCTTCAGAAGGATGCAGCTGCTCATGTCGCAGGAACCCCTTTTAATGTCAATCTAAAAAGGGGCCAAACTTATATGATTGTACCTAAGTTAGTCGGGGGTGTTCCAAGTGTTTTACCCGCAGACCGTCTGACGGGCACTCGTATAACCTCTAACAAGCCGATCTCCGTTACCCTTGGTGATGATTCCGTTGAGAAAGGAGTACCAGGTTCAATAGCTTATGATTATATAGGTGATCAGAGTATTCCTGTTAAAAATATACTGAACAAACCGGTAATTGGCCTTGAATATATAGTCATGAAAGGCAAATTAAGCGATATTGGTGGCGGGAACAACGAAAAAGCCTATGTTCTGACCACCCAGGCCAATACAACCATCAAGGTTTACCATAAGAGTACCGGAGCAACAACCACTTATGGACCCTTCGCCACAGCAGGTTACCAGTTGACCATTGACATGCTGGCAGCCACAAATGATTTTTTCGTGCGGGTTGTTGCCGATAAACCGGTATATGTATTGCATGTTTCAGGATTTACCCATGAAATGGGGGATGCGATACTGCCCACAGTTGACGGGTGTACGGGTTCCCTTTCCGTGAGTTTTACCCGGTCAAAGTCCGATACATTCTACCTGAACCTGATGACCAAGGCCGATGCGATCGACAGCTTCTACATATCAATAGATGGCAAACCCGGTAAGCCCTTTTTAAGTGGAAGTCTTTTTGAGCAGGCAGGAAACTCAGAATGGTATGTTCTAAAGGATGCAAACAAATTAATGAAATATACGGTCATCCCCAGAGGTCATGTTACACGCATATACAATACAAAAAACGTTTTTCACCTGGGTTTCTTCAATGGTAAACCTGTCGGTGGAGGTTGTGTTTATGGATATTTCTCAGATTACAATGAACTCGAAGCCTCGGCCAATGTTGAAGACCAGGGCAGCGTGTTCCAGGTGTGCGGTATAGATTCCATTCAATTGAAGGCCAAGGGCGGGATCAGCTATCACTGGAGCCCTACGGAGTACCTCGATGACCCGGATGTGCAGAATCCGATCCTTCGTCCGCCCTATGGCGGATTTGAACAGCTCTTCAAGGTGGATATCGAACAACCATGCCAAGGATTTGTGCCCATGTATGTATATGTCATAGTGCCTAAAAGCCCCAATGCTTTTATGGCGGTTGACCAAAACAAAGGTTGTGCCCCAATTGCCATCGATATGCAAGATGCTTCACAGGCAGCCGTCAAATATATCCTGGACCTGGGTGATGGCTCTCCACTGAATATATCAAACAGTCCCATCAACCTTACACACCAATACCAGAACACAACCGATACTACCGCGGATTATGTAATTTCCTATACCGTATCCAGTGCGGATGGCTGCAATGATTTCTTTTCTGATACCATCAGCGTATATCCGGAGATCATCTCAGATATTGAACTTGTCGACCAGAACGATACAGCTGTGTGCCATGGTACTACCCTGGGACTTAGAAGCACCTCATCGGGGAATACGGATAAATTCCTCTGGAATTTCGGCGACGGATCATCACGGACAGATACACTGGTCAACCATACCTATGCCAATTATGGCCGCAACGATACAACCTATGGGGTAAACCTTGTTGCTGTATCGCCTTTTGGATGCAGCGATACATCCGATTTTATCAATATCAGGGTGTTTCCTTATATATACTCCGGCTTCACAGTTGATTCCACACTGTTGTGCTCTCCTGCAGAATTATTTGTGAACCCTGAAGCATCGATGGGCGTGGATACCTTTTACTGGTCATTTTCTGATGCCAGCAAGTCTTTTCTCGACAGCACCTTTAGCAGGCTCAATGAATCACCTGTCATTTATCCCTACCAAAACGACCATCCTGTTCCGGATACGGTCGAAATTGCCATGCATGCTGTCAACCGTTTTGGCTGCAGTGATACGGCAGCCACAAGGTCAGTCGTTCTCTATCCCGGGGTGATCTCCGACTTCAGCATTGATCAGAATGCCGTTTGTGATTCTGTGGGAGTGCTGGTTACAAACAAATCCTCAGGCTTTGATCTCTTTTATGAATGGGACTTTGGCAATGGCACTTCCGCATCCGATACTTCATCCTTGCCGTTCAGCAGATACTTCTTCAACCGGTCTGAAGATGACACAACCTATTTAATCCGTCTTGTATCTACTTCCAATTATTTCTGTAAAGATACCTTTTCGGTTCCCATCACCGTGCATCCGTTCATCAGCGCAAATTTTGCCGTTGATTACAGCAACAATTGCTCACCCCTGAATGTGGAAATCACAAATATTTCCAAAGGAGGCGATCTCTTCAGCTGGGATCTGGGGGATGGTAATCTGGCAAACACATTGCTTCCCGGTATCATGTACCACACCTATGAAAATAGCTCCGACGACGATACTACCTTTGTCATTCGCATGCTGGCCTCAAACAACGAGGGCTGTTCGGATTCTGTATCGCGGTCGGTTTCGCTTTACCCGCGGGTAATTGCCAGCTTCGGCTTCAACAGCCCCAGCCAGGGATGTAATCCGCTGAATGTATCCCTGACAAACAGCTCTTCGGGAAAGGACGTGAATTACTTCTGGGACTTTGGCAACCGGACCTATTCCGTTGACCAGTATCCCCAGCCCCTGGATTATCAGAACCTGACAGATAAAGACACTACCTACTATGTCAGGCTGACGGTGATGAATCCGGCAGGTTGTGACA
>JGI11641J44799_10000390_pt1 | contig 13055 bp, 12 predicted proteins | sample WetSurSiteA1Bulk_FD_44799 | JGI IMG/M metagenome (IMG submission 44799) | reverse complement strand
AATTGTTATAATCAAAATTATACTATTTGTCAAATTATAATTAGGGGCAGGTAGTGTTGCATCTGAAATATTCAGGGAGAGAAGAAAAGAAAAACTTATCGCCTGGAGTCCAGAATGATCGTCACCGGACCGTCATTTATAAGGTGTATCCCCATATGTGAAGCGAATTTTCCGGTCACAGTACGAAGCCCGCTTTCTGCTATTCTGCCTGCAAAGTTCAGGTAGAAAGCTTCTGCTTTTGCTGGTTCTTCAGCATTGTCAAAAGAGGGTCGGTTGCCTTTCCTGCAATCTGCAGAGAGGGTGAACTGGGACACCACAAGAACCGCGCCTTGTATATCCTGGACGGAAAGATTCATTTTTTGCCCTTCGTCTTCGAATATCCGCAGTTGGGATATTTTTTTCACGAGGTATTCGATATCCTGCTCGGTGTCTCCTTTCTCTACACCGAGGAAGACAAGCAGCCCCCTGCCGATGCTTGAAAAAGTATTCCCGTTCACTGTTACCTTTGCCTCTGATACCCGTTGTATGACTGCTTTCATGTTTCTTAACTTTTCACTCTTAACTTTTATCTTTTATTAATACCACAGCATTGCCTCGAAATCAGGGGTCGGAACGGTGAGCATAATTTGTCCCCTCCACGGGCACCTTTCGAGTTCATCGCCGTTTTTAATGATGCATATCGAAAAATTAACGGAATCTTTTTCTCTGGCTTTAAGATCAACAAAAGGTATGCCTATCTCGAAAATGTCCCTGAATGCAACATCAGGAATATCTTTTACCTTCTTCCACTCACTATCAGTTTGCTCATAGAGCGCTGCAATAATCGCAGGTCTGATAGAAACGGTAACCTTTATGGGAGCAGGTTTCACAAAATCTATTGTAAACGCGATATTTTCAGGGAATTCATCGAGAGGCATTGCCGGATCAAGTCTCAGAAAGAGAGAGTCTTTATTGAATCCGTAATGAAGGCTTGACAGGAGGCTTTCTGCCTTATGCATGCTTCCGCCGGATTTTTTTATATCCATTTCTGCTCCCTGATACCATTCGTAATAACTTGTGACGATTCCGTCAATCTTCGGTTCTATGAACCCGCGCATCGCAACAGTAGGAGCAATACTTCTGTCTTCTCTGAGAACAGGGATGAAGAGTTGGGGAGGGATCTCTTTCCCCATTTCTCTGTACACCTGCATAAGGTTTGTCCGGAACAGTTCATCGAAATCTTTTTGAGTCTCAGTCGTATGGTCATCGCCGTACCACCAGTTCCAATCGCTTCCCTCTGCGATATATATGGCCTTCCATGCCCCGGAAAGGTCTTTTTCCGGATGCAGTGTCTGAAAACGTTCCAGCTCTTTCCTTGTCTCTGCCAGGTAATCCCATGCGGTATTGTCTTCCTCATGACCGATCCATACGGCATAATTTCCATAGATCCACGATCCGGCGTGGAGCCTTTCGAGCGGAGTTCCTCTGTCATGGTGGTCAAGAAATTCCGATACGGTCACTGTCTTCAGGCGCTCATTGTTTGATAAGCCTTCGTAGAGGTACTTCAGAAAATCATATCCGTCATTTGTGTAGTATTCCCATGCATTCTCGCCGTCAAGTATGATGGATAAAAGATGTGGTTTCTGTTTTGGAACACTGTCGGCGCTTGCGTTCAGCTTGTGAATGAAATCGGTTGCCGCGGTCTTCGGGTCCCATTTTGAGTAGACAAACCCGATGAGGTCGGAAAGAAAATGGTCACGGAAGATGATCGATACATTCTCAAAGGCATGGGGACTATAGAGCATTCCCGATTCACGAAGATTTCTGGAGGAATCTCTTATCTGTTTACCGGTTGAAGCTGCGAGAATGTCCTCATCGGTTGCTACCCACTGAATGCCTGCATTCGATACAATTTTCAGAACCTCTTCGCTGACGGAACCTTCAGAGGGCCAGATACCCCGTGGACGGTAACCAAATACTTTCTCAAAATACTCAAGCCCCATACTGATCTGTTTCTCGGCGTCTTCAGGATACGAGAAGCGGTGCTTCGGAAGATGTATACCGGGCAAAGCTGCCCGGGCGATATTTGTATCGCAGAGCAAAGGCAGAATAGGGTGATAAAAGGGAGAGCAAGAAAGTTCTATCTGTCCTTGTTGCACTGCTTCTTTATACCGGGGTATGATCCTTTTCAGGATCGAAAACTGTTTCGACAGAACGGTCTGCTTATCCTCTTCGGTGAAGTCTCTGCCTTTTTCGATCAGCAACCTGAGATTTGTGTCCTGATTCCTGAACAGGGGGTCTATCCAGCAAAGGTTGAAAAGGAGCTGGAGATCGAGAAAATCCTGAACACTGAAGTAGCGAGCGGTTCTTTTAAGATCGCTTTTGATAAGATGGAATCCTCTTTTTGAAAGAATTTCATAATACCGGGGAAAGGGCTTGACCATCGTGTCCCAGTTGGCAAGGAAAAAATTCTCGAGGAGAAAAACCTTATCTTCATGGGTAAGCTCTGAAGCCTTTTTCAAACTGAGTTCCAGATAACGATCCCGTGCATTGTTTTCTGTGTAATCCAGAATCTGTTCGAGAAGGGAAGGAGTGAAATTAACAGTCTGTTTTATATCCGGGAAATTGCTCAGGATCTCCACCATATCTAAGTAGTCCTTGGTTCCGTGGAGCCTTACCCAAGGTAGTCGATAGAGTCCGGTGAACGGGTCTTTATAATACGGCTGATGCATGTGCCAGACGAAAGCGATATAGAGAGGGCTACCGGTCATACTGGAAGATGTATTCGTCCGGCTTTGCTAATCCGAAATCCTCTCTGGCATGTTTTTCCCTGTGATACGGGTCTTCCTTAAGAGACTTTATCTGAGTCCTCAGGCGGAGATTTTCCTGTTCAATTTCACCGATCTCTCTATCCAGTGCTGTCTTTTTGGTATGGAGCTCCCTGTACTTGAACAGCCCCATATCCCCAAAGATGAAGTTAATGAGAAGGTAAAGAAAACTCAGAAAAACGATGGTATAGAAGATAAGCTTTCTCTTCCTTACCTCTGAGGCGACCTGTTGCCGTAAACGGTTAACCGGAGTAGCCATTATAATAAATTATAAAACGCTCCTTTGCCTTTGTACACTAAAGAATTTGAAAGTTCCTCTTCTATTCTGAGAAGTCTGTTGTATTTTGCTACCCGTTCACTTCGTGCGAGAGACCCCGTCTTGATAAAACCGCTGTTGGAGGCGACCGCAAGGTCAGCGATGGTGGTATCCTCTGTTTCTCCTGAACGATGTGATATGATAGCAGTGTATTTTGCCCTTTTTGCCAGCTCTATTGCATCGAGAGTTTCCGTAAGGGTTCCGATCTGGTTGAGTTTAATCAGCACNGAGTTTGCAATCTTTTCCTCTATGCCCTTCTTGATCAGTTTAGTGTTCGTGACAAAGATATCATCGCCCACCAGCTGCACTCTTTTCCCGAGCCTTTCTGTAAGCATCTTCCATCCCTCCCAGTCGTTTTCAGAGAGGCCGTCTTCTATGGATATGACAGGATAACGGGATATGATATCCTCGTAATACGATACCATGTTTGATGAAGACATGGTTTTGCCTTCGAACCGGTAGAAACCGTTTTCAAAATATTCCGAAGCTGCTGCATCGAGCGCGAGATAGATGTCTTTGGCAGGGATATATCCGGATGATTCAATAGCCTGAAGAATAAGGGTTATCGCCTCCTCATGGTTTGAAAGGCTGGGAGCAAAGCCCCCTTCATCACCGACTGCAGTACTGAATCCTTTTTTCTTCAATAGTTCTTTCAGGGAATTGAAAACCTCTGAGCCCGCCCTGAGAGAATCGGAAAAACTGCCGAACCCGGCAGGAACAATCATAAATTCCTGAATGTCGAGATTGTTGTCTGCGTGTGCGCCTCCGTTCAGGACATTCATCATAGGCACCGGAAGCTCTTTTGCGTTACATCCACCAATATAGCGGAATAAAGGTATTCCCATTTCGAGAGAAGACGCCCTGCAGACGGACAGAGAGACCCCGAGAATAGCATTAGCACCAAGCCTGCTTTTATTCTCTGTGCCGTCGAGATCCCGCATGAGAGTATCTATGTATACCTGCTCATGCGAATCGACTCCGAGCAGTCGGGGTGCTATTTCATTGACAACGTTCTTCACTGCATTCTGCACACCCTTCCCGTGGTATTTTTTACCGCCGTCCCTTAATTCAAGGGCTTCCCGTTCTCCTGTGGACGCGCCTGACGGAACTGCTGCAATCCCCCGTATTCCGGTGTCAAGAAAAGTCTCGACTTCGATAGTCGGATTTCCTCTTGAATCAATGATTTCGCGTGCAATGATATCGAGTATTTCTCCCAAAGTGCCTCCTCATTATAACGGGTGGTTAAAAGTACTGCAGCTTTAAGAATACCATGAGGTACTCTTTCATAGGGGATCATTTATGCATAACATGAATCGCATTCCCATGGACATCCTCCGAGGCTTCCATGAGGGCTTCTGAAAGCGTGGGATGCGCATGGATTGTCTCTGCAAGGTCTTTTGTTTTCATGCCGTGCTGTATGGCAAGCACTGCTTCATGGATGAGTATCGATGCCCCGGGACCGATAATGTGAACCCCTAATACCCTGTCGGTTTGTTTGTCGGATATGACTTTCACAAGGCCTTCAATATCTCCAAGGGCATGTGCTTTTGCAAGCGACCTGAATTGAAAATGTCCTGTTGAGGTTTGTATTCCCTGTTCGGAAGCATGATGCTCCCTGAGACCGGCTGAGGCTATTTCAGGCGAGGTAAAGATTGCTGAGGGAACTGCGGAATAATCCATTGTTTTATCACCGCCAAGAGCATTAGTTACCGCAGTGATTCCTTCTTTTGATGCGACATGCGCTAAAAGAAGTCCTCCCTTGACATCACCGACAGCATAGATGCCCGGTACAGTTGTTTCGAGTTTTGTGTTAGCGATAATTTCCCCGCAGGGACCTGTCTGCACGCCAATTCCTTCAAGCCCGATCCCTTTACTGTTGAAAGCCCTTCCTGTTGCGATAAGGGCTTTCTCTGCAACGATCTTTTCGCCGTCCGGAAAAAGAGCATGTACTCCATCAGGATATGCGGTGATACTTTCAACTTTTTTATTTACCAATACCTTTATTTTTTTCTTTTTGAATTCACGTTCAAGGAGTTTCGAGATTTCTCTGTCTTCTGTCGCGAGCATACGGGGGAGCATTTCTATCACAGACACTTCAACCCCCAGTTCCCTGAAAATGCAAGCGAATTCACAGCCGATGACCCCGGCGCCAACAATAACCAGACTCTTCGGGATTTCTGTCAGGTTCAGCATATCATTACTTGAAAGAATCTGTTTCCCGTCGAAAGGAAAGGCAGCGACCTGATAAGGCCGCGAGCCTGTTGCAATGATGATCCGGTCAGCTTCTATGGTTTCCTGAGCATTGTCCGGAGAATCTACAAGGATTGTCCGGGGGGAGGTTAATGTCCCCCGTCCCTGTACAAGGTTGATGCGATGATGTTTGAAAAGGTTCCTGATGCCCTGAATCTGTGTCTGAACAATCCTGTTTTTTCTTGCGAGTATTGCAGTGAAGTCCGGTCGTATCTCACCGTTTAATTCAACTCCGTATTCTTTTAATCTTCTTGCCTTTGCTAAGAGGTCGGTGGATGCGATGATAGCCTTTGTAGGAATGCATCCCCAGTTAAGGCAGGTGCCTCCGACTTCCTCTTTCTCGATTACAGTCACCTCTGCACCCGATTGTGCTGCCCTTATAGCGGCAACATAACCGCCGGGACCTGCACCGAGAATAGCTATTTTCATTTTGCCTCTTCTTCGACATATTTTAAATATTCCGATGCGTCCATTAAATCATCGGCTTCGGAAGGGTCATCGACCGCTATTACGGCGATCCATCCCTTACCATAAGGGTCATCATTGAGCACTTCAGGCGATTCGGAAAGGTCTTCGTTGACTTCGATGACTTTTCCGCTTACCGGAGAAATGATTGAGGAAGTAGCTTTTGTCGATTCAATTTCGCCAATTTCGCTGTTTGCTTCGATATCAATATCAATTTCGGGCAGATCAATGTAGACGATATCGCCGAGCGCATCCTGTGCATAATCAGTTATGCCGATTGTAGCTTTTTTGCCGGTAATCTTGACCCACGTGTGTTCTCTGTGATATTTCAGATCCTCTGGATTCATGTATTCCTCCTTTTCAGTTTTTCCGCCCCCACTGATTTCTTATCATAGGTTTTTCTGCTTTGTCAAGAAAGTTCAGCCATCGTTGTTGAAGCACCCGGTATCTTGTAGTAATATATAACCAGATGAGAATATCCGCCGGTGTTGCAAAAGGCAGAAGAACGGTTACGGGAAAACAACTGAGGAGAGAACCATCCGGTGAACAGCTGAGGCCGACATCCTCGAAAGTCAGAGAGGCGTTGTTTGATATAGCCAGGAATAAGCTCGACGGTGCTCATTTCGTTGACCTTTATGCAGGAACCGGAACTGTCGGACTTGAGGCTCTTTCAAGAGGCGCGGGTCATACTGTTTTTGTGGAACCGGATTCTTACCGGGCAGAGATGATTCAAAAAAGCATCGAAAATCTGGGCTTTACAGGAAATGCTGATGTAAGAAAAACGAATGCAGAGAAATTTCTCGAAAAGGCGGCATACGATAAAAACAGATTCGATATTCTTTTCATTGATCCTCCCTACCATTCAGACGAGTTAGAGAAAATCCTACCGATCATCGGTCGCTCGGAAATCCTGAATGAGCAAGGGATTGTGATCGTAGAACATTTCAGCAAGAAGAAATTACCTCATAGTGAAGGCAGGTTAAAAATGATAAAACAATATCGATACGGAGATACCATGTTGTCTCTGTACCGGAAGGATGAAGGATGAAGCATACGGTTATTTATCCCGGTACCTTTGACCCTTTCACAAACGGACACCTTGATCTTATAAAGAGGGCTCTGAGGATTTTTGATGAAGTTATCATTGCAGTAGCGCCGAGCTCAAAGAAACAACCCCTCTTTACTCTCGATGAGAGAATAGAATTTATAGAGGAATCGATAAAGGGACTCAGGAGGACGAGGGTCGAGACTTTTCAAAGTCTTCTTGTAGAATATGTCAGTCAGAAGAAAGGGATTGCGATATTAAGGGGACTGAGGGCGGTATCCGACTTCGAATACGAATTTCAGATTGCGCATATGAACAGGAGACTCCGGAGGGATATCGAAACTGTATTTCTCATGCCGAGCGAAGAATACAGTTTCCTGTCTTCCAGTATTATCAAAGAGGTAGCCTCGTTCGGCGGATCAGTAAGCGGTCTTGTGCCGATAGCCGTAGAAAAAGCGATAAACAGGAAGTTCAAGAAGAAAAACAGGTAAAGGTACAGGGATAGGCATAGCAAAAAAATGATATTTTTACTGTCTCTCACTCTACTTTTACCTCTCCCTTTACTTTGTAGTTAACCTTTTCACTGCTGGAGGATTTGCATGTACCGGAATGAGCTGCCGGTCCCGCCCCATTTCCATCCTGAAAAGGCAGGTGAAGTCTGGAAGGTCGCCTATCAGGAGATTGCCGGTAAAGCTGAGCAGTGGGCAAAACGCCACCACATCATGCCTGCATCGGATGATACGTTCAGAATATGTCTCGTTGCGGTGGATGTGCAGAATTCGTTCTGCCTGCCTGGTTTTGAACTTTTTGTAGGCGGTCGTTCGGGTACCGGCGCGGTAGATGACAACAGGAGACTTTGCGAATTTATCTACCGGAATCTCGCTCTAATTACGCAGATATGTCCGACTATGGATACCCACCAGGCAATGCAGATTTTTCATGCTGTCTATCTTGTCAACGATAAGGGGGAACATCCTGCACCGTTTACGATTATTTCGGAGGAAGACGTTCTGGGAGGTGTATGGAAATTCAACCCTCATCTGAATTTCAGTTTCAGGATCGCTGAAGAGTATGGGCAAAGGCATCTCCTCCACTACACAAAACAATTAAAAAAAGGCGGAAAATACGATCTTATGATATGGCCTTATCATGCAATCCTTGGCGGAATCGGGCACGCGCTTGTTCCTGCGGTTGAGGAAGCAATTTATTTCCATTGCATTGCACGGTACAGTCAGCCTGAATTTCATGTCAAAGGGGACAAGCCCTTTACCGAACATTATTCGGTCCTCGGACCGGAAGTTCTTGAAGGCCCGTACGGTGAGCAGATTGCCATGAAAGACGACAAGTTTTTCAGGAAGTTGTTTGAGTTCGATGCAATTGTGATAGCGGGACAGGCAAAAAGCCATTGTGTGGCATGGACGATCCAGGATCTCCTCGAAGATATCCTGACACAGGACAGAAGACTGGCAGAAAAGATATATCTCCTGGAAGACTGTACCTCTCCGGTGGTTGTTTCCGGAGTTATTGATTATACAGACCATGCCGATGCAGCATTCCGGCGTTTTGCAGATGCAGGCATGCATATTGTTCGTTCAACAGACCCTATTGACCAATGGCCAGGAATAAAGCGGTAAAATCATCAAAACAAAAAGTGCAGGTTTTTATCATATCAGACGCTACAGGACTGACGGCGGAGATGGTGATCAGCGCAGCGCTTGTGCAGTTCAGGGAAATAGACCCGATCTTCAAGAAATTCCCTTACATTAAGACGAAGGAACAGGTCAGCGCTATCTTCTCCCAGGCGGAGGCAGTACGGGGAATCGTCATATATTCACTTGTTTCTCAGGAACTCAGATCATGGATACTCAGGGAGAAGAGGAAGAAGAATGTTTTTGCGGTTGATATCCTCGGACCGCTTATTGACCAGATCGGCAAGATATGGAATCTGATTCCCTCTTTCAGTCCGGGACTGCTGAAAAGGGTGAGTGAGGAATCAATTCGTCTTGCGGAATCAATAGATTTTACCCTGAGACATGACGACGGTCAGCGCATTGAGACAATTGAGCAGGCTGACCTCATCCTCTTCGGTGTTTCACGGACATCCAAAACACCCACAAGTCTCTATCTGTCCTGTAATCATACCTTAAAGGTAGCGAATGTCCCTATTATAGAGGGGATTATTCCACCGGAAAAGCTTTATACCCTGGGCATGCAGAAAGTCGGCCTTACCATAGCGCCCGAACGGCTTGCATTCATCAGGGAACGGAGGATGAAATACGCAGGCGTCACCGATTATCTTGACGTTTCCCATATCAGAAGAGAGCTCGAATACAGCCATCGCATATTCAACCGGATACAGGGAGTACAGATAATCGATGTAACGCACAGTTCTATCGAAGAGGTAGCAAACAAGATCATAGAGCGAAGACAGGAGTCCGAAAAAGAAGGAAAGGAGGAACTATTCGATGCAGCGAGATGATTTTGTATTATGGTTCAGAGAACTTGGAAAAGAGGATATCCCTCTGGTCGGCGGCAAGTGTGCCAATCTCGGCGAACTGACAGGCAAAATCGGCGTGCCGGTTCCTGATGGGTTCGCCATTTCGGCATATATGTATAAGATGTTTCTGGAAAGAACACAGACAAACAAGACAATTGGGGATATTCTCTCCGGGTTGGATACGGGAGATTTGGAAGCTCTCCGGAAGGCTTCCGAGAAAATCAGAAAACATCTTGAACGCCTCAAGATGCCGGAAGATATGGAGAAGGTGATCCTTGATGCATATCAGAAGCTCTGCGATCATACAGGGAAAAAGAATATTGCAGTCGCTGTGCGGTCTTCAGCGACTGCTGAGGATTTGCCCGGTGCAAGTTTTGCAGGTCAACAGGACACTTACCTGAATATAACAAGGAAAACCCTTATCAGCAGCGTAAAAAAGTGCTGGAGCTCCCTGTTTACTCCGCGGGCTATCGTATACAGGAAAGAAAAGGGGTTTTCCCAGGATGAGGTGCTCATCAGCGTAGCTGTCCAGGAACTTATCCGCTCATATGCTTCAGGCGTAATGTTTACCATAGAACCTGTCAGTGGAGACGAGAGTAAGATAGTCATCAACGGTTCATGGGGTTTGGGAGAGGCGATTGTAAGCGGACAGGTGACTCCGGACGAGTATATAGTAGAAAAAAGTTCCCTGAAAATTGCCGAAAAGCATGTTGTAAAAAAGAAAAGACAGATTATCTCTGATGCAAACGGCGGAACAAAATGGGTGACAGTGCCGCAGAAGATGCAGGAACAGCCTGTGCTTGATGAAACAGCAATCATCCGCCTTGCACAGTATGGCATGCAGATTGAAAAGCATTATGGTGTGCCACAGGATATTGAATGGGCAGTGGACGATTCCGGAAAAATGTTTATTCTGCAGGCGCGGCCTGAAACGGTTCACGCGGGTGAACGCCCGGTAAAAAGCACGGAAGGGAAGGAAGGTATGCAACAAGATATTATTCTCAGAGGAATAGGGGTGAGCCCCGGACAGAGGTCAGGAAAGGTGAACATAATCCTGGATGCAAAGAATATAGCGTCTTTTAACAAAGGGGCAGTCCTTGTCACTGAAATGACAACCCCTGACTGGGTGCCCGCAATGAAAATTGCGGCTGCTATTGTGACAAATCTTGGCGGAAAGACCTGTCATGCAGCCATTGTAAGCCGTGAGCTAGGAGTCCCCTGTATTGTCGGAACAGAAAATGCAACAAAAGTTCTGAAAGACGGCGATAGTATTACCGTAGACGGACAGCGGGGACTGGTATTCCAGGGGGCTGTTGCCCGGAAAGAAGATCTACCGGCTATAGCAACAGGCCCGGCAGACATATCTGCACAGATTGTCACAGCGACAAAAGTATATGTAAACCTCTCAATTCCTGAAATTGCAGAGAAAATAGCAAAGGAAACGAATGCAGACGGAGTCGGCCTCCTCCGCGCTGAACACCTGATGCTCAGCATCGGCAAACACCCGAGGCTCCTTCTCGAAGAGGGAGGTGAAAAGGTGATGCTCGATACCTTTTCTCATGGTGTGGGAAAGGTTGCAGAGGCCTTTTTCCCGAAACCCGTAGTGTACCGATTTCTCGACTTTAAGCCCGATGAATTCCTCGAACTTCCGGGCGGGGAAAAGTACGAACGGAAGAACGTAGGCCCGAATCCAATGATCGGATACCGTGGAGAGTACCGGTATTCAAAAGAGGACGACATCTTCCGACTCGAACTGAAGGCAATAAGGCAGGCGAGGGAAAAATTGGGATTCACGAACATCTGGGTTATGGTTCCTTTCGTACGTACGTTGGATATCTTCAGAAAGACCGTATCTATTATGCGAGAAGAAGGACTGGACAACCGCACTGATCCAAGTTTCCAGCTCTGGATAATGGTTGAAGTTCCGAGCGCGGTATTTATGATCGAAGAATTCTGCAAGGAAGGGATCGATGGGGTAAGTTTCGGAACCAATGACCTCACCATGCTTGTCCTTGGAGTGGACAGAAATGATATATCGGTACAGGAAATCTATGATGAAAGAAACCTCGGCGTCCTGAGGGCTATCGCTTATACCATGGCCGTATGCAGGAAGTATGGGGTGACAACTTCAATATGCGGACAGGCTCCAAGCGTCTACCCTGATTATCTCGAGTTCATGATCCGCTGCGGCGCTACCTCGATATCGGTGAATCCCGATACGGTTATCTCTTCAAGAAAAAGCGCAGCTGTGGTAGAGCAGAAGATACAGATGGAGAAGGCGCTGGGAATTGTAACAAAGCCAAAAATAGCGAAAATTCCCCTGGAAGAGGTGTTCTTTTGGAGAAAAATAGAAGAATAGAAGGGATAGTTGAGTATATTGCGGGAAAATACCGTTCCGCCGCAGAAATTGGAATTGGTCATTTTCCCGATGTTGCATACGCTCTGCTCAGCAAAGGGATAAAGGTATTTGCGACTGATATACAGTTTTTTTTGCATGGAGGCATGGAAGTTGTTATCGATGACATAACCGATCCGGATATTTCCCTGTATTCAGGCATCGATGTTCTCTATTCCATGAGAACACCTACAGAGCTTGTGCCTTTTATCCTGAGACTCGCAAAAACGATCCACGCCGACCTGATCGTCAAGCCCCTGTCGTCGGAATTTCTCGATGGCCAATTGATGCGCCATGGAGGAATGAACTTTTATTTGTGGTCGTTTTATTCGTCATCCCTAACTCCTTTCGGGATCTCGTTGTTAGCCCTAAAAGGACAGAAACAAGATGCTTTCTACGACTCGTAGAGAAATGAATCCAGCATGACAGAAAAAAGGTCGGTCAAGATGAAAAAGACTGAAACAAAAAAGAAGTCCGCAAGGAAGAAAGTAATCTACCTCGTAGGTGAAGGAACAGGGGAAACGATCAGCAAGATTGCGCGTGCTGCTCTTGCGCAGTTCCATCAGGAAAATGTTGAAGTAAAGAATTTTTTTATGGTGACAGAAGAAGAATATGTTTCGCGCATTATGAAGGAGGCAGCCTGCGATGATGGACTTGTTGCATTCAGCATTGTTCAGCCTGTACTCCGTGATTTCCTGATACGCGAAGCAGACCGGAGAGGAATCAAAGCGATTGACGTGATTGGGAATTTTATCATCCAGTTATCGATATTCCTCAAGGAGAAACCCCTTGAGATCCCCGGACGACAGTATATTCTTGATGAACATTATTTCAGAAGGATCGAAGCTATCAACTTTGCCGTCAAACATGACGATGGAAAACTGCCGAATGGTTTAAAGCTTGCCGATATCATCCTTGTCGGATTATCCAGGACCGGGAAGACACCCTTATCAACGTATCTTGCAAATCAGGGATGGAAGGTGGCAAATGTTCCAATACATCCTGATATGAATATCCCCCATGAACTCCTTCAGGTGGATCAGAACAAGGTCTTTGCGTTAATAATCAATGTCGAAAGTCTTGTGAAGTTACGGGAATCAAGGCTCGAACAACTGGGATTGGAAGCCGATGCGAAATATGCAGATCCGGTCCATGTGGAGCAGGAAATCGAATGGTGCCAGGAGTTTTTCGAACATCATCCCCGCTGGCGCATCGTGAATATATCGAATAAAGCCATCGAAGAAGTTGCGGCAAGCATCGTGAGCGCATATAAATCAGGG
>JGI11641J44799_10000387_pt1 | contig 13079 bp, 9 predicted proteins | sample WetSurSiteA1Bulk_FD_44799 | JGI IMG/M metagenome (IMG submission 44799) | reverse complement strand
GCATCGTCTGCGAGGGTTGAGATCGAGAAAATATCGTATGCCGGTAATTCCTGGATTAGATGGGCTATTTGGGCAATATCATCTGATCGGGCTCTTCTCGGGCGATTTGTAATGGGATCAATGATATCAGGAGCGGAGCTTCCAGTGACGATGACAGGTCCGTCTTGTGGTAAAGTCCGGTCATACTTTGGATCTCGACCGAAAAAAGTAAAAGTAGTTGGCAATAACGATCGATATTTCTCAACCACTTCTGGGGGAAATTTAACGATCAGCGTATCAGGGTTTACAAAACAGCCTTTATTTTGAAAGATGTTACGAGCATTATCGTTCCGTACAAGCATGCCAACTTTATCTAGTAGATCCAAAGATGCAGCATGTGTGCGTTCAACTTGATCTGGCGAGAGTAGAGTGGCGAAATTTAACACCTGATCCTCCTAATGATGACTATCAGCAGCCAGTATTGAACGTTCAACGGATAACTGTAATGATAGTTCCATTATCTCATTGAAGGGAAACATCTGTAATCCTGGTCGGGTCACTTTGAGCGAGGCGGCGGCTGTTGCGAAACGCACAGATTGTTCAAGATGCCATCCATTTAGATACCCATAGATATACCCAGCCGAGAAGGTGGCACCTGCTCCACAGCCATCAACGGCTCGCACTTGCGGGGCTAACACTCTGATTGCTTCTTTAGCGTTGACTGCCAGGCAACCTTCATCTGCCATTGTGATCAATGCGATCTGCACCCCATTTTTTAATAACCTTAAAGCTACCTCCATAGGTGGGGTATCTCCACATTGAGCTGCATCGGTAATTGCCTGGCATACTATAGCCCGTTTGGCGTAACGGTTTAAAAGCTCAGGGATAGCATGACCATATTCAAAATTTAGGAAAACGGGAATACCTAGCCGAATAGCTTCGTCCATTGCTCGGATGATGTGATCACCATCGTACCAATCCACATACAACATGTGGGAGCCCCTGAGAATGGAGAGGTCAGCTGTGTCGAGGGTGTCCAGAACCTGTGGTGGTCTTTGCCAGAAATAAGTCCGCGCACCTGTTTCGTCGGATACATCTACTTCCCATGGTGTCTTAATATCCCCGGAGAAACGTACTTCCCCCTGCACGCCCCATTCTTCCAATTGGAGTGCAAGTTGGTGACCCCGCGAATCATCCCCAAGCATAGTTCCAATCATGGCTGTGGGCATATCCCATTGACGTAACAAGCAAGCCACGATGGCAGCGTCATCGAAGATGAATTCGCTAACTTCCTTTACAATCGCGCCAGTGTTATGCTCGGGTAGCTGCTCAACCACCATAATAGCAACTGGCGTGAGCATTCCAAAGCCGACATAGAGAGGGTATTCATTACTCATAAAGGTCATATCACTGTTTAGTCTTATTAAGTAAATATGCTTGATCTGTTAAGTGCGTAGACGGTCTCCTTTTGGATCGAATAATACAGTTGCAGTTACCTCACCCTGAAAGCGACCTTCGATCAGATCTACTTCCAGATGTGTGCCAAGTTTAGTAATCTCTATCGGTAAATATGCATAAATTATATTCTTCCTTAAAGTATAACCAAAACCTCCACTTCGGACACGGGTAATGACTTTTGCATCATGGTAAATAACCTCTCCACCGTAGATCTGGGTAAATTTATCCCCATCCAACACAATTGTACAAAGCTTGCGAGTTACCCCGTCTTTTTTTTGTTTGGTCAATGCATCTTTACCTATGAAGTTGTCTTTACCAAGATCAACACAGAAACCCAAACCAGCTTCATAAGGCGTTTCTAACTGGGTGACATCAGCAGTGTAATAACGATAGCCTTTTTCCAGTCGAAGAGAATCAAGAACTTTGTAACCTCCTACTTCAATTTCAAATTCCTGTCCGGCTTTTATTAGTGCGTCCCAAACGAGTAAAGCACGATCTAAAGGTATATAAAGTTCCCAACCTAGCTCACCTACGTAGCTGACTCTTTGTGCCCAAATACTTACTCCGTTAACAAGGATCTCCTTGGTGTGCATATAAGGCATGGTTTCGTTTGATACATCAACTTTCGTGATCTTCTGTAGAACCAAACGAGCTTTTGGCCCCCATAAAGCCAAACAAGCCCAATCCTGGGTAATATCGCGTATTGTTATCGGACCATCCTTTTCTTCTTGATGCATTTTCAACCAACCGAGGTCATTCCCGATGAAGGCTGAACCGGTGATGACCATGAAACGATCCAAGGCAAGGCGTGAGATGGTAAGATCAGCCTCCACACCACCACGCGAGTTTAGAAACTGGGTATATATTGCTGTTCCAACTGGTTTATCAATATTGCTGTCTGAAACACGCTGCAGGAGGGGAAGGGCTCCGGAACCACTGACCTCAATCTTACCAAATGAGGATAAGTCAAATAATGTAACGGCTTCACGCGTAGCACGATGTTCCTTACCAACTCGTTCAAAGTATGGTGGGCGGTTCCACCCCCAATTCCGTTGGTCAGCACCCATTCTCCGCCAGGGTTTATCGGGATCGAAGTAATTTACCCGTTCCCATCCATATTTCTCACCGAAAACTGCACCCATTTCCTGCAGACGGTAATGAACCGGGCTGATCCGGTGTGGACGAGCCCACTCGTTTTCGTCATTGGGGAAGCGTAAACGGTAATAATATTTGACACCTTCACGGGTTCGTTCGGCAGCGTATTCTGGATTGGCATAATAGTTGCCAAAGCGGGTGGCTTTGTATGCATATACATCCAGAGAAGGCTCGCCTCCCACAATCCACTCCGCCATGAGCTTACCAATTCCTCCAGCTCCGCCATAGCCATTGAGCGACATCCCAGCAGCAATCCACATACCATGTACACCAGCCATTGGTCCTAGCATTGGCTGACAATCTGGAGTGTATGCACCTGGATGGCAAACCAAGGTGATAATACCTGCCTGGTCAAGAAATGGGATGCGACGGATGGCACCTTCAAGCAGTTGTTCGAAACGACCATAATCAGCAGGCAGTGTCGTTCCACCATGCTCCCATGGCACACCATCAATCCAACGTGCCAATGGATCCGGTTCGTAACCGCCAATTACCAGCCCACCCGCTTCCTGGCGCATATACACCAGGTTGTCGGGATCTCGGAGACATGGAGTGTCGGAAGGGAACTCATGTCCACTTACGGCTTTTAAAGCGATGTGTTGATGGTCGACAGGNGTTGTTGGAAGATGCAATCCAGCCATTGCTGCAACCTGGGGTGCCCACATCCCAGCAGCGTTGACTACAATTTCAGTCCGAATAACGCCGTGATCAGTACGCACGCAATTAATTTCTCCCTGGGGAGATAGCTCAAACCCGGTTACACGTACACCGGTGTTCACCTCCACACCCATTTCCTTGGATAGGCGCGCCATGGTGGTGGTAGTGGTATATGGATCCAGTTGGCCATCACGTGGCAGGTAAATTGCGCCATAGAGGTTTTCCTTGCTCAATTGTGGCATGAACTGCAATGCTTCTTCCGGCGAGATGACCTCAACATCCATGCCAATGGCTTTCGCTCGGCTTACACTCCGACGCAACTCCATGAGCTGGTCTTTCGATGATGCCACGCGTAGACTACCGACGTGATCAAACAAACGCAAGCTACTATAAAGCTCTATACTATATTTACGAAATTGCATTAAAGTCTGCGAGGTAGCAAACTGGGTAACCAACCCAGCCGCATGCGACGATTCACCACTGGCAATCTCACCTTTTTCACACAGGATTAGATCTGTCCAACCCAGCTTTGCCAGATGATAGGCAATATTAGCTCCGACAATTCCTCCCCCAATGATTACAACGCGTGCTTGATCCTTCATTTATCATTCCACCTTTCCATGATTTATATTTGTATATTATTAAGCCAGGTGGGGAATTCTGGTGAATCCATCTTGCTAGTCGCTCTACCCCACCTTTCAACCGCCCATCCCCAAAAATCGTAATCAATNGCCGATATCTTTGATTGTATTGCAGCCCAGAGTGCCCATCCGACATCTGACATGACCATANATAATTTCATTCGTGAAATCATGTCTGTTCTTGGACTGCCAAAGTAAACGTCACAGACTTCAGCAATTTGCTCATCGTCATATTGTAATTCCTGGCAGGTATTTCCCAGCTCAAAGCATGGATCATTATTTCCACTATACTCATAATCAATGATACGGATGGAATTTCCGTCGTATATATAATTCTCAGCCAATAAATCATTATTGCACGGCACCGTAGGTAATGGATGTACAGCTATAGCCTGCTCAATTTGCTGAATAGTGGGTATCCTATCTGGATAACCTTCAGGTATCAAAATATTCATTTTCTTGCAAATATCTAAATAATACTCAGTTAGACGAAACATATTGAAATCGGTGAGAAAACGTGGGCTTCCATGTAGACGTTTAATTGCTTCAGCGATTCTCTTAACCATACCCGTCTGAATTAGTGATGCATTGGACATGGTAGTGCCATCGAGAAATTCTAATACCATGACCTGATATTCAGGAAGATAATAATGAACTTTTGGACCTACCCCAGATTCAGCAGCAGCGCAGGTGTTAAAATATTCATTGCGTCGATTCACAGCTAATAGGTCCGTACTCTCACCTGGAACACGCACAAAAAAAGGGGTTCCATCCACCACCACTTTATAATTCGTGTTCGTTAGACCCCCAGACACTGGTTGAATAAATATTACTTTTCCCTTCCAGTCCTCAATCCTTGTAATGACTTCATCGATGATAACCATAATGGCAACAAACCTTTATTTCACGTTAAGGAAAATGGTGGTCAGTGCAGTTGCACTGACCACTTTTTATAAGCAAATAACGAATTACTCTGGGGGGATCTCCTTGAATGCATACTCAACATTGATGCCCCTTGCTTTCTGGCGTGACTTGACAACCAAATACCAGATTGCAGAGATCACGATGATTGTAAGGGCGATGATCTGGGCAAGCAGGTTCTTCGGAAAGTCGGTGAAATTCCAATTTCCAAGCACACCTAAGGCTGGTGAAAGCAAGAAAGCGACGACCATTGCCATCCCAAACCCACCACCGAGCATACCGACAGCGGATAACCAGGGCATTGGCTTACCATTCAGCCACTCCGCCAGATATTTCCGCATTGGGTACAGGAATATGATCACTGCCACTACAGAACCAATACGTGCCAACCAAATGAGTGCAGGATAGTTGGCGAAGGCTTGAGGTGCCAACACCCAGGTTAATCCAATAAAGGCACCAGCACCCAGTAGTGTGAACAGCAAGCCAACGATACCACTCACCCGATATTTTGCACCAGGTGAAGCTTCGTAAACCTCCTTAGCGCGATATGGTAGCAACGAACCAGCAAGGCAGGTTATGATGAATACATACCCGCAACCAAAAGTTACACCCAGGGTGAGGCTTGTCCATGTGAATGGTTGGGTAACGAGGCTGTAACCAAAAATCACTGGTAGACTGGCCAGGAAATAAGCCAGATGGGCATTCCATGGGGTATGGAATTTCTCATTCACCTTACTGAACCAAGCCGGTAACAGACGGTCGAGTGACATTCCTACCATCACCCTGGTCATTCCAATATAGCAGTTACAAACGATTTGGAAGCCATTGAGGAGATAGCCAAGACCGATAATTAATACCACAATCGGGCTGGCGGTAAGGGCAACCGCAAGAATCGGCGGCCAGAGGTTAAATCCGCTTATATTTGCTTCAGCTATCAACGACCAGTAACCAGCGCCAGCTACATATAGGAATTCAGATCCAGCCACCCTTTGGATGCCGTAAGCTAATAACGCTAGCAGTAAACCAGTTACAATCAACGAGCCGACCATAATGAAAGTCTGTGACTTAAAGCTACGGGCATCCTTAATCTCACCATTTTGTTCAGCTGAGTAGGTTGCCCATTGCAAGCTGGTCCAGGCGATTGGGGCTACCAGGAGGGTAGCCATTAAGCTAAATGGTGGGTGGATATCAATTCCAGCGGCGGTTACAGCTGCTACTGCATTTTGGTAAAAGTTCTCCACTCCGCTAGTGGCCAAAGCAAAGGAATTAAGTCGGTTAACGAATTGGGATGCAGGTGTGGAGAACAGGACGAAAAATACAGTCGCGAAGCACAGGATTGTGCCCCAAAAAATCACATGCTGGAAACGCACATAGTTCTTAAATCCGCTACCCAGAAGTATGAGCGCTATAAAAGCATTAAAAATGCTGACTATGATGATTCCGGTCGGTGTGGTGAACCAGACTCCCACACTGGATAAATTAGGTACATGCATAGTCGCTCCCAAGCCAAGGAAGAGCGGTGCAAATCCTAAGTAAGATACCAACCAACCTGAAAGTGCCACCCATTGAAGAATCCAGATAACAAAGCCTGACATCACCACGGTAAAGGCCAGTCCACCACCAAATACACGGCTTTGAAACACGTAATCACCCCCTGAACGGGGGAGGGCAGTTGACAGCCAAACGTAAACAAAAGCGATCGGAATTTCAATCAGCATGGCTAACAGAATCCCCCACACCAATTGTCCACCTGGTAATGAACCAGGAGCCCATAAATATGTCCATGGAAAAATCAATCCCATGGTTAAAATGTTATATACAAACGCAGAATATGGAGACATGACACGGACAAGCCCAGATGCCTTACGAGTGAAGACCTCTGGCTTAGCTGCTACGGCTTCAGACATTGCGATCCTCCTTTGAATATAGCAAATTTATTGAAACATGCGTTAATCCATATAAACACTATTTCACCAAAGCCTATTGTCCATTTTTTCTTTGATCGCGTATAAAAAAAACCTCCTTTCAAGACGAATTGAAATCAACCACTCGTCATTTGATATCCGTCTACTTTCCCATCAATAAAAGTCACGATACAACCACGCAAAATTCCTTCGCCATACTCACTTCCTGGATTGATACAGGTTGTCCGCCCAATTTTGGCGACAGATTGAGATTCATGGATGTGACCATGCAAGCCTAACATCGGTTGATATTTCTCGATCGCTTTCCTGACAGATTTACTCCCCGCACCATGCATGACTGTTTGTCCGCCTTGAATGACTGGTTCTGGCGGATCCTTGCTCCAGTCAAGGAGCGGGCAAGTATCCAAGGTGGAATCAATAGGAGGGTCGTGGAAGTTAAAAATCGTATGACTTAGGTCTGAAATACTGCCTACCATTTTTTCGATCATTTCACCCAATTGTTCATCTGGAATTTCTCGCGGTGTTTTCCATGGTGTCGGTGTGCTATAGCCTACAGAAACCATCGTATGATCGTCATCGACCTGTACAGCTTGATTTTCGCAAGCAAACAACGAACGGGTATCATCCCGCTTAATGGCAATTAACACCTCCGGATCGTCATCGTTGCCTCCCGTTACGTAACATTTTTTTCCGGTTTGAGCCAAACGCTCTTCTGCAATGTCCACCCAGTTACTTAAACGCTGACGCGCCAATAAGTGAAATAATTCATTGACTGCATTTTCATCCGCTGAAAGAGCGCGAAACTCATCCTCATCCATTACCTGATAATAAAAACCAAGCGTTCCTAACCGTGCAATGAGGTTTTCAAGCTCCGTTTGGGTGGATAATCCCTCGACTCTTCCCTGGACGGTTGCACGATAGTGGTCGTGTTTCTCCTTGATAATTGGTATCAATAGCTTACCGGTAATATCCCCTCCCATTACCAGGATATCTACATCATAGAATTTCCCCGCATTTATAAATTTTCGGTAGGTACGTTCGGAGCCATGCAAATCCGTCGCAAAAAACAATCGGGTCGCCTTTTTATGTTCCTTCTTGGAAAATAATGGCATTCGGACCTCCATGAAAAATTTTTATATCTAATTATTGGATCATTCTAGATATTCACCTGGTTTGTGGGTGCAATCAGAATTTCAACTGTATATGCAGACAGGGAGTTTAGGGTGGTGGAATTTATCCCGGCGTCCGTTACTAATTTATTAATTTCATCGATTGTTGCGATTTGAAAATTTGAAACCACACCCCATTTGGTATGGTCTGCCACAAGTATTATTTCTCCTTTGGTGCGTTCAATCATTAACTTTATAACCTCAGCCTCCGCATTCGACGGAACGGTACAGCCATGCATCAAGCTGATCCCATCTACACCTAATATTGCTTTATTGGCATAGATCTGCCGTAGGTTATCGATAGCGAATCGCCCAGCTACTGAATTTGAATGGGGCTGAAATTCTCCGCCAATCAGGTATTGCTCAAACCGTGCATGAACCTCCAACATTGCAATGAGATTATTAGTGAAAACTACAATTCCTGAATCATCACGAATATGTTGGATGACCTGAGCAGTGGTTGTGCCGCTATTAATAAATACAACATCNCCATTATCAATAAGCGATGCTGCCAACTCACCGATTTCACTTTTTTCTACTGGATTTTTAGCTGCCCTTTGAATGTATTCGGCTTCATGTGTCATCCTCTGGCTAAGAATTGCACCCCCATGTGTCCGTTCTAAAACACCTTTGCGTTCCAACCATTCCATATCTCGTCTCACGGTCGCTTCAGAGGCATCCAGTATTTTATACAAATCATCCATGCGAACGATTTTGTGGATTTCCAGATACTCCTGGATTCGCTCTCGTCTTTGAGCTGGAATGAGAGATTTGCTCATTATTTATTTATATATTAATATCAGATAGTTGATGATGGGAATTGATTAATTACTTAACAGATTATAAAAGAATCTGAAGAAATTTGCAAGATTTTGCTTTTTTTATTATAATTGTCGCTATATTTTCCCGAAGCAAAAATTCATCGCAATGACAATAAAAAGATGATTACCAAGACTTCAGTATAGGAGCAGGGTATGTTAAGCAGTGCTATTGGGATGGGCGAGCAAGATCGTGCAGAACGCGAGAAATTTGAAAATGAATTAAAACGTATCCTCAAAGCCAGCAGTGAGGCTGGAATAGTTTTAAGGGTCATCGGTTCACTTGCTTTTCAATTGCACTGCCCGAAATTCGGATATCTACAAGCAGCGATGGGACGTGCGTATACAGATATTGATTTTGCCGCTTATCACAGACAAACCAAGGAGATTCAGGGTTTATTGTCTGGTTTGGGTTACAAAGAAGATCGAGAGGTTTTTATTGTTTCTGAAGGTGGTCGAGCGATATTCGAGAAACCTGGAATTGGTATTCACTTAGACGTTTTCTATGGGAAACTAGCCTTCAGCCATGTAATTTATTGGAATAATCGCTTAGAGATTGACAATCCGAGTATTCCTCTGGCAGAGATGTTACTTGAAAAAATGCAAATATACCAAATAAACGAAAAAGATATCATCGACACAATTATGTTGCTTCTTGAGCACCCACTTGGCGAAATTGATGTTGAAACCATCAATATCAAATATGTTGCTGGTCTTTGCTGTAATGATTGGGGACTCTGGCGTACCACGACTATGAATCTTGATAAAGTACGTCAACTTGCCCAGGGATATAAACAGCTTTCTAATGAACAAAAAGAAATTGGTTCCCAGGTGAAAACTGCCCTTTCACGAATTGAGCAAGAACCAAAATCTCTTGCATGGCGGCTCCGTTCTAGGGTTGGAGATCGCGTCAAGTGGTATAGAGATGTGGATGAAGTTAAATAAGAGGAGCAGGATATGAAGAAATTTGTCCGTGATTTGATGCACCTTGGATTACTTACTTGTGAGTCGAGTGCTACACTGGGCCAGGTGGCAGCGTTACTCACTCAATATCATGTACATGCTCTGGTCGTTGTAGATCATGAAAATCCTCCACAAGGGATAATCTCTGATTATGATTTGCTTGCGGGTGAATGGCTTTCAGCTGAACCTCAGGGATTGGCAACAATGCGCAAATTGACCGCTGGTGAGCTCATGTCTTCTCCCATCGAAACCATCGAAGCGGATACATCATTAAAAACCGCCGCAAATATATTAGTCGAGAAAGATATTAATCGCCTGCTGGTCACGGAAAAAGGTGTGCCCATCGGAATCATCTCGATATCCGATTTTGTATCCAGCATCGCACGGGAGGAAAAACTTCATCGTGAGAGTGTTGCTGATGTGATGTCGGATTCTATACTGGTCTGTCGCGATAAAACACCGCTTGGCTCAGCTGCGCGAACGATGACCCAGGCNGGCTGGCGCTCAGTGCTTGTTGTGGATGCATACGGTAAACCAATTGGCGTAGTGAGTGGGAAAGATTTATTACCTTATGTAGTAAATGGCGTTGATGAAAACCTGACCGTCAGCGCTATCATGCACCCCCCTCTCACGATTGATGTCCATGCCCCTCTTCGAGAGGCCGCGAACCTTATGATTCAAAAGCACCATCATCGCCTGGTAGTTATTGACCAGGATGAGCCTGAAGCCTTCCCATTGGGTATCATATCTTCATATGATATTGTGGCTGAGATGGCAAAACCTGATTCAATCTGGCAGAAATAAATTCTATATAAATGTTAAATTGTAAAGATGTAACTAAGAATGTATAAAACCAGAAACAATTATGGAGAGTACCGGTATGTCTCTTACCCTCGAGGAAGCTATTGCCCGCGTTCCTCATTGGGCAGGTTCGATTGATTTAAAAGCCACCCCTCTCGGAGGTGGAATTACCAACAATAATTTTCGGATCGATGTGGGCGGGGAGTCTTTTGTTCTGCGAATCGCAGGTGCCGACACAGAGCTTCTGGGAATTAATCGAGACAATGAATATGCAGCAAACCTAATCGCTGGAATGCTGGGTATTGCCCCTGAAGTATATTATTTTATCCAGCCTGAAGGTTACCTTGTAACGCGTTTCATCAATGAACGTCCGATCTTACCAGACGAAATCCGACAACCAGAAAATCTTCTTCGGGTCATTGAAACTGTAAAGAAGATTCACAGCATGCCTCCAATTCCGGGATGCTTTAATGTGTTTCAGGTTATTCGGAATTATTCTGAGATTGCCTGCGAATATAAGGTCGCGCTNCCAGAAAACTATGGCTTTCTGCTGGAACGATTACATGAAGCTGAAGGCCTACTATCGTTACACCCTGATGAACTCTGTCCGTGCCATAATGATCTACTTAATGCTAACTTTCTCACCAATGGTCAACTTTATATACTTGACTGGGAATATGCGGGCATGGGTGATGCATTTTTTGATCTGGCAAATTTTTCTGACCATCATAATTTATCGGATGAACAGGACCTTTGCTTGTTGAAATATTACTTTGGTGAAGTTCGAACTAAGTATCTGGCTCATCTACAGATAATGAAAATCATGTCCGATTTACGGGAGGCCACCTGGGGTCTTGTCCAGGTTGGTATCTCAAAACTTGATTTTAATTTCCGTGAATATGCAAATAAATTCTTCGCCCGTGTCATGACTAACATATACAATCCACTTTGGAATAAAAATATTGAGGAGGTACGTAAAAATGACTAATCTACCCACACAGGCTCAGGTAGTCATCATTGGAGGAGGTGTTGGCGGATGTAGCATTGCTTATCATTTGACACTCATGGGTTGGAAAGATGTCGTTGTCCTTGAACGACATGAATTAACCAGTGGGTCCACCTGGCATTCTGCCGGCTTGGTGGGACAGATGCGCTCAGATGCCAATCTCACCCGAATGATGCACTATAGCACTGATCTATACCGCAAGTTGAAACAGGAAACGGATCAAGATACTGGTTGGCGTGAAGTCGGAGGACTCAGGCTGGCCTCTTCTCCTGAACGTTTGGAAGATATTAAGAGGCTTGTCGGTTTGGCGAAGTCGTTCGGTGTGCCGATGGATTTAATTTCATCCAAGGAAGCATATGACCTCTTTCCTATCATGAACATGGATGGAGTGGTTGGTGCTGCCTATACGCCAAATGACGGTGTGATTGACCCAACAGGATTAACTAATGCCCTCGCAAAAGGTGCCAAAAAACGCGGGGCACGCTTTTTCTTAGATACGAACGTGGAGAAGATAAATCTTAAAAACGGTCGAGTTCATGATGTTGTCACGGACCTGGGGAATATTGAGACTGAGATTGTGGTGAATGCGACTGGTCAGTGGGGTGGTGAAATTGGAAAAATGGTAGGACTTAACCTTCCCGTAGTCCCAATGGCGCACCTTTATATCATTACGAAACCCATCCAAGGGGTGGGGCACGAATTCCCGACCTTACGAGATCCTGATCTACTGGTGTACTGGCGCGAGGAAGTGGGTGGTCTGGTTACGGGTGGATATGAGCGAAATCCGGCTCCATTTGGATTAAAAGGAATACCGCGCGATTTTAAATACCAGCTTCTTCCCCCAGATTGGGAGCGGTTTACCCCGCTTATGGAGAATTCCATAAAGCGAGTGCCAGCAGTCGAAACAGCTGAAGTCATCCAATTGCTTAATGGCCCTGAAGGATTTACCCCAGATGGAGAGTTCTTACTGGGACCAACCTCGGTTAAAGGATTTTGGGTAGCCTGTGCTTTTTGTGCGCATGGTTTGGCTGGCGCTGGTGGAATTGGAAAGACGATGGCTGAGTGGATTATTGATGGACATCCTGAGTGGGACGTATGGCGATTGGATGTCCGGCGATTCGGTTCCAACTACAACAGCCAAGATTATACCGTTGCCCGAACAACAGAGACATACACACAATATTATGATATCCATTATCCTGGTGAGGAACGACTTTCCAGGCGGGGTTTACGTCTCTCACCCACTTACTTCCGCTTGCAAGAGCTNGGTTGTCATTTTGGGGAGAAAACAGGCTGGGAACGTCCTAACTGGTTCAAACCATATGAAGAGAAGGCGCGTCATGGGCATGAACCGAAAGGCTGGTCGCACCACAACTGGTCACGTGCCATCGGTTATGAACACCTGATGACGCGCGAGAATGCAGGTCTGTTCGACGAATCCTCCTTTAATAAATTTGAGGTGCGTGGTCCAGGGGCTCTCGCATTCCTAAACCATATTTGCTCCAATGAGATTGATCAACCGGTAGGAACGATTATTTATACCCAATGTCTTAATAAACGCGGGGGTATCGAGTGCGATTTCACAG
>JGI11641J44799_10000386_pt1 | contig 13080 bp, 11 predicted proteins | sample WetSurSiteA1Bulk_FD_44799 | JGI IMG/M metagenome (IMG submission 44799) | reverse complement strand
GCTCTCTTTGGAGTATGAAATAAAAGATGATATCGGCTGCGTAAGATTTCCCCTTTTCTTATGAACTGATTCATCTTAAGAGAGGACTAAGATCCACCAACAGAGGGTGATTTGATACCAAAATTAAGCCTAATAAAATCCAAAGTCAAGTTTATTTTCATTATAAATCGTCAGCTCAAGGTCTAACAGTAAAGGAATAAATCTCAGGTGTGGTTTTGGCGACGGAACTATCAAGGAAAACTTTAAACATGGTGTTTTAAGGATTAACTGAACCGTAGAAATATTAATTTCCTCGCTCCCGCTCTCACACTCACACATCTCACTTTCTCCCCCTCTCCCCTTCTCAATATGGCTTCCCCAAATCCAACTAATCCTGTGGATGAGTTGAACTAGTTCCGTGAAGACCAGGGTTGCAGCTTTTTTTTACAGAATATGAGTTTCTTAGCAGAGTTGAGACCATTATTTTGTAACCTCATCGAAATGCACCTGAGCCCATTCGATCATCTGCCCGATTATAGGCATAAGACTTAAGCCAAGTTCTGTGAGCGAATACTCAACACGTGGCGGTATCTCAGCATAAGCCTTTCTTTTCAAGAGGTGCTCATGTTCAAGCTGTCTCAAAGTACATGTCAGCATTTTTTGCGAAATGTCGGGGATTGCCCTGCTTATTTCCGTATAGCGCATCTTGCCCTTAGCTTGCAGACTGCATAATATCAACAAAGACCATTTATCGGAAAAACGGCCTAATACATTTCTTACCGGACATGTCGGGAATTGAAGATCAAGTTCTTTCATAGGCTAGTATTCTTTATGTAAACATAGAATAAATCTACAAAAGAGAGTAACAATACTTATAGATTATTATTTCATATTAGTTTGTAATATCGATCCGAAATCATAAATCCGAAACCACGGGGTGACACAGAGTAAAACCCAGAGTTAAACGGAGTAGGAAATCAAAACTCTGTAAAACTCCGTTTTAACTCAGTGAAACTCCGTGTAAAAAAACAATTCTTAAAATATTTTTAATCTATACAATACTGATAATCAATAATTCTAACCTTTAATGTGCGTAACAAACCAGCTTGCCAGTACCATCATTCTGGTGTATTATTGCACTTGAAAACACTCTACTAAATAAAAAGTAATTATCAGAATTCAAGATTAAATAATTATCGGAATTATGAAAACAATTAAATCATTCATCATTAGTATACTTATGGTATTTTTAATGATTCCTGATGCTGAATCACAAAAGAATGACATTTATATAAATCCAGACACCGGAAACGACCATAGCACCGGATCGCAGGAACAACCATTGAAAACATTGAATGAGGCTGCCAGAAGGATTAATGAATCCAACGGAACAGGAGCTGTTACAATTTACCTTTCAGAAGGTATTTACGGTCTTGCAGCAACTGTAACATTTCATCCGGCCAACTGGCATTTTTCAAAAGATCAGCGGTTAACAATAAGGGCAGCCACATTACCGGATGATGAAGACTGGAATCCCGGGAAGATGCCTGTAATCATATCAACAATGCCTCTTGATTTTAAACCTAACGGACGACAGGACCCGCTTGGCGGGGCATCGTACGGTATTCAGATTGAAACCAGTTATGCTACAATTCAGGGCTTAAGAGTTCTGGGCACACCGGTTCATGAAAGACCAAAGGAAGGAATGGTAAAAAGAAATTATCCAATAGTGAGAGAAGGAAGAAATCTTGATGATCTGAGAGTTACTCAATGTCTGTTCGTTGGTGATGAACTTGTTATTCCGAATCATCTTGGTGTATTAGCCAGCGGACAGGGAATTGTAGTTGATCATTGCGTATTTTACAAGTGCAAAGATGCAGTTGTATATTGGTTTTCTGACAAACCGGCTGAGAGATGTGAAATGCATCATAACCTCATGATTGACAACTATGGAGCAGCCATTTGGTCGTGGACTGTGGCAGATGATTTCAAATTCTACAATAATGTGATAAGCAACAATAATGTTTTTTGGGAAGTAGGCAGAGATGAAACCAGGACATATACCCTGACTAATTCTTTGGTTGTTGGCTACAACTCATTGGTAAATAAAGGAGGAGGTGCCTTTGGTTATGGAGAACCTACCGATCCGAAAAGATTAATATATGGTAATGATGTAATTATCAAAAAGGAAGGTTCGTTACATATAGAGAAGGATCAAACGAAACATAACTATTTGCATCTGGTTCCTGGCACATTGGGTGCTGACCTGGGAGCAGGGCTATTTTTTAAAGACTAATGTAACTAACTATACAGGTGGAGGACATTGATATTATACTTAATTTTTTAATTGGAGAACAAGCAAAGTACCGTCAGGCGGTTATTCCATCAGATCTGGTTGGAAAAAGGCGTCTAATGCGTGCTTTGATGAACCTTCGTCAACCACTGGAAGCATCAGAACTTTTACTCAGAGCACAAGACAAGGAATTGCAAAAACAGCTCCATGAAAAAGGTGTCGTGGTATTAAATCAGGCTAAGGTCTCTCCTATTGATAACCGACTTAAACTATGGCAGGGAGATATTACAAGACTTAATGTTGATGCAATAGTCAATGCAGCCAACAGCCAGATGCTTGGATGTTTCGTTCCGCTACACGGGTGCATAGACAATGCCATCCATTCAGCAGCAGGGATTCAGTTGAGACTGGAGTGCGATGAAATAATGAAGATCCAGGGGTATCCTGAACCAACAGGTTCGGCAAAAATCACAAAGGGATATAACCTCCCTGCTAAGTTTGTAATTCATACAATCGGACCGATAATAGGCAATGGAGGAGTTACACAAAAGGAAGAAAACGAACTTTCTGACTGTTATCGTTCGTGTCTCCGGTTAGCAGATGAATACAATCTGAAGAGTATAGCATTTTGTTGCATTTCTACCGGGGAATACAGGTTCCCCAATCAGCTGGCAGCTGAAATTGCAGTGAACACTGTCAGGGATTATTTGGATCAACATCGTACTTCCGGAATTGAAACTGTAGTTTTTAATGCTTTCAGGGATATTGATTTTCCCATTTACCATAAAATTTTAAAGTGTGGTCAGGTATGAGTGGCGGATACTCACAGAGAATAGAAAGAGCCGGCAAAGCAATTCAAAACACAGAAAAGCTGGTAATTGGTGCAGGAGCAGGTCTCTCTGCGGCGTCAGGGATCGAGTACAATGGTAGGAGGTTTACAGATAATTTCAAACCTTTCATTGAAAAATACGGGATGAATGATCTCTATACATCAAGCTTTTATCCTTTCAGTACTCAGGAGGAAAAATGGGCTTACTGGGCAAAACATATCAGCTTAAACCTGTTTGAAACACCTGTTAAGGACCTATACCTTATGATTATGGAGATGATCTCCTCTAAAGATTACTTTGTCATAACTACTAACGTTGAAGGGCAGTTCAGGAAAGCAGGAGTTGAGGAACCGAGGTTTTTCGAGGTTCAGGGCAACTATGGCTATTTCCAGTGTGAGAAAGCCTGCCATGATAAGTTGTATAATAACGAAAAGATAGTTGCTCAAATGCTATCAGAAACAACAGAATGCAGAATCCCCTCCCACCTCGTTCCCAAATGTCCTGTGTGTGGAGGAAATATGGAAGTCAATCTGCGTAAGGATAATTATTTCGTTCAGGACAGTAAATGGTATACTTCCGAGGATAATTATAGAAAATTCATATCAAGCACTGAAGGGAAATCGACTCTGTTTCTTGAACTGGGTGTGGGATACAACACTCCCGGAATTATAAGGTTTCCTTTTGAAGCCATGGTTCGTAATAATCCCAATGCCCTTCTTATCAGACTCAACCGAAATCATACAGAGGGTATGTCTGAAAACCTTGGATCGACAATATCTTTCAATGAAGATATGAAATCAGTCATTGGAGATGTGAGGAATTATTGTCTGAAACTCACTAACAGGCTGTAAATTTTGTCCTGTTCTCTTGCGATCCTGCTTTGAAAGCCTAAGCCTTGGCGAAGGCTTTTGGTCCTGCAGTTTTGTCGTCAGATCTAAATCTGACCTCGGTCTTCCGTTTTCGGACTTCGATCCTAATCCTGATAAGAGATTCCAGAGTAACCTGAGTAATACGAACAGCTGTTACTTTAACGCCGAAATGACATAATAGAAATTAAATATCTATTACGAAGCTTTCTTCAGCCTTTCAAAAATACCCTTGATTTCCTTTATTGCGTTGTTTATAGATTCAACATTCATGTCATTGTAGGTTAACCGCAAAAAAACTGCATCACGCACTACTTTCCAAATCTCATATGCAAGGTCATGATTACCAGTTATATTTAAGTACTCTTCCCACAATGGAATAATCTTCTTTTCATTTACATTTCTTCCATTATGAGAAGCCTCCTCTAATTTAGGCTTTACCCTGTATCTGCCTAAGTGCATATCCACAAAAAATGAATCCTTGTATTCTACAAGTACTTCAAAATAATCGGGATCGAAATGTTTAAGATGAATAACTTCATTAGTAAATTTCTTAGTCAGGTTTTCATGGTACCTTGTAAGTTCTTCAAGATAACAATCCCGATCACCAAAATGATGGTAAAAGCCAGATTTATTTACTCCTATTATTCTGGCTAGCCTTTCAACCTGAATACCAGAAGGTCCTTCTTTAGCTAACAATGAATACCCTTCTTTAATCCATCTATCCTTATTTGTATTCATTTCTTATCGCATTTTAAAAAGTGTCGTGAATTGATTATAGATATCATTGGCCCAACAGCAATCTGACGTACAAGTATTGGATCGCTCCCATGTGAAATCTTTGATAATGGTCCGATTATTTTTAAAGGTCCAGACATAAGTAAGAACAATGTGAAGATCTGCATTTTTACCTTTATCGCTTTCTTTTAGTTTTTATTCACTATCTGGTCCCTTTATAAAGGCTACCTTCTTCCCATATTTAAGGGCACTTTCGGGATCTAGAATTCCATATAGCTGAATAAGTTTTGCCACAACTCCGGTCCAGCCGGTTTGATGGCTTGCTCCCAGCCCGGCTCCATTGTCAGCATGGAAGTATTCATAGAACAGTATATAGTCTTTCCAGTTTGGATCGCTCTGAAACTTCTCTGCACCTCCGAAAACCGGTCGCCGTCCCTGCTCATCGACTGTAAATATCCTCGTGAGCCGGTTGCTTATCTCCTTGCTAACCTCAAAAAGGTTCATCATATTTCCGGAGCCCGTCGGGCATTCAATTTTAAAATTATCGCCATAATACAGATAGTACTGTTGAAGCGCCCTGATAAGCAATACATTTACAGGCATCCAGACAGGTCCGCGCCAGTTGGAGTTACCGCCAAACATTCCGGTATTCGATTCTGCCGGCAGGTAATCCACCCTGTATTCCTGACCGCCGGCATGCAGTACGTATGGATTCTTCTCATGGAATTTGGAGATCGACCGGATCCCATAAGGGCCGAAGAACTCGTTCTCATCAAGCATCCTGGATAAAATCCTGCGAAGCCGTTCGGGATTAACAAGGGCAAGAATCCCTCGTTCGGCTGCACCATAATGACCAGGACCTGTAGGGTGTATGGATTCCTCAAGCTCCGGAATTCTCCTTAGCCGCTCAAGGATACGTGTCATTACTTTCGGAATTTTTTCCCGATGCTCTTTTTCAATAACGCTTGTTGCGCACAGGGGCAGCAATCCGACAAGTGATCGCACCTTTAGCCGCTGGCCACTACCATCAGGTAACCGGAGCAGGTCGTAGTAAAAGCCATCCTCCTCATCCCACATCCCTTCAGAGCCAGGAGTATTCATTGCAGTAGCAATAAAAAAGAAGTGTTCTACGAACTTCACAACCATTGTTTCGTACAAAGGATCATGTTGGGCTAATTCCATAGCCATTTCCACCATGTTCTGACTGAACAAAGCCATCCATGCAGTACCGTCAGCCTGTTCCAGGCTGCCACCTGTTGGAAGTGGGGCACTACGATCGAAGACACCAATATTATCAAGGCCGAGAAAACCGCCCTCAAATACATTTTTGCCAAAACGGTCTTTGCGGTTCACCCACCAGGTGAAATTAAGAATCAGTTTGTTGAACATTGTCTTCAGAAATTCCACATCGCCTTTACCTTGCATTGCCTTGTCGGTATTATAGAGAAACATGGATGCCCAGGCATGAACAGGTGGATTTACATCACTGAAATTCCATTCATAGGCCGGCATCTGACCATTGGGATGCAGATATAAGCTATTGAGCATCAAATCCATTTGCGACTTGGCAAAATCGGGATCCACGATTGAAAGGGGAAGGGTATGGAAGGCCAGGTCCCAGGCTGCATACCAGGGGTATTCCCATTTGTCGGGCATTGAGATGATATCCGAATTCAGCATGTGATACCACTCAGAGTTTCGGGCGCTATGGAATCCTTTATGCAATGGGTTGGAGTTGTGTTCGTCTAACCAGTTATCACCATCAAAGAAGAAATACTGTTTACTCCAAAGCATCCCGGCAATAGCCTGACGCATAACATTGGCTTCATCTTTACCTACTGAAGGGGGGGTTACTGCCTTATAAAACTCATCGGCTTCATGAAGCCTTTCAGTAAAGACACCATTAAAACTGGTCCCAAAGGTATCGTCCATTTTGTCCGCCGGATTTCGGGTAAGCCTGAGGTGAATCGCTGATGACTTACCTGCATCAATATTTAAAAGATAATGAGCTGCAACTTTGGTCCCTTTGTTTTCGGGATTCACCGCCTCTTTATTACCCAGAACCACAAAGTCATTTATCCCATCCTTAACAAACCGGCTTTCGTTTTCCTGTCCCGGGAAAAGCTTTACATGGTTTGTTTCGTTTTCGGTAAAGAGAAGGGGTACATTGCCATCGCACGACAGCAATAACTCACCCAGCTCTGAATGGGAGGCCAGAGCTGCGCTCGTACCTTCTTTTGATTTTATCTGCCTGATGACCGGTTTATTTTCTGCTCTGTTCGATTCAGCAATCCATGCCGACCAATCGTTTCGGAACCAGAGTGTGGGCAGCAGATGGAGATCGGCTGCCTCCGGACCCTTGTTCACAGCGGTTATCTTTACCAATATGTCTTCCGGCCCCGCTTTGGCATACTCGATAAATACATCGAAATAACGGTCCTCATTAAATACCCCTGTATCGAGCAGCTCATATTCCATTTCCTCACGGTTGCGTTGTCTGTTCTGCGTTACAAGATCTCCATATGGAAAAGCCGCCTGAGGATACTTGTAAAGATATTTCATGTATGAGTGAGTTGGTGTGCTGTCGAGATAGAAGTAATACTCTTTTACATCTTCACCGTGGTTACCCTCGCTGTTTGTCAATCCAAAGAGCCGTTCTTTCAGAATACTATCCCTGCCATTCCAGAGTGCAAGTGCAAAACAGAGGTGCTGCTTATCATCCGAAATACCGGCAATTCCATCCTCACCCCAGCGGTAAGCGCGTGAGCGTGCCTGATCGTGAGTAAAGAAATTCCAGGCATCACCGTTTTCACTATAATCCTCCCTTACTGTGCCCCATTGCCTTTCACTCAGGTAGGGTCCCCATTTTTTCCAGGAAGCTTTGCCTTGCCTGTCATCATTTAATCGATTCATTTCGTCAGGAAGTTTTGACGATGCTGTTTTTTCTGTTTCTGTTGTCATATGTGAATAGATTAGAATGTATAATCAAATATTTTTAATTGTTTAATTTTTATTAATGGGAATATTGGTTGAGTCTTTTGACCGATTGTTTATTAACCCTAAAAGTATTTCAGAATCAACTGGTTTTATAAGATAAGCCAGAACTCCATAACTTTCTGACCTGAAGCGGCTTTCCGGTTGATCATATGCTGTGATTACTATAACAGGTATATGCAGATTCCTTTTTTCAAGATAATCCAGCAGATCACAGCCGTTCATTTCCGGCATATGAATATCCAGTAAAAGAATATCATCCTCGTTCTTGTTCCACGTACTAAGAAACTCCTCAACATTATCAAAAACAGAACAATCCAGACCTGCAGATTTGAGCAAAACCTGGAACCCTCTCAGTACATTCTTGTCGTCATCAATAATGAAAATCATAAATGGATCATTGTCCGTTCAGAAACTTACAGACAAACTTAATTTAATCTAAAGTGCAATGAAATAGTACGAAGGTTCTATTGTGTCACCCGGTAAAAGGTCAGAAAAGGTATGGCTTACTCAATATTCGATTTCTCAGCGATATACATCATTTCCGGGACAGATTTTACTCCAAGTTTTTCTGTGATCCTTCCTCTGTGTAATTTGACTGTATGTTCAGCAATATTTAATTCTGACGCTATCTGCTTGTTAAGCTTTCCCCTGATGACATATCTTAAGACTTCCAGCTCTCTTGGAGTAAGAGAATCTATCAATCCTTTGCACTTGTCTGTTTCAATTTGATTATTAAACAGAATAATACTTCTTTTAATAGCCTCTTCAACTGCTTCGAGCAGATCTTTATCATCCACCGGTTTCTGCAAAAAATTTATAGCTCCCTTCTTCAGAGCCTGAACACTCATCGGTATATTACCATGTCCGGTTATAAAGATTATCGGAATATTTTTGAACTTGTTCCTTACGGCATCCTGAAGTTCAAGACCGGATTCTTCACCCATGAAGATATCCAGCAAAATGCAACCCGGTATATTTATATCCTCAATATGCAGCAGATCAATTATATTATCCAACGCTTCCACGATATAACCCGCAGAATTTAATAATAATGATAATCCACGTCGTACAGACATGTCATCATCAACAATGAAAACTCTTGATTCGGGCATTCCACTCATAATGTATTCAAAGGCTTCCGGTTTTTATACAGAATAGTTAAAAGTAAAGATTAAATGCATATTACAATATTTTGGAGAAATATTTTCCGGCAGTTAGACTATTCATTTTTAATTGTATTCAACCTGAATGAAAATTCTGCACCTCCATCCGGAATGTTTTCAGCCCATATTTCCCCATGGTGGTTCTCAATAATCGTCCTGCTTACAGCCAGGCCAATTCCAAATCCGGTTTTACCCGTGGTTACAAAGGGTTCAAAAATCCTTTTAAGAATACTCTTGTCAATCCCTGGCCCTGAATCATGAATGGAAACAGTAACTAAGTCCCTGTCCAGTTTCATCGACACCTCAATTTTTTTATCATCGGGATCATTTTTCTCCATGGCATCAATTGAATTCCTTAAAAAATTCAACAGTACCTGCTGGAGTTGGATCTTATCTGCAAAAACAATTATCGGATTATTTTCAAGATTTGTTTTTATAGTGATTCCATGTCTGGATATTTCATTTCGCATGATATTCAGAGTTTCATTCACAAGGGTATTAACTGTTACGTTTTCCATTTCTCTGTTTTCGAATTTCATCATCGCTCTGACACCGCTGATGATTCCTCCTGCCCTTTTATCATCTTCAATAATATTCTCGAAGATCTCTTTTGCCTGTTCTCTGTCGAGTTTTTCTGAATCAAGAAAGCGTATGCCGGCCTGAGCACACGAAAGTATCGCTGTAAGAGGTTGATTGAGTTCATGTGACAGTGAGGCCGTTAATACTGTCATTTTTGACAATCGGTCCTCCCTGACTATTTTATTATACATTGTCTGATTTTCCAGTATTTGTTGCTTTACCTTTTTTTGGATTTTGTGTGCCCTGACCAGGTAAATAATAATAAGAGTTTGAGTAACCATAAAAAGAGCCAATCCAAGAATATACCATTTATATTCGTAAAAGAAGGAATGTTCCTGATAGAGAATAGTACTTTGTGAAGGAATTGTTTTTGAATCAAGCAGGTTCCATCTTTTCAGCTCTCTCCAATCAAAAATATACTGGTAGAGACCAGGTAAATCAGCCATAATTGATTTTGGGTCCGCTCCTCTCAAAATCTGATTTGCTGCTTTCCCAAATTCCTTACCTACATTATTATAGCTGATGACATATCCACCTATTACTCCGCCATCTTTTGGAAAACTGTCACCTCCCAGTATAAAAACAGGCACTTTACTGATTCTGGCGATCAGGTTCGCTACTTCAGGTGTTGTAAAAGCTAAACCATTTATGTCTTCACTATACGAAACAACAACTACAACACTTTCTTCCGGCAGATCAGCTATGGTACTCAAAGTTGAATCAATGCTTAAACCGTTAATATTTATAAATTTGTGTGTTCCACTGTTCTTTTGCTGGCTGTCTTTTAAGATTGAAAAATAATAATTATCAAGTATTCCGTTGCCGTTTACACAATAAACAGATCTCCGGTCGGGGAACAGGTCACAAATTTTTTTAAATGATTTAGTGAAATAATTATATTTCAGGTAAACAGGCATTCCATTGACTTGAGAAGCATTAGTTACAGAATCAGCGGGTGAAATAAAGATATCCACTAAAATCAATGGCGAATTCTTAAGCATTTTGAGGTCTGCTTTTTTTAGAAATGGCAATATCCCGGGACCAACCGCAATTACCAAATCAATACCACTTTCTTTATATTTCTGATTGTACATCTCAACAATCGATCGCCCGTAAGCTTCATTATTTGTCCTGCCAATATCCAGGTATTCTGAAACAATGCTGATCGGTTTGTCTAAAGGCTGAATGAATGATTCATTAAAACCATCTAACATATTTTGATAGGCAACCATGGAGGCTGAGTACGAAAAGAAAATAACGCATGTTCTTGCTTTATTTTCCTGAGCAGGTACTTCGGAAGAGATAGAAAGAAGAAGCAAGACTATAATTAAAATTTTAATTCCGAACCTGTACATTTGAATACAAACTTACTCAATTTGAGTATTTTCGGGTATAAAATTAAGTCTTTTTTCCAAATCTCTATAGCGAAATATGATCTGATACAGGTACACCCGGATGGGAAGGTTCTGTCCGATTAAATGAATATCTAAATTGAAAGAGTCCATGATGAACCATGGACTCAATCTTTTAACCCTAAACCTAACCTGACCTATGAAATTTAAAATATCAATTATTTAAATCACATCAAAGTTAAACTCGTTTAGTATCGATGTCAATAGTACCAAAGTCCTATATGCCTGTCCTGTTTTATTTAACACCTTTGGATTAAAGGTAAAAAATTCTTAAAGTATTGGTTCAACAGTCTTCATGTTATGTTATCCTGCAATGCGAAATATTTTATAATATTGCTAAACCCATTTTAATTGATTATACTTAATACTATGAGTTAAAACTTGGTTTTATTTACTTTTAAATTATTAGTGAACAAGTAATACGATAAAATTGATTGGTAAAAGAAAAAATAATTACTATGAACAAGAAAGATATGGGCATGAAGAAAGGGAAAAGACTTCTTCTAATATTTTTGTTTGGTATTTTTATTTTGTCATCCAGTTATGGGCAGGCAGGATTATTAGTTCTTATACTTGGCGACAAGGTTGCTACTGAGAACTTTTATCTCAGTATCGATGGTGCATTGAACATTTCCACCTTACCGGGCCTTGATGAATATAAAACAAATTTTGGAGTAAATTATGGTTTAGGAGTACATATAAGGTTAAGTGATAAATTTTACCTGAAACCAGAATTTAAACCCCTTTCACGAAAAGGTGCAACAAAAGTGAATCCTATCACTTCAGTGGCAAGCGATTTTACAGTCGATGAGACAAAAATAAAGATGAATTATATGGACTTCCCAATTCTATTGCAGTACAATATAACACCAAAGTTATTCATCTCAGCAGGGCCTCAGATCAGTTTTGTGACAGATGTGAATCAATTCATTTATGGTACTCAGGCGGATGGACTTAAGACAACTGTAAAGGCAAATACAACATCTTTTTTTTACAAAACCAATTTCAGCTTCCCGGTGGAGGCAGGATATTCCTTTACCTTAACCAACAAAAAATCAACCTCTAAGCTAAAAGTAAACGTTTTTGCACGTTACGAATATGGGTTTATGGAGATTTTTAAAGACCCTGCTGTAGGGTCAGCCAATGTTTCATTATTCCAGGCAGGATTAAGTTTGCCTTTTATAAAATCAGCCGTGGAACAACCTGATACAGAAAAATAAAAAAATCTGGAATAGAAATGATAAAAAACGATGACGACCGCAATAATGCTAAGTATTTAGCTTACCGGATGAAATTTATCAAGGCTGAATTTACGGGAACCGCCCTGCTGCTTCTTTTTGGCCTTTCGATTGTTATCTTCATGTTTGGAGCAGGCAGTCCGATGGAAGAATTAATCCCGAATATTAAAGTAAGGCAAAGCCTTACAGGGTTTCTTTTCGGATCTGTTGGTTTATTTATTACCCTCTCACCTGTTGGAAAGATTAGCGGAGCCCATATAAATCCTGCTGTGACCATGGTCTTCTGGTTGTTCAAGAAGATCGAAGGCAGGATAGCCATCACTTACATACTCTCGCAGCTAACCGGGGCAATTGTCGGTTGTATTCCATTGCTATTATGGGGCGCAATGGGCCGTAGCGTTCATTTTGGAGGTACTACTCCTGGCTCTGTTTATACAATCCCGGAAGCATTGATCGGTGAAATCATAACAACCTTTACGCTTGTGATTATGCTGATTATTTTTATTGCGTTCAGACAGGTCAGGAAATTTACACCATTTATGGTACCGATATTGTATGCTATTATGGTGCCACTTGAGGCTGATATTTCAGGTATCAGCACAAATCCGGCCAGGAGTCTGGGCCCAGCAATAATTTCAGGAGAATGGACATCGTGGTGGATATACTGGATCGGCCCGTTCACAGGGGCTTTCCTGGCCAGTCTGGCAGGTAGTCTGCTTGCAAAGAGAATAACAATTGCCAAACTTTATCATTTCGATAGTGAAAGTGAGGGGGATGTATTATTAAGAAAGAGCTAATTGAAAAAGCCAAAGTGAACTCAAGGTCCTTGCACTTTTCATTTGTTCTTTCTCCTCATCTCCCCTTCTCCCACTCTCCCCTTCTCAATATGGCCTCCCCAAATCCCACTAATCCTGTGGATGAGTTGAACTAGTTCCGTGAAGACCAGGGTTGCTTTTTTTTTTTTACAGAATATGAGTTTCTTGGC